>Ga0136846_1215598_pt1 | contig 11742 bp, 9 predicted proteins | sample HopSoiMetagenom2_FD_96841 | JGI IMG/M metagenome (GOLD analysis project Ga0136846, IMG submission 96841) | Grasslands soil microbial communities from Hopland, California, USA - 2 Assembly 2016 (version 4) | ecosystem: Environmental > Terrestrial > Soil > Grasslands | place: USA: Hopland... | reverse complement strand
TATCCGGGAACCGCTCCTCGAGCGTGTCGATCACGTTCTGACCGAAGGACTCGCGCGCCGCGTCGTCCCACACCTTGCCGTCGGCGAGGTGGTACGGCGCGTACTGCACGAAGCAGCTCATCACGTGCTTGCCGGGCGGCGCCATCGTCGGGTCGACGAGCGTCGGCATGATGCAGTCGATGTACGGGCGCGCCGACGGACGGCCGTACTTCGCGTCGTCGTAGGCGTGCTCGATATAGTCGATCGACGGCGAGAACGAGATCGCCCCGCGGAGCCACTCCCCCGTGCCGGGCTTGCACGCGAGCTCCGGCAGGCCATCGAGCGCGAGGTTCACCTTGCCGCTCGAGCCTCGGTACTTGTAGCGCATGACCTCCTCGCGAAACGCAGGGTCGAGGATGCCTTCGTCGAGCAGCTTGATGAACGTCCACCGCGAGTCGAGCGAGCTCATCACGACGTCGGCGGTGATCTCCTCGCCGGACTCCAGGATCACGCCGGTCGCGCGCGAGCCGTTGGTCGCGATCCGCGCGACCGGCGCCTCGGTTCGGATCTCCACCCCGAGCGACAGCGCCGCGTCGGCGATCGCGTAGGCGATCGCGCCGGTGCCGCCCTTCGGCACGCCCCAGGCGCGGAACGCACCGTCGATCTCGCCCATGTAGTGGTGCAGTAGCACGTACGCGGTCCCCGGCGAGCGCGGCCCCTGGAACGTGCCGATGATGCCGCTGGCGCTCATCGTCGCCTTGAGCGGCTCCGTCTCGAACCACTGGTCGAGGAAGTCGGCCGCCGACATCGTCATCAGCTGGATGAACGCGGTCTGCATGTGCCGCGGGAGGTCGCGGAACTGCTTGGCCAGCGGCGTGAGCGGTAGCCACTCCATCGGCGAGATCTTGCCCGGGTCGGGCGGCGGCACCGACAAGATCGGCTTGATGAACCGGCCCATCTCGGCCATCAGCGGGCCGTACTCCTCGTAGGCCTCGGCGTCGTTCAGCGACCACCGGCGTAGCTCGCGCACGGTCTTGCCGTGATCGTTCACCCGCCACAGGTAGTCGTCGTCCAGCGGCGTGATGGTGCCGTCGAGCGGCAGGATCTCGAGGCCGTGCTTCGGCAGCTCGAGCTCCCGGATGATCTCGGGACGCAGCAGCGACACGACGTAGGAGAAGACTGAGAACCGGAACCCGGGCACGATCTCCTCGGTGAGCGTCGCGCCGCCGAGCAGATGGCGGCGCTCCAGCACGAGGACCTTCAGCCCGGCCTTCGCGAGGTAGCAGGCGTTGACGAGCCCATTGTGCCCGCCGCCGATCACCACCGCGTCGTAGCGCTTCGCCATGCCTGCCTCCTCGGCGCGCCGCGGACGGCGGCGCCAGCTCGGGGGTGACTCGAGGTTATCCGGCGGCCCGTCGCAGGGGCCCTCCGGCACGGTCGCTCATGCTAGCGACGGCCCTGTTGCCCAGCCAACACCACCCTGACCTGAGGTCACCCGTGCGAGGATGTCGCCCTGGGCGCAACGGTACGCTGAGCCGCCGAAACCCCCGCGCATAGCGGCCAAGGAAGTCAGCAAGGACCGCCGAGCAAACAGCCGAGCAAACAGGCGGCCCCGTGTCGGTCGGAACCGCGTTCTATCCCCGCCAGCAGGCGCTGAACGTCAAGCAGGCCTGGGGTGAATGGGCGGGCTACTTCGCGCCGGCGGTCTACGCCGACTTCCACGACATCGAGTACGCCGCGATCCGTGAAGCGGCGGCGGTGATCGACACCAGCCCGCTCTACAAGTACGTCGTGCGGGGTGCCGACGCCGCGCGGCTCCTCGATCGGGTGATGACGCGTGACATCTCGAAGCAACAGGTCGACCAGGTCTACTACACACCGTGGTGCGACGAGGCCGGCAAGGTGCTCGACGACGGCACGATCACTCGGATCGCCGACACCGAGTACCGCATCACCGCCGCCGACCCGTGTTACCGGTGGTTCCTCCTGAACGCGACCGGACTCGACGTCGCGGTCGACGACGTGTCTGAGTCGCTGGCCGGCCTGGCGCTCCAAGGGAAGCTCAGCCGCGAGGTACTCGAGGCCGCGACCCGGCAGGACTGGGCCGATGTGAAGTACTTCCGCCACCGTCGGACCGAGATCGGCGGGGTCGACGTCAGCGTCACGCGCACCGGCTACACCGGCGACCGGGGCTACGAGCTCTGGATCCCGGCCGACGGCGCGCTCGAGGTGTGGGACGCCATCTTCGAGGCCGGGGCCCCGTTCGGGATCTTCCCGGCCGGCATCCGTGCGCTCGACGTGTGCCGGGTCGAGGCGGGCCTCATCTTGATCGAGGCCGAGTACACGAGCTCGCGGCACGCGATCAGCGACGAGCAGTCCTACTCCCCGTTCGAGATCGGCCTTGGCCGGCTGGTCGATCTCGCGAAGGCGGCCGACTTCAACGGGCGCGCGGCGCTGCTGGCCGAGCAGAAGGCGGGCGGTCCAAACCGGCGCCTGGTCGGCCTGGAGCTCGAGTGGGCAGGCGTCGAGGGGATGTTCGCCAAGCACGGCCTGGCGCCGATGATCTCGCCGTTCGTCGACCGAGCGCCGGTCCCCGTCTATAAGGACAACACGCAGGTCGGGCGTGCCACGTCGATCACGTGGGGCACGACGATCAAGAAGATGGTCGGGTTCGGGTCCGTCGACAAGCACCTCGAGAAGACGGGCACCCGCGTGTCCGTCGAGTACAGCGTCGAGGGTGAGCGCGGCAAGGTGGCGGCCACCGTCGTGCCGCTGCCCTTCCTGGACCTTCCGCGCAAGCGCTCATAGCGCCGCTCCGGCAGGGCCGCGCCGTCGCAAGAACACAACCCGCGCAAGGGCGAACCTCCCCCCGCCGTCTGCGACGATAGACACGAGATGCAGCATCCGCCCGCCACAACGGAACGCCCGGGGGCAGTCCCGGACGCCCTGCCCCCCGAAACCCGAGGCGGGCTCCCGGGCGCCGTCCTGCTGATCGTCTGCCTGGCCGGGCTGACCGCCTTCGTGTGCACGTTCCTCGGCAGCATCTCGGTCGGGGTCGTCGCCGGACTCGCCGTTCTCGTCCTCGGGCTCGCTCTTCTGGTGTGGATCGTCCGGCATCCCCGGGTCGCCGGGCCGGCCGACGGTTCGCGCCGGCGGTTCCTCCAAGCCGGGGTCGGCGGGGTCGCGCTCGTCGGTGTCGGCACGGCGCTCGGCCGCGCCGTCGACGAGGCGCTGCGGCCGGATGCGGTCGCGGTGCAGGACGCGGCGGCGAGCGACCTCGGCGCCGAATACATGGAGCTCGTCGGACGAGCCGCGAACGCGCAGCGCTCCGGCGACATCCAGCTGCTGCTCGCCCCGTTCAACTCCGCGAACTACTCGTTCGAATCGCTCAGCCTGCATCCGCGCGACCCACGGACGTCGCACGCCGCGGTGTGGATGTACCTCGAGCGGATCCCCCTCGTCGCCTACGGCCCGGGGGTGATCGAGCCCGGCGACAGCGAGGAGCGCGTCTCGCTCGCCGACCTGGCGCCCACGACGGCGAAGCTCATCGGGTTCGACGAGTGGCCGACCGACCGGGAAGGCGGCGGTCTGCCGGGGTTCCGAACGACCGGGAAGCAGCCGAAGGTCGTCGTGACCTACGTCTTCGACGGCGGCGGCTGGAACGTGCTGCGCCAGTGGCCCAACGACTGGCCCAACCTCGGGCGCCTCATGCGCGAGGGGATGCACTACCGCAACGCGCTCACCGGCTCGTTCCCCGCCGTCACGGCGTGTGCGCACGCGACGATCGGCACCGGAACGTTCCCGCGTCAGCACGGGATCACCGGCCACAACATCCGCGACGGGGCCGTCGCGCGGAAGGCCTACCGCACGCCCGGGCACGCCGACCCGAGCGACATCTCCGTCCCGACGCTGTCGGACCTGTGGCACGGCGCGACCGGCGCATGGGTCGGCCAGATCGGCTATCAGGTCTGGCACATGGGCATGCTCGGCCACGGCGGGACCGACCGCCCGGTGACCGACCTGCCGGTAGGCGTGTACTTCGACGAGCCGGGCGGCGGCGGCTGGCAGCCGCACAACCCGGATCTGTTCCGTCTGCCGGAGGGAACGCCGGGCATGGACGTGCTCGACGCGCGCATGCAGGCGTTCGACGACCCGCACTGGGACCCCGAGTGGGAAGCCTGGCGTACCACGTACTGCTGTGTCCCGCCGATCGCGGCGTACCAGGGCGACCTCCTCGAGTCGACGTTGACGAACGAGCCGATCGGCGACGGCGCTCCGTCGCTGCTGTACACCACCTTCAAGTCGCCGGACTACACCGGGCACGTCTACGGGATGCAGTCGAAGTGGGAGGGCCTGATGCTGCAGGCGGTCGACGAAGAGCTCGGCCGCATCGTGCGATTCCTCGATCAGCGCTTCCCCGGCGAGTACGCCTTGTTCGTCACGGCGGACCACGGCCAGTGCCCGCTTCCCGACTCCATGGGCGGCGTGCGACTCGACCCGATCCAGCTCGAGGCCGTCATCGAGCGCGAGTTCGGCGCGGGGCTGGGCAAGGCGGTGCAGTACACCGCGCCGTCGGAGGTCTACCTCGATCGAGGCGCGCTGCGCGACGCGGGCGCGGATCCCGACGACGTCGCCGCCGCGCTCCGCACGCTCACGTACCGCCAAAACCTCGGGCCGTACGTCCCGTCCAGCGCGATCGAGGCACAGCTGCTCGACAACCCGGAGTTCGCGGCCGTGTTCTCGAGCGACTACCTCCTCTCGCACCAGGCCGCCGGCTGGTCGGGCTCGACGATCTACACCGGAGACGAGGTCGACCAGGGGATCCCGGGCCGCGACCTCTACAGCTAGGTCGCTCGGAGCGCCGCCGTCACCGCCGGTTCGACGGCGGCCCACGTGAACAACGGCCCGATCCGCACGAGCGCAAGGCCGTCGCCCAAGATCGCCTCCCGGACCCCGGCGACGGTGAACAGCCGGACGAGCAGGTCGCGCCCGGCCGCCATCTCCGCCGATTCCGCCACGACGCGTGGGCCGGCGTAGTCGATCTCGAACGCACGGGGATCTGATTCCGCCTCGTTCTCGGCTTCGCTGCCCCACGCCGCGCGAAGGATGTCGCGGACATGTCCGGCCGCACCGTCGCGATCCGCGCCGTGGTGGAGGTTGACGCGCGCGTGATACCGGTGCACATCGAGCGTTCGGACCGCATCAAGCTCGAGCAACCCCCCGAGCGGGTGGACGATCTCTGCGGGCGGGCCCGTCACGATCGTGCGGTCCGTGAGCTGATGATCGACGTGCACCCGGAGCACGCTCGGGTTGGCGGGCTGCTCGAGCGTCCACCGTCGATCCATGCCCGCAAGGCTAGGCCTCCCGTGACGCCGGGTCATCACCGCCGTTCGGTGCTCCTGGGCAGGTCGGCTAGCATCCTCGGACCATGGACGTGACCGGGAGTTCCGTTCGATGAGCATGCTCGTCACGTGTCCGACGTGCGGCCGCCGGCCCTTCACCGAGTTCTCGTTCGGTGGCGAGCTGCGCGACATCGCCTCGCCCGACGCGGCGACCGACTTCGCGCGCGTCTACCTCCGCGACAACGCCGCCGGTCCGCAACAGGAACGCTGGTTCCATCTCCTCGGGTGTCGGCGCTGGGTCACGCTCACCCGCGACACCGGCTCGAACCGCGTCGAGGCGTAGCCGATGCCCTCGCTCCGGCTCGACGGGCGGCGGATCGACGTCCGCGACGGCGACACGATCGCCGCCGCGGCCTATCGCGCCGGGATACGCACATTCAGCCGGTCGCTCAAGGCGCACCGCCGGCGCGGCCTGTACTGCGGCACGGGCGACTGCGCGAACTGTCTGGTCACCGTCGACGGCCTGCCGGGCGAGCGGGCATGCGTCACCCCTGCGCGCGACGGGATGAAGGTCGACCGCGAGACCGGGTGGCCGTCGACCGATCGCGACCTGCTCGCGATCAACGACCGTCTCCACCGGCTGATGCCCGTGGGGTTCTATTACAAGGTGTTCGCACGGCCGCGCTGGCTGTGGCCGATCGCGGAGCGGGTGATCCGGCGCGCCACAGGAACCGGCACGCTGCCGCTGAAGGCGCCGGCGCGACGCATGGCGACGCGCTTCGTCCGCGTCCGGACGCTGGTGATCGGCGGCGGGGTGGCCGGGTTGGCGGCGGCAGCGACCGCGGCGGCCGACGGCTCCGTGCTCGTCGCCGAGGAACGCGAGCTCGGCGCTCGGATCACCGATCCGGCGGCGCGCGAAACGATCGCGCGGCTTGCGGCCGAGGCGCGCGCCGCCGGCGCCGAGGTCCTCGAGGGCCATACCGCGATCGGGATCTACGAGGGACCCGCCACGGCGGTGCTCGGTCGCGACGAGCTCGTCGAGGTGGAGGCGGAGCGCGTGATCGTCGCGACCGGCGCGGTAGAGGCGCACGGCGTCTTCCCCGGCAACGACCTCCCAGGCGTGTGGCTGGGCCGCGGTGCCGCGGTGATGGCCGCGATCCACGGCGTCCCGATCGGCGATCGCGTCGTCATCGTCGCGAACACCGATGAGGGGCAGCACCTGGCGGACGCCATCCGCGCCGGAGGATCGGACGTGGCGCTCGTCGCGGGACGGGTCCTGGAGGCGCGGGGGTCGCGCGAGGTCTCGTCGGTCAGCGTCCTCACGCCGGAGGGCCGGCGGGCGTTCGCGTGCGACGCGCTCGTGTTGTCTCTCGGGTGGGCGCCACGCGACACGCTCCTGCGGATGACCGCCGAGCCGGAGGTCGTCGGCGCGGGCGACGTCACATCCCCAGGCCGCTCGCTCGCCGACGCGGAAGCATCGGGCCGCGCCGCCGGCAGAGGCGACCCCGTGGAGCCTGCGGATGCCGGACCGTGGCCGGTCGCCGAGCAGGACGGCTACGTCTGCGTCTGCGAAGACGTCTCGATGCACGATCTCGAGCACGCGTGGTCTGAAGGATGGACCTCTTCCGAGATCTTGAAGCGCTACACGACGGCAACGATGGGGCCCTGCCAGGGCGCCCTGTGTTCGCGGCACCTCGCGGAGCACGCGCGTGCCAAGGGCGCGGCGCCCGCGGCTCGCGGCCGCACGACGGCACGGCCGCCAGTGCGCGCGCCGCGGCTCGGCGACCTCACCGGCGCCGTGCACGAGCAGGTGGAGCGGCGTACCGCGCTGCACGAGCGCCATGTCGCCGCCGGCGCGAGGATCGACCACTCCGGCGTGTGGCTTCGCCCCGGCACCTACGGCGACGTCGACGGCGAGATCCGCGCCGTGCGCGAGCGGGTGAGCGTGATGGACGTCTCGACCCTCGGGAAGTTCCTCGTCGCCGGGCGCGAGGCACGGATGCTGCTCGATCGCGTCTTCCCGCTCGACGTCGGGTCGATCGCGCCGGGCCGCGCGCGGTATCTGCTGGCGCTCGACGAGGCCGGCTACGTGATGGACGACGGGCTGCTCGCCGCGCTCGGCGACGACACCTTCTATCTCACCTCGACATCCGGCGGCGCGGACCGGATGGAGGCGTGGCTGCGGAACTGGACCGACCGGCTGGAGCTGCATGCCCACGTGCTCAACCAGACGGCACAGCTCGGCGCCATCAACGTCGCGGGGCCACACGCCCGCGACCTGCTGGCGACCCTGAGCGAGGACGACCTCTCGCGCGCGGCGATCCCGTACCCCGGGCACGCCGAGATCACGGTCGCCGGCGTCCCGTGCCGCGCCATCGCCGTAGGGTTCGTCGGCGAGCTTTCCTACGAGCTGCACCACCCGCGCGGGCGCAGTATCGAGCTCTGGGACGCGCTGCTCGACGCCGGTGCGGCGTGGGACATCCGTCCGCACGGTCTCGACGCGCTGGACGTCCTGCGTCTCGAGAAGAGCCACGTCTACCTGGCGCAGGACACGATGCCCGACGACCATCCCGCCAAGCTCGGGCTCGACTGGGCGGTCGCGACCCACAAGGACGAGTTCGTCGGCAAGCGCGCGCTCGAACGGATGAACGCGCTGCCGCTCGAACGCCGCCTCGTCGGGCTCCGGTTCGACGGACCCCCGCAGCGCGGTTATCCGCTCGCCGCGGACGGCGTCATCGTCGGACGGATCACGTCGTGCACCGTCTCTTCGGCGGCCGGCGGCCCGGTCGGTCTCGGATGGCTCCGCGCGATCGACGGCACGTTCCCGAGCGTGCTGCGCGCCGGCGACGTCACGGCGACGGTGTCGCCGACGCCGTTCTACGACCCAGAGGGGGTGCGGCTGCGTGGCTGAGCTCCGTGATCGGGCGCTCGGCGTGATCGTGTGCGCGGCCGACGCGTCGGCGTTGGACCGCCTCGTGCCGGCAGGTCACGGCGCTCGCATGCTGCGCGTCGCCCCCGACGAGATCATGGCGGTGGTGGACGCCGCGTTCACCCAGGACGTGCGGCGAGAACTCGCCGACCGCGTGGCAGCGCTCGACGGCGACGCGCTCGTGCTCGACGTCTCGGATGGGTGGGCCGCGATCGCGATCACCGGCGAGGACGCCGACCGAACATTCTCGTACCTGTCGGCGCTCGATCCACCGGAAGACGACGGCTTCGCACAGGGCGATGTCGCGCGGGTCGCCGCCAAGGTCCTCCGCGTACCCGGCGGCCTCGCGATCCTCGTTCCCGCGTACTGGCGCGAACACGTTCGTGCCCGAGCCGTCGACGACGCCGGCACGACGGAGGCGCGGGGATGACGGGGCTCCTCCGCCATCGAACGTTCCTTCGGCGGCAGGAGCCGAAGCCGCGCTACGACGTGGTCATCATCGGGGGCGGCGTCAACGGGCTCTCCCTCGCGCACAACCTGGCGGCGCACCACGGCATCACCGACGTCGCCGTACTCGAGGGCAACTACATCGGCAGCGGCGGCTCGGGCCGCAACACGCAGGTCGTGCGCGCCAACTACAACACGCCCGAGACGGTGCCGTTGTACAAGGCCAGCCTCGAGATCTGGCGAACGCTCTCGGCCGAGCTCGACTTCAACCTGTTGTTCTCCACGCAAGGCGAGCTCGACCTCTGCCACACACACGACTCGCTCGAGGTCGAACGAGACAAGTCGTTGTTGAACCGCGCGTACGGCGTCCAGACGGACGTCCTCACGCCCGACGAGATCGTTCGCATGAACCCGCTGGTCGACCTCAGCGGCGGCGGCGAGCTCCCGATCGTCGGCGCCTCGTACCACCCACCGGGGTCCTTCGCGCGGCACGACGCCGTCGTCTGGGGGTACGCGGCGAGCGCGACCCGCCGCGGCGTCCACATCCACGAACAGATGCCGGTGACCGGGATCGACGTCGTCGACGGCGCATGCCGGGGCGTGCGGGCCGACCACGGCACGATCGAGGCCGGGATGGTCGTGAGCGCGACGGCCGGCTGGTCGTCGCAGGTCGCCGCGATGGCCGGACTTCGCCTTCCGATCGTCACCATGGCGTTGCAGGCGTTCGTCACCGAGCCGTACCGCCACGTGCTCGACGGGCTCCTCAGCTCGATGGACCTCTACGTCTACGTGTCACAGACCGCCCGCGGCGAGCTGCTGGTCGGCGCCGAGGTGCTCCCCTACCCGACGTACTCGACGCGGTCGACGTTCGGGTTCCTCGCGGAGGCGGCGAAGCGCACGATCCAGATCTTCCCGGTCATCGCGAACGCGCGGGCGATGCGCCAATGGACGGGCCTCTGCGACATGACGCCCGACTCGTCGCCGATCCTCGGTGAGAGCGAGGTGGAACGTTTCTATCTGATGTCGGGGATGGGCACGTGGGGGTTCAAGGGCTCGCCGATCTTCGGCAAGTTGATGGCCGAGCGGATCGCCACCGGGATGATGCCGGACCTGATCCGCCCGTTCGCGCCAGACCGGTTCGCAACCGACCGTATGGTCCCGGACGCCTACAGCGCCGGCACGCACTAGAGCTTCGTGCGGGGCGTCTCGACCCGGTCCACGAGGAGCCACCGCGCGAGCTCCTGGATCGCCTCGTGAACCGCGTCACGGTCCGCCGCGTCCGTCTCCGGCTGCATCTGCCACGCGTTGATCCGCAGGATGTTCTCCGCTCGGTCGAGTGCCGGGTCGAACCGCCCGACGAGCCGGTCGTCGCGGAGCACCGGCAGGACGAAGTACCCCCACCGTCTGGCCTTCGGCACGTAGATCTCGATCCGGTAGTGCATGCCGAACAGCCGCTCGGTGCGGGTGCGATCGCTGATCAGGTCGTCGAACGGCGACAGGGCGACGGTTCGTCCGCGGAACGCCCGCTCGAGCAGGTCGCGATGCGTGAACCACCGTCCGGGATAGGACTCGACGCGCAGCGGGACCATCACCCCTGTTCGGAGCAACCGATCCACCGCTTCTTCTCGGCCCGGGAACGCCCCATCGAACAGATACCCGAGCCGGTCGAGGCGCGTGATCCCGCGCGCGTGGACCTGCCGTTCGACGAGGGCGGCCGCCATCGCGGCGGGCGACCGCGCCGCGACGGGCGGGAACCATCGCGACGCGAGGTCCCACAGGCGCTGCTGGCCTTCGCGGCCGACGATCATGACCTTCCCCTGTGACCACAGGATGTCGAGCAGCATCGCGGCGTTCTGGCCCTCGTCGTTCCAGCCGCCGGTCTCCCAGCCTTCGGCGGCACGGTTCTCGAAGTCCCGCGTGCGCATCGGGCCGCGGCGGCGCAGCTCGCGCATCGCGTACCGGACGAACGCCTGGTTCGCTGCGAGCCAGTCGCGGACGTACTGATGCCGTTTCCAGTGCCCGTGCGGATAGCGCTTCATCGAGATCCGGTGCAGCGGCAGGTCGCTCATCGGCACGATGTGCGCCCAGTACTCGAACATCGCGCGGTCGATCCACATCCGCCGTTCGAGCTGCGGTACGCGGAACCGCGGGCCGAGCCGGCTGAACAGGACCAGATGCTCCGTCCGCGCGACGACCGAGGTCGGGTCCATCTGGATCTCGCCGAGGGAGGCGAGCACCTCGTCGAGCGAGCGCGGCCGACGAGCATCGAGCCGCTGCCCCATCACTGCGAGCTCCCGCGCTCGCCGACGCGAGATCTCCACACGCGGCTCCGGCATGGCCGAGCAGCCTATCGGCCATCGAGGAGCGGTCCGCCCCCTCTGCGCAACAGTGCCGAACCGATGTGGCAGTTCGCCCGTATCCCTTGCGACAACCGATCCTTCCCCGAGGAGTACCGTGCGACGCGTGAAGATCGACGATCCGAGCTCCGACCAGGCGCTGATGGCGGCCTTCGTGGCCCGCGACGAGCGCGCGGCCGGCGCGCTCTATGACCGCTTCGCCTCGCGCGTGTACGGCCTCGGGATCGTGATGCTGGGCAATGACGGTGCAGCGCAAGACCTCGTGCAGGACACCTTCGTGAAACTTTGGCGCACGGCCGCCCGGTTCGACCCCGAACGCGGGCGCCTCGAGACGTGGATCCTGTTGACCGCTCGGTCGCTCGCGATCGACCTGCTGCGCCGGCGAGTGCTCGAATCGCGGTCGCTCCAGGAGCTCGGCCCGCCGCCGGTTCACGATCCGGCGCCGGGGCCCGACGACCTCGCCGCTACGGCCGACCTGGCTTCGCGCGCAAGGCGGGCGATGGCCAAGCTGAGCAACGAGCAACGGTCGGCCCTCGAGCTCGCCTACTTCGGCGGGCGAACGACCGCCGAGGTCGCCGCGCTCGAAGGCATCCCGCAAGGAACCGCCAAGACCCGTATCCACGCCGCGCTGCTCAAGCTCCGCGCCGAGATGGCCAAGGAGGCCGACGATGACGTGTGAGCAGGTACG
>Ga0136846_1220858_pt1 | contig 11743 bp, 14 predicted proteins | sample HopSoiMetagenom2_FD_96841 | JGI IMG/M metagenome (GOLD analysis project Ga0136846, IMG submission 96841) | Grasslands soil microbial communities from Hopland, California, USA - 2 Assembly 2016 (version 4) | ecosystem: Environmental > Terrestrial > Soil > Grasslands | place: USA: Hopland... | reverse complement strand
TGCAGCTCGGCTTCATGCGTCGCTTCGATCCCTCCTTCCTCGCACTGCGCGCTGCGGTGATCGGCGGCGAGGTCGGCCTGCCGCGGGCGGTGCACTGCCTGCACCGCAACGTCGAGGCACACCCGAGCGCGACGTCGGACGGAGTCCTGGTGAACTCGGCCATCCACGAGTTCGACTGCGTGCCGTGGCTGCTCGACGACCGGGTCGACGCGGTCACCGTGTTCGCGCCGAAGGTCGCCGACGGAGCACTGCAGGACGTCCAGATCGCCGTGCTCGAGCTGGCCGGTGGCGCGGTCGTCACCATCGAGGTGTCAGTCAACGCTCGCTACGGCTACGACATCCACACCGAGGTGGTCGGCACCACGGGCACGGTGTCGCTGACCCCGCCGTACGGGCTGAGCCATCGTCGCGATGCCACCGACGGCCGGCACGTCGACGGCGACTTCGTCGGCCGGTTCACCGACGCCTACCGGATCGAGCTGGCGGAGTGGGTCGGCGGCGTCCGCGGGGGCGCGTTGCCCGGTCCCTCGGCGTGGGACGGGTACGTCGCCAACGTGGTCGCCTTCGCCGCCGTCGAGTCGCTGCACTCCGGTACGCGCGTAGAGGTGCCGCAGGAGGCGGTGCCCGGCCTCTACGGGTGAGGCTGCGTCACGGCGCCGCGATCGCCGCGACAGCGCTGATCTCCAGCAGTGCTCCGGGCACTCCCAGGCCGGCGACCCGCGTCGCGGTGACGAGCGGCGGTGCTCCGTCGCGGGCCAACCGGGGTGCGATGGCGCCGTACGCCGCCGCGACGTCGGCGTCCGCGGCGATCATGACCGTCCACGCCACCACGTCCGCGAGGCCTGCGCCGGCTGCGCGCAGGGCGGTCTCGACGTTGTCGACGGCCCGGACGGCCTGGGCGGCCACGTCGTCCGGGGCGATGACCGTGCCGGTCTCGTCCACGCCGTTCTGCCCGCCGACGTAGATGGTCGTCGCGCCGGGCGGGACGACAGCGGCGTGGCTGAAGGCAGGGCTTCTCACGAGGCCTTCGGGCTGCAGGTACGAGATCTCCATGGGCGAAGACTGTCACCGGGCGCCGACAGGGCACCATGGCACCCATGCCGCTGCGCACCCCGACTCTGCGCACCGAACGGTTGAGACTGCGTCCGTTCGACGACGCAGACGCTGATGCGCTCTTCGCGCTGCACAGCAGTGCCCACGTGCTGCGCTACTGGGACTCGCCGCCGTGGAGCGATCCTGCGCGCGCCGCGCGATTCATCGAGGCGTGCGGGCAGATGGCGGAGGAGGACACCGGAGTGCGGCTGGCCGTCGAGCGTCTCTCCGACGGGAGCTTCATCGGCTGGTGCACCGTCACGCAATGGAGCCCCGACCACCGCAGCGCATCGATCGGGTACTGCTTCGGTGACGCCGCTTGGGGCCAGGGCTACGCAACGGAGGCCGCCCGCGCGCTGCTGCAGTGGGCCTTCGACACGCTGGACCTCAACCGGGTCCAGGCAGAGACCGATACGCGCAACGTGGCGTCTGCCCGCGTCCTGGAGAAGCTCGGGTTCGTGCGGGAGGGGACTCTCCGGGAGGACTGCGTCGTGGACGGCGAGGTGTCGGACTCGTGGGTGTACGGGCTGCTCCGGCGGGAGTGGCGGCCGCCGCCCGTGACACCGGCCCGGACCCGAAGGACGAGCACGTGACGAAGCAGGCCGGAGACGCCGGGCAGGACGTGATCCCGTTCCGCGAGGCCGTCCGGGCCTGGTTCGCGATCTCGCTCCAGACCTTCGGAGGTCCGGCGGGACAGATCGCCGTCATGCAACGAACCCTCGTCGACGAGAAGCGCTGGATCGGGCAGCAGCGCTTCCTCCACGCCCTCTCGTTCTGCACGCTCCTCCCCGGCCCCGAAGCCCAGCAGCTGGCGATCTACGTCGGCTGGCTCCTCAACGGGCTGCGCGGCGGCCTGGTCGCCGGCGTGCTGTTCGTCGTACCGGGGGTGATCGCGCTGCTGGGGCTCTCGGCGCTCTACGTCTCGGCCGGCGACACCACGCCCGTCCTGGCGATGTTCGCCGGGCTGGCTCCCGCGGTGCTGGCCATCGTCGCGCAGGCGGTGTTCCGGGTCGGCGGGCGCGCGCTCGGCCATCCGGTGCTGGTGGCCCTGGCGGTGGCCGCGTTCCTTGCGCTGGCCGTCTTCGGGATCTCGTTCCCGGTCGTCATCGCGGCCGCCGGCGCGATCGGCTGGGCACTCGGCCGGTGGGCACCCCACACGATGCGGACGGCCGCAGGGCACGGCGCCGGCGACGGTGGGCCGACTCCGCTGATTCCGGATGATGCGCTCCACACCGAACGTCCCAGCCGCGCGCACACGGCCAAGGTGCTCGCGGCCGGCCTCGTCGCGTGGGGCGTTCCGGTGGCGCTGGTCGCTGCTCTGACGGGCAGGGACAGCATCTTCACCGACCAGGCGCTGTTCTTCTCAGGTACCGCGCTCGTGACCTTCGGGGGCGCGTACGCCGTCCTGGCGTACGTCGCGCACAAGGCGGTGGAGGTCTACGGCTGGCTGGCGCCTCGGGAGATGGTCCGGGGACTCGCGCTCGCCGAGACCACACCGGGTCCCTTGATCATGGTGGTCCAGTTCGTCGCCTTCGTCGCCGCCTATCGCGATCCGGACGACCTGAACCCGTGGGTCGCGGCCGTCCTCGGTGCCCTGCTGACCACGTGGGTCACGTTCGTCCCCTGCTTCGTCTTCGTCTTCATCGGTGCGCCGTACGTCGAACGCCTCCGGGGCAACCGCGCCCTTTCGTCGGCACTCAACGGGATCACTGCTGCGGTGGTCGGCGTGATCGCCAACCTCGCCGTGTTCTTCGCGGTGCACACGTTGTTCGGCGACACCTTCCGGACGGGTGCGGGACCGATCGACCTCGAGCTGCCGAAGCTGGGGACCCTCGACCCGCTTCGTCTGGGTATCGCCGTCGTCGCGGCGGTCCTGCTGTTCAGGTTCAAGCTCTCGGTCCTGCGGGTCCTCGGCATCTCGGCCGGTCTGGGACTGATCGCGGCGGCCCTCGGGTGGTCCATCAACTAGGGCTGGGCAGGGCGGAGTCGCGTGCGACGCGGAGCTCGTGGCCGCTCACGCGGTCGACCACCGTCCGACTCCCGAGCGGAGCGTCCAGGCGGACGCCGACGTCGACCCGCGCACAGCTCAAGGTGCCCGGCCCCATCGCGCCGACGTGGAGCCTGAGGGTCACCCGCTCGTGGGTCTCGACGGCGTGCAGCACGCCGCCACACAGCACGATGCCGTGCAGCCGCAGCCCGTCGGCGGAGACCTCGATCGGCCCGGGCCACGCGACGTCCGCGGCGCACCGACCACCCGCGGGAGGGACGCACGCCCGGGCGTGTCCGCTCGCGCCGGTGCCGCATGCGGCCAGCGTGGCGACCAGCAGGACGACGAGGACAGGGATCGTGCGACGCACGGTGGTGGGACGCCCCGCCGACCACACCGGTTCCGCTCGCGGGCACGCGCCAAAACAGTTGCGCAGCAACCTCACCGCTGACTGGATGATGGGGTGACCGGGATCCAGGGTGAGTACGACGAGCAGTACGCCGCGGTGGCGCAGGTGCTCGCCGATGCGCTGGACGCGGGGGATGCCGGCGGGTCTGCGGCGGTGTTCGTCGCCGGTGAGCCCGTCGTCGACGTCTGGGGGGCCACATCGACCTGGAGGGCAACCAGCCCTGGGCGCGGGACACCATCGTGAACGTCTTCTCCGTGACCAAGACGATGACGGCGCTGTGCGCCCTGGTCCTGGTGGACCGCGGGCTGCTGGATCCCGACGCCCCGGTCGCGCGCTACTGGCCGGAGTTCGCGGCGGCCGGCAAGGACGGCGTACTCGTCCGGCACGTGCTGGCGCACACCGCCGGCCTGCCGGACTGGGAGGGCCCGGTCGACGAGCTCTACGACTGGACCGCTGCGACCGCACGGCTCGCGGCGAGCGCCCCGAAGTGGGAGCCGGGCACGGCGGTCGGCTACCACTCCCTGACCCAAGGATTCCTCGTCGGCGAGCTGGTCCGCCGGATCACCGGCCGCAGCCTCGGAGCGTTCTTCGCCGACGAGGTTGCCGGGCCGCTCGACGCGGACTTCTGGATCGGCCTCCCCGCCGAGCACGACGACCGGGTCGCGTTGACGATCCCGCCCGCCGGCCGGGACGAGGACTACACCGCGGGCTCCTCGGCTGAGGAGGCGCCGGCGACCGGAGGCACCCCGATGACCGTGCGCAACGGCAACAGCGCCGCGTGGCGTCGCTCGGAGATCCCGGCCGCGAGTGGCTTCGGCAACGCCCGCTCCGTCGCCCGCGTCCAGTCGGTGATGGCCTGCGGAGGGACGCTGGGCAACACTCAGTTGCTGCGCTCCGAGACCTGCGACCTGGCGTGGGTGGAGCAGTTCTCCGGCGAGGACCGGGTCCTCGGCATGCCGGTCAGCTGGGGGCTGGGCTACGCCCGCCTCGGTGGCCCGTACGGCTGGGGAGGCTGGGGCGGTGCACTGGTGATGATCGAGCCGACCCAGCAGCTCGTCGTCGCCTACGCGACCAACCAGATGCGCGAACCGGCGCAGGACGACCGCGGGATGCAGGTGGCGATGGCGGCACTGACGGCTGTCTAGCTGCGCGCCTTTCCGCACGACTGTGGAAAGCCGTTCGGCCCCCAGGAACCCTGGGAGCCGAACGGCCTGTGATGTCGCCGCTCAGACCGGTACGACGGCGACCTCGCCGTTCCTCGCTGCCTCGGAGTGCGCCTTGCTGTCGCGGCCCGAGATCAGGAACGCCGTGAGGACCGCACCGGCCACCGCGAAGCACGCGCCGACGGTGAACGCATCCGCGAACCCCTGGGTGAGCGCCGTCGCCTTGTCGGCCCCGGTGGCGAACGCGTCCTTCGTCGAGGAGTTCGCGATCGTCGCGAGGATGGCCAGGCCGAGAGCGCCACCGACCTGCTGGCTGGTGTTGATCAGGCCCGACGCCAACCCGGCCTCGTGCGCCTCGGTGCCGGTCACCGCGGCGATCGTCACCGGGACGAACGACGCGCCCAGCCCGATGCCGGCCAGGATCGAGGGGCCCAGGACGCTGCCGACGTACGAGCCGTCAGGCTGGATCTGGCTGAACCAGATGAGCCCGACCGCGACGAACAGCATCCCGCCGATCAGCACGTTCTTGAACCCGACCCGGGTCACCAGCGCACTCGATATCCCGGCGCTGAGGATGATCGCGACAGCCAGTGGCAGGTAGGCCACCCCGGCCTCCAGGGCGTCGAACCCGAGGACCTGCTGGAGGTACAGCGTGATCATGAAGAACATCGAGAACAGCGACATCCCGATCAGTACGCCGATCACGTTGGCCCCGCGCAGGGTGCGCAACCGGAAGATGCCGAACGGCACCAGCGGCTTCCTGGTCCGCAGCTCGACCACCACGAAGGCCACGAGCAGCGCTGCCGCGCCGACGAGACGCCACACGGTCTGCGCCGAGGACCAGCCGACGTTCGTCGCGTCGACCATCGCGTAGACCAGCAGGGCGAGGCCGGCGGAGACGGTGATCGCACCGGGGAGGTCCAGACTGCGGTCGCTCTCCTCGTCGGCCGTCGACTCCCTCAACCGGAGGGGCGCCTGCCAGACGATGAACGCACCGATCGGGACGTTGACGAACAGCACCCACTCCCAGCCGGCCCACTGCGTCAGGACACCGCCGAGGAGCACGCCGGCAGCACCGCCGGCGCCGGCGACCGCTCCCCAGATGCCGAGGGCCTTGTTGCGCTCCTGGCCCTCGGGGAAGGTCGTCGTGATGATGGACAGCGCGGCCGGCGATGCAATCGCTGCGCCGAGGCCCTGGACGGCGCGCGCGGCGATCAGCCAGGTCTCGTTCTGCGCGAAGCCGCCGGCGAGGGAGGCGAGCGCGAACAGCGCCATGCCGATCATGAACACCCGTCGACGACCGAGGTAGTCGGCCAGGCGCCCGCCGAGTAGCAGGAAGCCCCCGAAGGTCAACGTGTAGGAGTTCACGACCCAGGACAGGTCGGCCTGGGAGAAGTCGAGGGCTCTGCCGATCGAGGGCAGCGCGACGTTGACGATGGAGGCGTCGATGACCACGACGAACTGGGTCATCGCGAGGAGCGCCAGCGCGAGGTTGCGTGCGCGCGGCGTACTGAGATCGGGCTGAGGCATGGGGACTCCTGGTCGTATGCGGAATCGTAGTTCCGATTCCGTTTAGGACGATACGGAGGTATGGTTCCGCTTGTCAACGATTTATGCGGAAGCGACAATTCCGATGTCCAGATCCATCGAAGCAGCCAGCAGGGACATTTTGTGACGACCACCGAACGTCCGCTCCGGGCCGACGCCCAGCGCAACCTCGAGCGGATCATCGCCTCCGCGCGCTCCCTGTTCGCCGAGCAGGGAGCCCAGGCGCAGATGGAGGACATCGCCGCTCATGCGGGGGTGGGCATCGGCACGCTCTACCGACGGTTCCCCACCAAGGAGTCGCTGATGACGGCCCTGGTCCGGGAGCGCTTCCAGGAGTTCGCGGTGATCGCGGAGGAGGTCGAGCGGACCACCGACCCGGCGGACGCCCTCCCCACGGTGATGCGCCGGCACGCCGAGGCCGTCGAGCACGACGCGGCGTTCCAGCTGGCGATGATGAACCTGGAGAGCTTCCACTGGCAGGGCATCGAGGAGGACAAGAAGGTCCTCCGCGCGACCATCGCGCGCATCATCGCGCGCGGGAAGAAGGCGGGCACCGTCCGTGCCAACCTGCGCGTGGACGACTACGGCATCCTGATGTGCAGCACGACGGCTGCCATGTACTTCATCACCGACAAGTCCGGTTGGCGCCGCCAGCAGGAGATCATCCTGGCCGGTCTCCGGCCGGAGTGATCGCCCTTCGGCTCAGGAGCCGTCCGCCGTCGGTGCGGCCCGTGATGCTTCCTGCTCCTCCCGTCGATCCTGCAGGCGCTGCTGGGCGTCGGACAGGAACGCCAGGCACGGCGCGTCGGTCCCGGGGTGCTTCTCGACCAGGTGGAAGACCCAGCGGTCCATCGCCGCGATGAAGCCGTTGTCCGCGCCGGGTCGGTACGCCGACCACTGGACGTTGTCCCTCACGACGCATGCCGTGCAGCTGATCTTGTAGACGAACTGGCTGCGCCCGTCGAGATCGATCCTCACCTTGGCCAGCGGACCGGCTTCCGCGGCGGCCTTCCTCTCACGAGCAGATCGACTCGCCGTCATGTCGCACCGCCGTCGTGCTCGGCCATGCGGGCTGCACGCTCCTCGGCATGGAAGGCCCACGGCTCCTGCGGCAGCACGTCGCCGGTTTCAAGCAACGTCTTGAGGTTGGCGAGAACGGCGGGCCAGCCTTCACCGACGGCTCGCCTGTCGTCCATTCGCGCCAGACGTCCTTGCAGCACGGTCAGCTTGACGAGGTCGTGACGCTGCTCGATCTCGAACGTGACCACGCTGGGCTCGAAGCTCGGGTCGTGGGCCCGGTGGGGATCGTCGAAGGTGAACGCGAGACGGCGCGGTCGGACAACGTCGATGACGGTGCCGGTCGCGTCCGAGACACCCGAGCCGTCCGTACGGACGTGGTCCACCTTGCTGCCGACCGTCCACTCCGACACCTGGGCGTGCCCCCAGAACCTGCCGGTGAGGTCCGGGTCGGTCAGGGCGTGCCACACCTCCTCGGCCGTCGCGCGGATGTAGGTCGTGTAGGCGTAGTCCGGCACTGTCTCGCGCGTGTGGTTGATCGATCTGGTCATCGCGTACTCCTCCGCTCGTTCCTTGATGGATTGCATGGAGGCCAGGTGTGGCTGCTGGAACTTCCAGATCCAGCGACGCTGGATCTCGTCGACCGGCACCGGGTTCAGGTAGTGCAGCTTGCGGCGCCCGTCGCGCACCGATGTCACCAGGTTGGCGGCCTCCAGCAGGTCCAGGTGCTGGCTGACGGACTGGCGGCGCATGTCCAGGCCCTGGCACAGCTCGCCGAGGGTCAGGCCCGACCGCTCGTGGAGCATGTCGAGCATGCGTCGCCGGCCGGGGTCGGCGAGCGCCTTGAACACCAGGCTCTCGTCCACACCTCACATCATGCAGGTGATTACCTGCCTTTTCAAGCTGCGGCTCAGAGCACCTTGGTGCCGTACATCTCCCCGAGCGGGTCGGCGATGAGCTCGAGTCGGGCACCGTTGGGGTCGCGGAAGTAGATCGAGGTCCCGCTCTCGCTCTGGTAGTCGACGCCGGCCGCTTCGAGGCGAGCCTTGAGCATCGCCCAGCGGTCGGGCTCGACCGAGATCGCCACGTGGTGCAGGCCGCCGAGCACCTCGGCGTACGGGCCGACGTCGAGGCCGGGGAAGTCGAAGAACGCGATCAGGTTGTCGTTGCCGATGTCGAAGAAGAAATGGTTCGAGCCGGGGTAGTCGCGGTTCTCGAAGATGTCGGTCAGCGGGAAGCCGAGGAGCTCCTGGTAGAACCGCACGGTCTCCTCGACGTCGCGGCAGACGATCGCGAAGTGGTGCAGCCCGCGCGCCGTCGACGCCGGCCGGTCGCCCTCTGCGGCCAGGTACGTCGACCGGATGCGGTCGCGCTCGGCGCCGATGGTCTCGAGGTCGATGTCAGGCATGGAAGGCCTCTCCGTTCCAGGTCTCGCGCCGGGCGAGGTCAGGCACCTCCACGCGGGTCAGCTTGGTCAGCTGCCTGACAGGCTTGCCCATCGGCACGACGCACGCAACGGCGTACGGTCCGGGGATCCCCAGCAGGGCCTTCACCTCGGGCTCCTGCGCGACCGCCATCGTGGTGATCGTGCCGCCGAAGCCCTCGTTGCGCGCGGCCAGCAGGATGTTCCAGACCAGCGGGTAGACCGAGGCACCGCTGATGAGGCCGACGCGGTCGAGATCCTGGTCGACCGCGGCGACGAGGCGCAGGTCGACACACACCACCAGGACCACGGCGGCCTGCAGGAGCGGCGCGGTGAAGGTCTCCGGGACCTCGGTCGCCGCGATCTGCTCGTCGGAGAGCGACGTGGGTGCGACGGGATTCCAAGGACCCTCCCCGGCGATCCGCTGCGCGGTGTAGCGCCGCGCGCCCGGCTCGGTCAGGGTTACCAGGGCCTCCCTGGTGGCGCGCTCGCGCACGACGACGATCCGGCTGCCCTGGCGGTTGCCACCGCTCGGCGCGAACCGGGCGTTGTCCAGGATCGTCTGCAACGTCTCGTCGGGCAGCGGGTCGTCGGTGAAGGCGCGCACCGCCGCCGTGGTGCGCATGACCTCGTAGAGCTCCATCGTGTCCTCCGGATCGGCGTGGTCCGTCGATTGTCGCAACCTGTCGATCGGAGCGGTCCTCGTTCGTTCCTCTCTTGACCGGATCGCGTCCGCGGTCTGCCGAAGGAAGGAGTCGTGATGGGTTCGATCAGCGTGACGATGAGCGTGACGCTCGACGGCGTCGTCCAGGGCCCGGGTCGCCCGGACGAGGACACCCGCGGTGGGTTCGAACACGGTGGCTGGGGTCAGGGCTACACCGATGAGGTGATGGGCCGGGAGATGGCGAAGGGCATGGCCGCTCCGGGCGACATGCTGCTCGGTCGGCGTACGTGGCAGGACTTCATCACAGCGTGGGGTCGGGCCACCGATGACAACCCGTTCACGGCCCACCTCAACGCGGCCACCAAGTACGTCGTGTCGAGGACTCTCCCGGACGCGGACGCCTGGCAGAACTCCGTGCTGCTGCGGGGCGAAGCCGTCGAGACCGTCGCCGCCTTGAAGTCCGAGTCGGCCCGTGACCTGTCGGTCATCGGCAGCGCGTCGCTGGCCCGGACGTTGCACTCGGCGGGGCTGATCGACCGCTACACCTTGTTGATCCATCCGCTGACCCTCGGTCGCGGCGCGCGGATGTTCGACGACCCGGCACCGATGACCGAGCTGCGGCTGACCGGCACCGTCACGACCACGACGGGCGTGGTCATCGCCCACTACGACCGCGTCTGAGGAGGACCCGTCCGGGTCCGCTCAGGGCGCTGCTTTGCGGGAGCGCAGCCCGAGCGCCAGGACGACGAGAGAGACCGGGATCAGCACGCTGTAGAAGATCTTGGCGGAGTGGTGCACGGACTCGAAGAGCCCGAGCACCGACATGGCGAGCAGGAAGGCTCCCACGACTGTCAGGACGATGCCTCGTGTGGTCATGACTGCTCCTCAACCGACCAGGTTGACGTGCAGCGTGGTGCTGCCGTCGGCGTTGTCGGTGTAGCGAACCGTGCCACGAGAGTTGGCGAACCGGCCAGTGCCACCCGTGACGGCGACCACGCCACCGTCCAGCGGCGGCTCCTCGAGCCCCTGACAGATCAGCTGCCCGTCGGGCAGGGAGATGGTGGCGGTGAGCTGCAGCTCGCCCGGTGCGTCCTCTCCGTTGAAGGGCGTGACCCCGATGCCGACGAAGGCGAAGTGTCCGACGACCTTGCCCTGCTCGCTGACGGCTCCGGAGTCGTACTCGGTGCCACCGATGTGCGCGCCTTCGGGCTGCGAGTACTCGATGCAGTCGTCGCACGGTCGTGCGAGGAGGGACGTGGTCGGTGCGTTCGCGACCAGTGTGAACCGGTCGGGTGGGGCCGCCTGCCCGGACGACGTACCTGCGGCGACGAATCCGGCGCCGGCAAGCACAGCGCCGAGGGCGATGCTGGTCCTGTTCATGGGTGCCTCCTGAACGTGTCGTGATTGCTGTCGTTCCGAAGCTAGGGGCGGGCTCGGGTTCCTGACATCGAGGCGACCACGTGAAGTCGGGTGCGTAGTGGTACTGATGACCGGACCGCTTCTGCGGGTGGACACTGCTTGCGTGTCGCGGACACTGAGATGGGCCCTGGCGCTGGTCGGCGTGGTCAGCATGGGACTCTCCGCCGCCCTCGAGCTGTCGCACCCGTCGCCTCGCGACATGAGTGTCCTCGAGCTGGTCGCCTCGACCGCCGCGGTCCTGGTCAGTGCCGTCCTCGGCGTGCGCGTGTTGCAGCGCTATCCGCATCACCACATGGGCTGGTTGCTGGTGCTGATGGCCGCGATCGGCGGGCTGTTGACTCTGGCGGAGGTGTACGCGTTCGACGCGTTCGTGGTGCCAGGAGGTCCTGCCTGGGGCCCGACCTGGGGGGCGACGGCAGCCGACGTGGTCGCCCAGCCGTCGTGGGTCGTCGCCTACGCGGCGCTGTCGCTGGTGGCCCTGCTGTTCCCGACCGGACGGCTCACCGGTCCGGGCTGGCGCCCGCTGGCCTGGGCGTGCTCCGTGGGCTTTCCGGCGGCGATCCTCCTGATCACGGTGCAACCGGGCCCGCAGGACGAACCCTTCGCGCCCCTTGCAAATCCGGGCGGCATCGTGTGGATCGGCACCGGTGCCGGCCAGACGCTCACCGGTGCGGTGATGATGATCGCCCTCGGCTGCATGGCCGGTTGCGTCGCGTCGTTGTTCGTCCGGTACGTCGAAGCGAGCGCCGTCGAGCGCCAGCAGATCAAGGCGCTGCTGTACGCCGCCGCACTCACGCCGATCGCGTTCGTCGCGTGTCTGGCAACCGGCTCGGACGGTCTGGCGACCGTCGTACTGCCGCTCGCGCTGGCGACGGTCCCCCTGGCGGTGGGACTCGCCGTGCTGCGCTACCGGCTCTACGACGTGGACCGGCTGATCAACCGGACCGTCGTTTACACCGTGCTGACCGCGCTGCTGGCCGTCCTGTACATCGGGGTGTCCACGGCGGTCGAGTTCGTGGCT
>Ga0136846_1238194_pt1 | contig 11744 bp, 11 predicted proteins | sample HopSoiMetagenom2_FD_96841 | JGI IMG/M metagenome (GOLD analysis project Ga0136846, IMG submission 96841) | Grasslands soil microbial communities from Hopland, California, USA - 2 Assembly 2016 (version 4) | ecosystem: Environmental > Terrestrial > Soil > Grasslands | place: USA: Hopland... | reverse complement strand
GTTCATTTCCAAAGTCGAATCTTTCTCTGAGATCAGCGTTTTCGTTTTGGTGTCGGCGATTTTTTTGTTGGTGATGATCATCTGGTAATCCGCGTTGAAGCGGTAATCCATCAACGCGACGTTCTCGACGATGATGCCGTATTCGCTGAGGATGGATTGGAGTCCCTGCTTCGCGTTCTCCGCGGCTTTATTGCGGTTTTCCGCATGATAAAATTCCTCCGTGCTGTATTCACCCAGATAATCGCGCGGCTTGCTGCGAGCGACGGTGCGAAACACTTTCTCTTTGAGTTCCACCATGTCTTTGGCCACAAATTGCCGGATGTAAGGCGCTCTCAGCGGATCAACGCGATAGGTGAATATGACATCTATCCGAATATCATTTCCGTCCTTGGTCTTGAACGGGATGTCGTCGCCACCGGGTCGGTCGCCCTTAGGCACCGACGCCGTCATTTCGACAATTTGCAGCCGAGCATCGAAGGTTTCCCACTCGTTTATGATCGGCAGGAAAAAGTAAGTCGCGCCCGGCTGATACACCTTATTCTCGACGCCACTTTTGCCGAACAGCGACCACTTGATCGTGCGCACGCCTACTTCCGTGGTGCCGGTCGAAAACACCGACTTCATGGAAAGTATGATTAGGACCAGCGCGAGCAGGCCCCACTTGAGCCAATTGAAAAGGATTTTACGATTCATATCGAGGTTTTGGAATAGACCGCGGAAAAGTTTCACGGGCGTGTGTTGTTGTTGGTTGTGCCGATGGAAAAAAGCTTCATCAAGCTTTCTACGTCCAGAGGATTGAAGGCGTTGGCACCACCGGCGGGGACCAGAATGGTGTCGAGGTTGGTCAGGTTGGCGGCCATCTTCATTCCCACGAGCATGTCGGAACCGGCGCCACGATACGCTTCGTTGATTAATTCCGCCTTCCGTGCTTCAGCCATTTTGCGGATTTTGTCGCCTTCGGCCTTTTTGGTGCGCTCATATAGCTCCTTCTCGGACGCGCGCTGAATCACGTAGGCTTTTCCTTTCTGGAGCGCAACGCCTTTGGCCGCGGTTCCTTCGTTGACGACTTTGGCCAGTTCGGCCTCGGCGCCGGCCTGCGCGGTCAGCGAGACGTTCAGCAGCTTCGTCTGCTTTTGCAGGTTGTTCTCTTCGACCCGAGCGGCGACATCCGGGTGCAGATGTGGATAGCGGGCCAGGACGTGCTTCACTTTTATGCCCATGGGCGCCAGCTTTTCATTCATAAGTTCGAGCGCCTCATCGAGCTTCGCGACGCGGATTTTGGCATCGAAGAAATCTTCCGGTTGCAGCGTGCCGAGCCGCACCTTGATGGCGTTTTCAGCCACGGGCAGGATGCCGTTGTCTTCGTAAAGTTTGCCCGCACCCACCCGATTCACCAGCTTCACAGGGTCCTCGATGCAATACAGGATGGAAGTATCCATTTTGACATAGAACCCATCCGAAGTCTGGATGTAAGCGGCTTTGACTATGCGCGTGTATTTCTCGTCCGTGGAAGAAACTGTCTCCGTCACCTTTTGTTTTGGGTCCGCCTCATCGCGCATGGTGAGGACCTGGATAGTTTTGGGAAACCGCAGAATTTTTTCCATCGTTGGGATCTGATGATGGATGCCGGTTTCATAGATTTTGTTCTGCGTGCCCATGGGCCCGAACAATCCGAATGGGGAGTAAAGAATCTGTTTCACGCCAAATTCACCCGGGCCGACGTAGGTCGTGCAGGTGACGTAGAACATCCAAATGCCGATTACGGCCAGGAAGGCGATGAGGGTGAGCCGGTTGCCGCGCAGAAGGCCCAGCCAACCCGGGCGGTTCAGCGGCGGTGGCTGGTTTTTATTGGCGTCCCACGATTCTGGTATTCTAGGCATAGGTTCGGTTCAATGTTTCTGAGACTGCAAATGAGCGAGAACGTAATTCTCGCGGTCCTTGAGGATGAAAGTCTTGTGGGCCAGCAGGAATAAAGCGTTGAACCGTTGCTGGCGCGCCTCGCGCGAATAGCCGCCGTTGACGTGCAGCTTCAAAAAGTTATTGAAACGGTTCGTAGGCAGTGTCTCCAGCTCGGCCGGCGTCGTTGGATCCGCTTTTCGCACCGCATGGTAATCTCTCCAAAATTCGTCCGGCGAGCCATAGCCGGCCAGCAACAGTTGCAATTCCGCCGTCAGCAATTCCCCGTCCGAGTAATTGCGGAAAATTTCGTACCGTTTGGCGACTTCGTATTTGGTGTCCAGCTCATGAATGCTATTGAGCAGGTTCTTTCGCATGCGTTTCAGCGCAGATGACTCGCGAAAGTTTACTACGTAATAAAGCGCGTAACCCAGCAGGCCATCCACCGCAACGGCCGGCAGCAGCGCCTGGGGCCGCAGCACGCGTCCTTCAGTAAAGAGCAGCTCCAGCCCCAGGCAAAGGCCGATGGCCCATACGCAATACTTTGACCAGGAGCGCCGGTCCATTTTCTCCTGCAATTTTTCCCGGACGGCGCAATAGCGATCGTATAACGGCAGAACCTCTTTCACGATGACGCTGCGCAGGTGTTCGTAATAGGCCGGCTCGGTCCAAAGCGTCGTCATTTCATCCTGCTTCACCAGGGTCGCGAAATAACTTTCGATGAACTCCTCCCGATTTGTCACAAGGCTCGCCTCCAGTTTGCTGAATAAATCCATCGAGACATCCAGCAACGTCCGTTGGCCGATTCCCTCGATGGCCGGGCTGGCGACCATGTCGAGCAGGGTAGGGACGCTGTCATCCGCGGCAGGCTTTGCAGTCGAGATGGGGTCGGCAACCGCGGGTTCGCTTCGGTTTACCGTTCGTTTTTCGTTTGTTTGCACGACAAATTCGGAGGCCGATTCGGCTGCGTATGAGCCAATGGAACCCGGAACATCGCCTGACCGGTCAACCGCGACGACTATACCGCCTGCGGCTGCTGTTGCGAGCCTAATTGTCCGGAGAGGTTGAGCTCTGCTCGATTTCATGTGTCGCGTCTGATTGCGGGAAGCTGGCTCGGTTCCGCGCTGATTTCAGCTACAAACGAGGGTGGAATTTGGAGTGAGGTCTGGCACTTGGGATATTGCGAAGGGCGGTCGGCCGGTCTGACTGGCCGGGCTACTCTGACGCCCCGACAAGTCACGGCCGTATTGAACGGAGTTGCATCGAAAACGTGATGGGATACACTACTAGCATGAGCGCGCCCTCCCTCAGGGCAGACGAGTTTACCGCGAAGGTGGGGGTTGATGTTCTCTATATGGTTCGTGCGCTTGTGATTTTCGACTTCCAATTGTTTTTTGGCGCGCCCCAGCGCTTTTACCGCTTGCTTTTGCCATAGGACGGCTGGTGAAATGGCTTCGGTCATTTTGGGAAGGACTCACGACGCCTATGGCGAGAGAAGTGCATCCTGAATGCAATTTTACTCCGCGCGCACAGCAAGTTCTGGCGCTTTCGCGGCAAGAGGCCGACAGGTTTAACCACAACTTCGTTGGTACCGAGCATCTTCTGCTTGGGCTTATCAAGCTTGGCCAGGGAGTAGCGGTCAATGTTCTGCAAAAACAGGGGCTCAATCTTGAGAACGTCCGAATCGCGGTCGAAAAGTGTGTAGGCACGAGGACGGATGAGAAAATCGTTGGGAATACTCCATACACACCGCGCGTCAAAAAGGTACTTGCCCTGGCCGCAAAGGAGGCGAAGGCCTTCAATCATACTTACGTAGGAACCGAACACATTCTACTCGGCTTGCTCGCCGAGGGTGATGGAGTGGCTGGACGAGTTTTGAAAAACCTGCAGGTAGATGTGGAAACGACACGCACCGAAGTGCTTAAGGAGTTAGACCCGAATTTCACGCCCGAACCGAGCCGAATTGTGCTTGCGCCTGCGACAGCGAAAATTCCAATTATAGAGATTGCCGGCGATGTTATCGACACCCGACAGCGTTATGACGTTTACTGCGCCGAGCGGAACGAAATGGTTTTGTATCGCAATGTTCTGTTCAAGAGCGCGAAGCAGCTTTTTTCTGATGAATTCCACCAGGTGCAGGGCACATTCATCGAGCTGGAGGATGAAAAGGGTGAAATTCTCTTTGTCGCTCTGTCTTCCGTAATCAAATTTCGGAAAGCTGAACCCAAACAGTGATTGAAACCGCGTTCTTGACTCGATCAGGGGGCACGCTAACGTGGCTCAAACCTATGAAACAACTTTCGAAATTTTCTATTTTTTTATCCATGGCCATCTGCGCCGGTACCGTCCTCGCCGGCCCGGAAACGAAAGGGCCGAAGGCCTCAGCTGAATTTGAAAAAATGAAGGCACTGGTCGGCACCTGGAAGGGCACCGCCAATATGGGGCAGGGTGACCAGGAGATTACGCTCGTTTATCGCCTGGTTTCGGGCGGGAGCGCCATCGAAGAAAAAATCTTTGAAGGCACTCCGCACGAGATGGTGACGATGTATTACGACAAAGGTGGCAAGCTCGCTTTGACGCATTATTGCGCCTTGGGCAATCGCCCGGGCCTCATCATGAAGTCTTCCGATGCCAAAAAAATTCAATTTGATTTTGATCCCGCTTGCGGAGTTGGCGACCAGGAAATGCATATGCACTCCATGACCGTAACTTTCGACGGTCCGGATACCATCGTTCAAGATTGGCAGCTATACACCGACGGTAAATTGAAGGACTCCCACCCTTTCACATTGAAACGGGTGAAGGCGTAAGCGGCGTCATTTCGGAAACTTCCGAAACCTCTACTTCGACGAGCATCTCCCGCCTGGCCGTGCCGCGGTAATGCCCTTTCACAGGGGCGGTGTCCAGGTAATCACGCCCGACGGCGACTTTGATGTAGCGGTCATCGGCAGATTGGTTGTTCGTGGGGTCCAGTGCGCGCCAGCCGGCGTCTGGCAGATATATTTCGCACCAGGCATGGGAAGCCTGCGCGCCGATCAACTGCTCGGTCCGTCCGTTATAAATGTAACCGCTGACGTAACGCGCCGGTATTTTCAGCGCGCGGCACATCCCGAGCATAACGTGCGCAAAATCCTGGCAGACGCCGCGCCGCTGCTGCAAGACCTCGGTCATGGGAGTGCTGACCGTCGTGGAATTGGGTTCGTACTGAAAGCCCGAGTGGATGAATCCCATAATGGCGAGCGCACATTGCCAAACGTCGGTTTGGCCGCCGGTGGCATCCAGTGCGAGCCGCCAAACCTCAGGCGAGAGGGCCACCAGGGTGCTGGATTGAACAAAATCGTAGCATTGCTCCAATCTTAAACAGTCCGGGAGCCGGGACATCGGAACGGGAATGCTTGTCACGGTTTCCCCGGGAGCGGTGCGAACAGTCGCGCGGCTCTCGATAATCAATTCTTTGTGCGGCGGCAGAACTTCGAAGCTTTGAAAGTAATTGAAATAAAAGTCTAGAAACGAGGTGACTTTCGTCAGGGGCTTGATGGTGAGCTCGAAATCTTCGCAGCTCTGCCCGTCGGAGCAAGAAGGTTTGAGCCGCACTTCATTCAAGTTTTGCGTGACGAAGTCGGCATAGCGGTAAGTTGTGCGGTGCAGGACGTTCAGCTTCATTTCAGGCGCGCGCAGCATGTCCTTGGAGGGAGGTGAAGTGCTCCCTCATTGTTGCTGCTGTTGTTGTTGAATCGCCTGGTCGAAGGCATCGAATCGCTGGAAAATATACGCTGTGAAAACAGCCTCGCCAATTGCGTTCAGCTTTTGCTGAACGAGGTCGAGATACTTGTGAAAACCGGTCTCGAAAATTTCTTCGATGGTGCTGAATTGAAATTCCGGCAGCAATCGGCCGCAAAGTTTTTCTGCCACGTTGGTGAACCGGCCGGGCGATGCGCCCGAGATGGCGCGCAGCGCGGTGTCGAGCGCGCGGACGGAAAAGTGAACCGAACGCGGAAAATCCTCGGAAAAGAGCAGGAACTCCGCGACAAGCCGCGGGCTGACCTCCGCGCCGTGAAGCGATTTGTAAGCGTCCCAAGCGCTGCACGAGCGCAGCACAGCAGACCATTCGAGCGCATCGCTTTGACTTACGATCGGAATCTCTCCGTCCAATTGTGCGGGTTGGGCGGATTTGTGCCGCACATCGAGCATGCGCGTGGTCTTGTCCGCGCGTTCGAGGAATTTGCCCACCTGCATGAACTGCCAGCCCTCGTTATGCACGACGGTGGCATCGGCCAGGCCTTGCAGATGAAGCGAACAGGCCTTTACCTCTTGCAGGAATTCAGACGGACTCACTTTCCACAGGTCTCGTCCGGCTTTGGATTTGAGGAAAAGGAAAAGGCGGTTCAATTCCTCCCAAAGCTCGCTCGTGATTTGGTCGCGGACCATGCGCGCATTCTCGCGGGCCGAGCCCATGGACGATACAATGGAGTTTGGATTTTCCGTTTGGAAGACGAGGAATTGCGTCACTGCCTGACCGGTCGCTTTCGGGTGCAGTGCGAAGAAGGCTTGCTCGTCTCCCGTGCTTTGCACGATGGGCACCCAATGTCCGGCAAGCGCCTGGTGGTCCAGGTTGCGAAAATCGAGCAGCAACTGCAGGTTGACATCAACAATGCGGGCGATGTTTTCCGAGCGCTCCACATAGCGGCTCATCCAGTAAAGTGAGTTGGCAACGCGCGACAACATGCTCAGTCGTCGCCGTACAACACCCAGGTGTCCTTGCTGCCGCCGCCCTGGGAAGAGTTGACGACCAGCGAATCACGGGTCAGGGCTACGCGCGTGAGGCCGCCGGGTACAATCACCGGTTTTTCGCCAAACAAGACAAACGGCCGCAGATCAATGTGACGGCCTTCGAAGGAATCCGTTTCGTTGATGAAGGTGGGGTGGCGTGAGAGGGAAATCATCGGCTGGCCGATGTAATTGCGGGAGTCGGCTTCAATTCGTTTTCTGAATTCTTCGATTTCTGCCTGGCTCGCCATCGGTCCCATCAACATACCGTATCCGCCGGATTCGTTCGCGGCTTTGATGACGAGCTTTTCGGTGTTTTCCAGCATGTATTTTTTGTCTTTCGGTTCGCTGGCCAGATAAGTTGGCACGTTGTCCAGCAACGGCTCCTCTCCCAGGTAATACTTGATCATGCGTGGAACGAAGTAATACATCGCCTTGTCATCGGCGACTCCCGTGCCGACGCTGTTGGCGAGCGACACATTCCCCGAGCGATAGGCATGCAGCAAGCCCGGCACCCCGAGCGCGGAATCGCTGCGGAAGACCGTCGGGTCCAGAAAGTCGTCATCAATCCGGCGATAGATGACGTGCACCTGCTGCGGACCTTTGGTCGTGCGCATGTAAACCCGCGCGTCCCGCACCACCAGGTCGCGCCCCTCGACGATTTCAATTCCCATTTGGCGGGCCAAATACGTGTGCTCGAAATAGGCGCTGTTGAAGGCGCCGGGCGTCAGCAGCACGACCGTTGGATCGGCAACGCCCGGCGGGGCGATATGCCTCAGCACTTTCAGCAGCTCGGCTGGGTAGTGGTCAACCGGCCGAACGCCGACGCTTTCGAATATTTCCGGAAACGAGCGTTTCATCGCGCGCCGATTTTCAAGTACGTAGCTGACGCCGCTGGGTGTGCGGCCGTTATCTTCCAGCACCAGATAGCGGCCATCTTCGCCGCGGATCAAATCGGTGCCGCAAACGTGGATATAGATGTTGCCGGGGACCGAAAAATTGACGAACTCACGCCGGAAATGTTTGGCCGACAAAATATAAAACGCCGGGATGACGCCGTCCTTCACGATTTTTTGCTCGTGATAAATGTCGTGCAGGAAAAGGTTCAGTGCGGTGATGCGCTGGATGAGGCCGCGTTCGAGCTGTTCCCATTCACCGGCGGGGATGATGCGCGGCACTAGGTCGAAAGGGAAAATACGTTCCGCACCCTGCGAATCGCCGTAAACATTGAAGGTAATTCCCTGGCGCAGGAAGGCCAGGTCCACCGCTCGGCGTTTCTGCTCGAAATCAGGCGGCGTGCAGTTGCCAAAGGAGGCTATGAACCTTTGGTAGTGCTGGCGGACGCCCGACTGACCAAGACTCATTTCATCAAAGAACCGGTCGCCAATATAGTTTTGCAGGAGCATGCGGCGGCCCTCGATGCTTCGGGGCCGACCAGGCTTTGGCACGAACCGTGCCAGAACGTTAGCGCGGGCCTTCTCTCGCGAAAAGACCCCAAAAGCTGGCAAAGCGAAGCTCTCTCGTGAGGTCCGTTCCCAGCCGGGTTGTCGTGTTTTGTTCATGGTGGCCAGCCCGCCGCACTTCCAATTTTGCGGGAGACGACGTTAAAAGTCTCAAATTGCAGGGAACAAAATTAACGACCGGAGCGCGAGACGTCCCGGCTCGCGGCATGACGCGCGCGCGCGCGAACGCGGAGCCAGCCCTCGGATCAAACGGCGCCGTGGCTTTTATGCGGACGGCTGTGTGCCGGGACGTCCCGCGGTCAGACCTTTTGACTCCTAACGTCGTCTCCTACAAAGGCTACGGAGAGCGGACGCGGTAGTACTTTTGGCCAGTGTTCGCAGCCTGGGCGTCGGTGAATTGGAAAATGCCAGGAGCTATTTCGGGCACCATTCCCAGATTATCCCAGTTCGAGAGTGGCACAGACACGTTTGCGGTGGCAAAAGCGGTGAAACTCATCCCCGGAGAATTCGTGAATGAAAATTGAAATGAGCTTCCCGAAACGGCCGCCGCGCTGAGGACGATAGGCGCGACGGGCAAACTAAAGGCGTACACTTTGTTGTCTCCGGCGACATAGATGCGACCGCGCGCTGCAATGCCCGTGTTGAAGCGACGGGTGCCGGCCATGAGGTCGTTGGAACTCGTGCTCGAGAAAACCAAGGAGCCGGTGTCTCCGTCGAATCCGTGCAGCCGCTGGTCGTTCTCAGCGCCGATTCCCCAAACCACGACATTGTTGGTGCCATCGGTTGAGGTAACGAAAGGCGAGCCGCGCCCGCCTTCGGAATTTGTCCAGACACCGGTTATGGTGGGTGGATTGGCCGCGCCGATGCGGAAGGCGGTAAGCTGGCTTTGGCTGTTGTTGCCACAAAACGCGACGTAGGTACCAAGGGTGGTCCGATAGCTCGCGGCGGCTTGGATGATCACTGTGCTGGACAATTGTCTTGAGGCGAGCGGTGCGCGAATGCCGCCGAGATTTGTGCGGTTTAAGAGGTAGGCGATGCCGTCTTTGCCGAGCGCCACGACCAGCGCGGATGGCGTAGCTCCCGGCACATCCACCAGCAAGGGACTGGAACCGCCGACATCTGTGTCGCTGAGGTCGAGAGCATTCCAGTTGGCGGGCGCCCAATAATCATTCGTCAACGTGCTGAAAACCGGGCCGGATTGAAACCGCACAATAGCTTCGCCTCCCGCCCAGGTGGTCGCACCGAAAGTGTTTCCGGTTGCGATAAAAGGAGTTTGGCCGTCACTCGCCACGCCGCCGACACTCCAGGACCCTCCGCCGCGGGCGGTGGTTGACCACGCCGAAACGCTCGCCGGGTTGGCGATTGGCACGCCGACAATCCAGCCGAAATAAGTGCTGCAATCTCCGGCGTGGCCGCCGTAGGTGACATAAACAGTGTTGTTAACTAGCCCGAGGGCGCTACGTTGATTCTGAGGAGTTGAGTTGAAAATATTCGTGCTGAACCGGGCAGTTGCATTCAGGTCCACGGGCCAGCCGCTGTTGGTTGCGCCGGTATCCGCGTTTATGGTGAAGAGCAAATGGCGCTTCGTGGTTCCATTGTCGGGCGTAGTCATCGCATCAAAGAACACAGTGCGGGTCGCCAAATCAATTACGGGAGTGCCCGTAATCCCGAGCGGGTTGATGTCTCCGCAAGGCAGGCTCGAACTCGAAACCGGCGCGCCGACGTGCAGTTGCCAGACCGGTGTTCCAGTGGCGACATCGAGCGCATAGACATTGTCTGATTCCGTGACGGCGATGATGACTGCGCGTCCGCCCGGTCCGCCTTCGAGGTAAAGCGGCTGCGCATAAACATTCCCCACGATAGTTCCGTTGAAACTCAAATCGCGCTTCAATCCCGCCACTGCAGATTTCGTGAAGGCAGGGTCAATATACAAGCCGTCGCGTGAGGGGTTGTTGTGGTGCTGGGTGACGTTCACGCCTCCGTTCGCCAGGCGTGTTATCGAAAAGCAAGCAGCAAAGCAAAAGAGAAGAGTCGTCGCCGGATGGAGAAGTGGTTTCATCGCGAAGAACATTCGCCATGCGACCGAAAAGCGCAAGTCGCCGCCACTGGGGGTTTTCCGAAGCGTTTGAAGACAGAAAACTGAGGAATCATGGTTGGGAATAGGTTGACGCCGCTGCTCGCGGCGCGGATAATTGCGGCATTAAGCTTGATTCATCGTTCAATCGCGCAAGCAGTTGTTTGCTTTCGCCTGAGTTGCGGACCAGTGTTATGAACCGAAATGGCAGAATTGGCGGGAATTCTCAAGGACGCGCCTTCACGTTGATCGAGTTGCTGGTCGTCATCGCGATCATTGCCATCCTCGCGGCGATGTTGTTGCCGGCGCTGAGCAAGGCCAAAGAACGCGCCTTGATGGCGGCGTGCCTTAACAATCACAAACAGTTGGGCTTGGCCTGGACGATGTACAGCGACGATAGCCAGGATGTGTTGGTCAACATGAACAATTTCGACAATGCCAATATCGCCGGGCAGGTGCAGCATCCGTGGCGATATCAGCCACCCAGCGCTTACTACGCTACGACGCTACCCGTTGTCCCGGCGCAAAACGGGTTAGGCGCGCAGGCGTACGCGATTCTACTGATGAACGAGTGCGTGCGGCAAGGCGCTTTCGGGCCATACCTCAAAACCGCTGGAGCGCTTCATTGTCCCGGTGACATGCGCTACCGCCGCCCGGTCGGTGGAGGCTTTGCCTACGGCAGTGTCGCCGGAGTCACCGGCCTGAACGGGCAGACTTGGAACGACCATCCGCAAACAGGCGAGTTCATCCTTAAACGCGGCGCCATTCTGCATCCGAGCGAGAGGATGTTGTTCGTCGAAGAAAATGATCCGCGCGCCGAGAACTGGGGAACCTGGGTGATGGCAGTGCACGGCGTGGCAGCCAATAATTGGATCGGGAGTTCGTTCGTAGATTCTCCCGCGGTTTTCCACATCGCTTCGAGCAGCTTCAGTTGGACGGACGGGCATGCCTCATCAAGGAAATGGCTGGATGGGGCAACCATAACCTACGCGGCGAGCATGGACCCGGCGAAGTATGGCAACATCCCCGGCGCGAACGTCACGGCAAGGGACGTGGATTTCCTCATCAAAGGTTACCCATTTGCCGGCAATCCGTAGTTTACCTTGAGGCAGCGCGGGCGAGGGCAGCGGGGCTCGCAAGGACATATCCGCGCACGAATGAAACTCAAAATTTACTGGGGCGAAAACCACAGCCAATGCAGGTCAAGCCCGTAGTGATTTTGAGTTTGGATTAAGAGAATCTGTGGGGATGAACAACATTATCGGCTTGGCCCTTTTTGCACTCGGTGTGGTTTTGTTGATATTCGGATTTAACGAGTCGCATTCATTCAGTTCGGATGTGTCCCGTGTGTTCACGGGCAATCCAACGAATCGCTCGATATGGATGGTGATTGCGGGAGCGACTGCGCTGCTGACCGGGTTGGTGGTGGCTCTGAAGGGTGTTAGGCTCGATGAGCGCGAGTGAGGCGGACGCGGAAGTATTCAGTGTTCAGGAAGAGGGGAGACCGGAAGCAAGAATGGGAATCAGGAGTGGCGCGGCAGTCG
>Ga0136846_1212000_pt1 | contig 11745 bp, 12 predicted proteins | sample HopSoiMetagenom2_FD_96841 | JGI IMG/M metagenome (GOLD analysis project Ga0136846, IMG submission 96841) | Grasslands soil microbial communities from Hopland, California, USA - 2 Assembly 2016 (version 4) | ecosystem: Environmental > Terrestrial > Soil > Grasslands | place: USA: Hopland... | reverse complement strand
TGCATCTGCGTGGCCCGCGACGACCGCTGGGGCCGCATCTACGAGTCGTTCGGCGAGACGCCGAGGCTCGTCAAGCGGATGGAGACCGCGATCGACGGGCTCCAGGGCAAGCCCGGTCACCTCTCGGACAGCGACCGGGTGCTCGCCACCGCCAAGCACTTCGCCGGTGACGGCCTCACGACGTACGGCACCGGCTCGAACAAGCAGGAGACCGGCACCTACCCGATCGACCAGGGCGTCGACCAGGTCAACCACCGGACGTTCCGCCGCCTCGCGCTGTCGCCGTACGTCCCGGCCGTTCGCAAGCACCACGTCGGCTCGGTGATGCCGTCGTACTCCGACGTCGACTGGCGCGAGGACGGTCTCGGCAACCGGATCAACATGCACGGCAACCGCGACCTGATCACCGGATGGCTGAAGCAGCAGCAGCACTTCAAGGGTCTGGTGATCTCCGACTACAACGGCATCGATCACATCCGGCCGGAGCTGGGGTCGAACGATCCCGCCGTCGACCCGGCCGCGTTCCGGGTGCGGGTGGCGGCCGGGGTCAACGCCGGCATCGACATGTTCATGCAGCCCTCGAACTTCGAGGCTTTCGAGTCCACCCTCACCTCGCTGGTGAACGACGGAACCGTCCCGATGGCCCGCATCAACGACGCCGTCTCGCGGATCCTCACCAAGAAGTTCCAGTTGGGCCTCTTCGAGCACCCCTACACCGACCGGACCCACCTGTCCGAGATCGGGGACGCCGCCCACCGCTCGGTCGCGCGCCGCGCGGTGGCCGAGTACCAGGTGCTGCTCAAGAACGAGCGGGCGACGCTGCCCATCCGTGGGACCAACCGGCCGGTGTACGTCGCCGGCAGCAACGCCGACAACATCGGCAACCAGGCGGGCGGCTGGACCCTCACCTGGCAGGGTGGTTCGACGAACGTCATCCCGGGCAACACGATCCTGGACGGCATCGAGTCCCAGCACGACAACGTCACCTTCAGCCAGGACGCCTCGACTCCGGTGCCCTCGAACGCCGTGGGCATCGTGGTGGTCGGCGAGACGCCGTACGCCGAGGGGTACGGCGACGTGGGCGGGCCGCAGTGGGCCTACGACCCGGGCGACAACAACACCCCGCGCCCGGCGAAGACCATGCGACTCTCCGACGCGGACACCAAGGCGGTGACCAAGGTCTGCGCCGCGGCCGCCAAGTGTGCGGTCGTGGTGGTCTCCGGTCGGCCGATGATCATCCCGCCGGCCATGCTGGACACCGTCGACGCGCTCGTGGCCGCCTGGCTGCCTGGAAGTCAGGGTGAGGGCGTCGCCGACGACCTGTTCGGCAACCACCCCTACACCGGCAAGCTGCCGGTCACCTGGCCGCGGTCGGTCTCGCAGGAGCCGATCAACATCGGCGACCGTCAGTACGACCCGCTGTACCCGTTCGGCTTCGGTCTGCGGACGCGGTAGCGGCCTGTCCCTGTTTCATCATGTGAAGCAGGCGAACCCGCACTTCTCACGGTGACCTCACCATGAGAAGTGCGGGTTCAACGACATCACATGATGAAACCGAGGAAGCGCCGACCCCGCCTCAGAGCGAGTCGGCCTCGTCCACCCCGAGCTGGTGGAGCTCCTGCTCCGCCATCGGGTGGGGCGGTACGGCGTCGAGGTGGCGGGTCCGGACGGCCGCGAAGGTCCAGACCTTGTTGAGCACGAACGACAGCGGGGTCACCACCACGATCACGATCAGCTGCGCCCAGTAGAGCCGGGTGCGCAGGCCGGTGGTGTCGTCCAGCGGGTCGGTCGGCAGGGCCAACGGCGAGCCGTGGTGCATGAGCAGGGTCAGCAGCACCAGCCCGATCGCCTGGCCCAGCATGCCGACGGCCAGGAACGGCCAGTACTCCCTCCACCACGGCTTGTGGTGGGACCCGCGGAAGGTCCACGAGCGGTTGAGCTGGAAGTTCCAGAGGTTCGCGACCAGGAACGCGATCGTGGAGTAGAGGTGGTACCACCGCACGTGGAACTCCGTAGGCCGGAGCGCGAACATCGCCACCTCCGGGTGCGGGCCGAGCCGCTTGACGATCACCAGCGCCAGGAGGTTCACGACCACGCCGGTGCCACCGACGAGCGCGAAGCGCACGAACTGCATCGCGTTGCGCCTGGTGCGGCTCTCGGGCCGCTGGGTGCTGGTGGTGCTCACGGGCGCACCCTAGCCGCCAGATCCTGACGCCGTGCGGTCTCCACAGCCCTCCGCCCGGCCCGCGTCGTACGTCGGCGTAGCCGGTAGCGTCCGGTCCATGCCCACCCTGCGCTTCCGTGGCCCGGTGCTGCCGGACGGCGAACCGCGCGACCTCTACGTCGTCGACGGTCGGATCACCCTCGAGCAGCAGGCCGGTGCCGAGACCGCGGCCGAGGGCTGGATCGTTCCCGGACTCGTCGACGCCCACTGCCACATCGGCCTCGATGCCCACGGCGCCGTCGACATCGCCACGACGGAGGAACAGGCGGTCGCCGACCGCGAGAGCGGCGCCCTCCTCCTGCGCGACTGCGGCTCACCGGCCGATACCCGCTGGGTGCAGGACCGCGACGACCTCCCGCGGTTGATCCGGTGCGGTCGCCACCTCGCCCGCACGCGGCGCTACATCCGCGACTACGCCCACGAGGTCGAGCCCGCCGACCTGGCCGCGTACGTCGCCCAGGAGGCACAGGCGGGCGACGGCTGGGTGAAGCTGGTCGGCGACTGGATCTCCCGCGAGGAGGGTGACCTGGCACCGTCCTTCCCCGCCGTGACCTTCGCCACCGCGATCGCGACCGCCCACGAGCACGGCGCGCGCGTCACCGCACACTGCCTCGGCGAGACCGTGCTGCCGGAGCTGATCGCCGCGGGCATCGACTGCATCGAGCACGGCACCGGGCTCACCACCGACCTGGTCGACGAGATGGCCGCCCGCGGCACCGCCCTGGTGCCGACCGCCGTGCAGCTCGACAACTTCCCGCAGTACGCCGAGGCGGGCCGGGCCAGGTTCCCGGCGTACGCCGACCACATGCTCGACCTCCACGCGCGGCGCCGCGAGACGATCATGGCCGCCTACGACGCGGGTGTCGCGATCTTCGCCGGCACCGACGCGGGCGGCGTGCTGCCTCACGGCGGTATCGCCGACGAGGTGACCGAGCTGGCGTCGTACGGCATGCCGGCCGACTACGCCCTCGGCGCGGCGAGCTGGCGCGCCCGCGCCTGGCTGGGCTGGAACGCCGAGCTCGACGAGGGCGCCCCGGCCGACTTCGTGGTCTATCCGCGCGACCCGCGCACCGACCTCTCCGTGCTGCGGGAGCCGGTCGCCGTGGTGCTCCGCGGGCGAGTGGTGTGAACGAGCCTCAGCTCGTCGCAGCACTGCGCTCGGCCGGCTGCGTCTTCGCGGAGGAGGAGGCACGTCTGTTGCTCGACGAGGCGTCGTCGCCCGCCGAGCTGATGACCTGGACGGCGCGGCGGATGGCCGGTGAGCCGCTCGAGCAGGTCGTCGGCTGGGCGTCGTTCGCCGGGCTGCGGATCGCGGTCGACCCGGGTGTGTTCGTGCCGCGCCGCCGTGGCGAGCTCGTGATCGAGGTGGCGGCGCGCGAGCCGGCCGAGGTGGTCGTCGACCTCTGCTGCGGGAGCGGCGCCCTCGGCGCGGCCTTCGCGGCGCGACAGCCCGAGGCCGAGGTGTACGGCGCTGACTGCGATCCCGTGGCCGTGGCGTGCGCTCGCCGGAACCTGCCCCCGGAGCGGGTCTTCGCCGGTGACCTGTTCGACGCTCTGCCCGACCACCTGCGCGAGCGGGTCGACCTCCTCCTCGTCAACGCGCCGTACGTGCCGACCGACGCGATCTCGACGATGCCGCGCGAGGCGCGCGACCACGAGCACCGGGTCGCCCTCGACGGTGGCAGCGACGGTCTCGACGTGCAGCGTCGGGTCGCGGTCGGCGCCCGCGACTGGCTGCGACCGGGCGGGCGGGTCGTGATCGAGACCGGTCGTGCTCAGGCCGAGCGAACCGCGGCGCTGCTCGCCTCGGCGGGGTTCGACACCACGGTGGACCTCGACGACGACATCGGCGGTACGGCGGTGACGGGACGCCGCTGACCGGTCCGCCGGATGATCGTGGCGCTGCCGCCGGCCACGGCGGCGAGCCCGAGCAGCAGCAACGGCGGGGTGACGACGGCGGCGACCAGCGGCGCCACCAGGGCGCCCACCATCGCGGCACCGACCATGCAGGCATCGGCCAGCCCGAACATCGCGGCGCGCACCTCGTCCGGCGCCTCCGCCTGGATGATCCCGGTCGCCGCGCTCTCGGCGTGGACGGACGCCGCGCCCGCCAGCCCCAGGGGCAGCAGCGCCCAGAGCACCATCGGCGACCCGGCCGTCGCGAGGACACCGGCTCCCATCAACCAGATCCCGATCCGCGCACGAGCCACCGTGTCCGAGCCGCACCGCACCATCGCCGGCGCGGCGAGCGCGCCGAACCCGAAGGCGCCGCTGGCCAGGCCGTACGCCGTGCCCTCGCCGAGACGGCCGGTCCACGAGCCCTGTGCCATCAACAGGAGGGTGAGACCGACGGTGACGTCGAGGAGGTTCAGCAGCGCCATGAACGTCAGCGCGCGTCGGATGGGCGCCGAGCCGCGCACGATCCGCCAGCTGCTCACGCCGTCGTCTCCGGACCGCCTCGCGGCGGGTAGCCGGACGCCACGCATGAGGACGTACGCCGCGCCGGTCGCCGCGATCGTCACCGGCATGATGAACGACGGGGTCGCGAGCAGCAGGCCGCCGATGGCCGGGCCGACCATGAACCCCGCGACCTCGATCGTGACGAGGAGCTCGGTGACCCGTGGCGCATCTCGACCGGCCGCCGTCGGCACCGAGGCAGCCAGTGCTGGGTACGACGGAGTCGCGACCGTGATCGCACCGGTGGCCAGGACCACGGCCGCGAGCGGCTGACCGGCGGCGAGCGCGACGGCCACCAGCGTGAGCAGCACCAGACGGCCGGCGATCGTGGCGCGGACGACCACGTCGCGGCCGAGTCGGTCCCCGATCCGCGAGACCCACCACGAGCACGCGACGTACGGCGCCAACCTGGCGGCGGCGGTCAGGCCGAGCAGGGCCGGGTCATGGGTGCTCTCCCAGACCAGCACGAGCAGCCACGGCCACGGCAGTGACATCGCCACGGAGGCCAGGGCATGGCTGGCGAGCAGGCGTGCCACGGGCGGTCGCATGTGGGTCCCCTCCGGCGTGCGGACGCGCGGGGGACGCGATGTCATCAGGAGAGGCCGGCGTCGCCTCAGATACCCGGTCCGCCTCGGGAGCGGCTCGACCGCTCAGGCGCTCGGCGGCCAGGTCGCAGGTGGCGGCACGGTCGGTGGCGGCACCGTCGGGCGCCTGGTGATCCACAAGATCGCGGTGACGAGCAGCACCACGAAGCCGAGGCCGCCGAGCAGCAGGGGGATCAGGATGCCGAGGAGCAGCGTCGAGAAGATCATGCCGATGCTCGGCAGGGCGGTGATGCGGGTGCTGCCGTGCGCTCCGTGGCAGCGGAAGGTGAGGTTGCCGTCACCGGTCTGGAACGTCGCGAGCCAGTGCCAGCTGCCGTAGGTGGCCGACCCGTCCGGACGCACGAACCGCACCGTGGCGCCGGTCCCGTCCACCGCCTGGCAGCGGTAGCGGCCCTGCACGAAGACCGCCCGCTCGACCTGAGGGGTGAGGGTGACCCGATGGACGCCGGGGCCGGAGAACTCCGCGTCGGCGTGGCCGAGCCGGTGCACGAGCCGCCCGACCGAGACCCCGAAGAAGATCGCCGCGACGAGGAGGAGCGCTCCGCCGACTGCGAACCAGGCGGCGCTCGGGCGCGGCTTCGGCCCGGTGGGCTGCGAGCTCGGGGTGCCGGGGTACGCCGAGTGGGGTCGGTACGGCGTGCTCACCGGGAGCACGATGCCGGATTTCTTCCGATCCCGTGGCTTCTGGCACAATCAGGCGCTGAGTCTGCGTGTCCCGGACCCTCTCATCCGAGCCGCTGCAGCCCACCGAGGCGAAGCGCCCGTGTCCCCACAAGGTGCGCGACCCTCACCCACTGACAAGCTTTCGAGGAGACCCCACAACCGTGGCCGTCAAGATTCGTCTCAAGCGCATGGGCAAGGTCCGTGCGCCGCACTACCGCATCGTCGTCGTCGACTCGCGCAAGAAGCGCGACGGCAAGGTGATCGAGGAGATCGGGCTCTACCACCCGAAGGAGGACCCGTCGTACATCAGCGTCGTGTCCGACCGGGCCCAGTACTGGCTCGGTGTCGGGGCGCAGCCGTCCGACGCGGTCGCCAAGCTCCTCAAGATCACCGGTGACTGGCAGACGTTCAAGGGCGTCGGTGGCACCGAGGGCACCCTCAAGGTGGCCGAGGCCAAGCGCGACAAGCTCGAGATCTTCAATGAGGCACTCAAGGACTCCGCCGGCGAGCCCAAGGGCGAGGCCGTGACGCGCAAGGCGACCAAGAAGTCCGCCGAGAAGCCCGCCGAGGACAAGACCGAGGCTCCCGCCGAGCAGAAGGTCGAGACGCCGGCCGAGGAGACCCCTGCCGAGGCGCCGGTCGCCGAGGAAGCCGCTCCGGTCCCGGCCGGCGAGACCCCGGAGGGGGCTGCCGACGTGGCGGAGACCGCCGAGACCGCCCAGTCGGACGCCGACGCCAAGACCGACGAGGCCTGACCCCGTGCTGGCCGAGGCGCTCGAGCACCTGGTGCGCGGGGTGGTCGACCACCCCGACGACGTCACCGTCCGTGACAAGCAGACCCGCCGTGGTCCGCTGCTCGAGGTGCGGGTCCACCCCGACGACCTCGGCAAGGTCATCGGGCGCGGCGGCCGCACGGCTACGGCGTTCCGCACCGTGATCTCGGCCCTCGCCGGACGCGGGGGGTCGCGCATCGACTTCGTCGACGTCGACCGGGTCCGCTGACCGCACGTCTTTCACAGCACGGGTCGTCCGCCTGAGCCGGTCCTCGAGGACCGTCAGGGGCGGACGACCCGTTCTGCTGCCCCACTAACCTGACCGCGTGGACACCATCGACGTCGTGATCGGGCGGATCGGCAAGCCACACGGCCTCCGCGGCGAGGTGACCGTCGAGGTCCGCACCGACGAGCCCGACCGGCGCTTCGCGGTCGGCGCGGCCGTGCGCGCCGAGCGTCCGAGCGGCGCCGGAGCGCCCTGGACGACGCTCACCGTCTCCGGCACCCGCTGGCACCAGACGACGCTGCTGGTGCGCTTCGAGGAGCTGCCCGACCGGACGACGGCCGAGGCCGCGCGGGGCCTGCTGCTCCACGCCGACATCCCGGCCGCCGAGTCGCCGGAGGACCCCGACGAGTTCTACGACCACCAGCTGGTCGGTCTCGCCGCCGAGGACCTCGACGGCCGACGCCTCGGTGAGGTGACCGCCGTGGTCCACGGCGCTCAGGACCTCCTCCAGGTGCGGGCCCTCGACGGCCGCGACGCGCTGGTGCCGTTCGTGGCGGCCCTGGTGCCCGAGGTGGACGTGGCCGCCGGTCGGGTCGTGATCGCGGACCGGCCCGGCCTGGTGACCGCGTTCCCCGAGGACGACGAGTCGTGAGGATCGACCTGGTCACGATCTTCCCCGCGTGGTTCGACTCCCTCGACGTCTCGCTGACCGGGAAGGCCCGCGCCTCGGGCCTGCTCGACATCGCCGTCCACGACCTTCGCGACTGGACCCACGACCGGCACCGCACCGTCGACGACACGCCGTACGGCGGTGGGGCCGGCATGGTGATGAAGCCGGAGCCGTGGGGTGAGGCGCTCGACGCGTTGGTCTCGACACGTTCGACCCACGAAGGCGGCTCGACCGACGACGAGGCGCGACCCACGCTGGTCGTGCCGACGCCGAGCGGACGGCCCTTCACGCAGGCCGTCGCACGTGAGCTGGCCACCCGCGACCACCTCGTCGTCGCCTGCGGGCGCTACGAGGGCATCGACCAGCGGGTCATCGACGCCGCCGGCACGACGTACGACGTGCTGGAGCTCTCGCTGGGTGACTTCGTGCTCAACGGGGGAGAGGTGGCCGCCCTCGCCTTCGTCGAGGCGGTCGTGCGGCTGCTGCCGGGCTTCATGGGCAACCCGGAGTCGCTCACCGAGGAGTCGCACGAGGACGGCCTGCTCGAGTACCCCGTCTACACCAAGCCGCCCGTCTGGCGCGGCCACGACGTACCTTCCGTGCTGCTCTCCGGCGACCACGCGGCCATCGCGGCCTGGCGTCACGCCGAGTCGGTGCGCCGGACGGTCGCGCGTCGCCCCGACCTCGCCCACCCGGCCGCCCGGGTGGGCCTGGGCGACCTGGCCCTGGACGTCGCCCCCGCGTCGCGGGCCGATGCCGGTGAGCTCTTCACGCTGACCCGCGCCTGCTGGCTTCAGGAGCTGCAGGCCAACCCGGGAGTGCCGATCCACGCGCTCGAGGAGTCGCTCGACGACCTCGTCGCGGGCCTCCAGCAGTGGACGACGTTCGTGGCCCGAGCGGGCGGCCGCCTCGTGGGGTCGTCGCGTGGGCGCGCCGAGGGCGCCGTCTGGGACGTTGGCCGGGTGATGGTCGCGCCCGACCTCCAGGGGCGCGGGCTGGGTCGTTACCTGCTGACCCTGGTCGAGGACGCGGCGCCCGCGACGGTCACGTCGTACTCCCTGTTCACCGGCGCAGGCAGTGTCGACAACATCCGGATGTACAAGAAGGCGGGCTACCGGCTGCGCGGTCCGGCCCCTGGCGCGGAGGGTGCCGTGCTCATGACCAAGCCCCGTCGCTGACTCACAGGTGGCCGATCGGCCCGGGTCACGATTCACACCGGCCGCTCCGGCTGTGGCAGACTCGTCCCTCGGCCCAGTCGGCCGAAGGATCTCCTGGACGTCTCGACGGAACGGGGTCTGCGACGTTCTCCTGCCGCAGGGGGAGTACGACGCCGCCGGCGCCCACGACTGGCCGGCCGGACACCCCGCACCACCCGAGATTCCGCGCTTGACCTGTGGCACTCGCGAGGAGAGACATGACCAACCTCATCACCGAGCTGGGCAACGCCGCCAAGCGCGACGACCTCCCGCCCTTCCGCGCCGGCGACACCGTCAAGGTGCACGTGAAGGTCACCGAGGGCACGCGCTCGCGCGTCCAGATCTTCCAGGGCGTCGTGATCCGGGTCCAGGGCTCGGGCATCGGTCGCACCTTCACCGTCCGCAAGGTCTCCTTCGGCGTGGGTGTCGAGCGCACCTTCCCGCTCCACTCGCCGATCTTCGAGGAGATCGAGGTCGTGACCCGCGGTGACGTGCGCCGGGCGAAGCTGTACTACCTGCGCAACCTGCGCGGCAAGGCCGCGAAGATCAAGGAGCGCCGCGAGGCCTGAGCGGCCCGCGACCACCTGTCTTGAGCGCCGTCGACTCGCCGCCCTCGCGCGGCCGGCGTAAGCACGCCCTACCGCTGTGGCTGGAGACCGTCCTCCTGCTGGTCGGAGCGATCGTCCTGGCGATCGTCATCAAGTCGTTCTTCGTCCAGGCCTTCTACGTGCCGTCGCGCTCGATGGAGCCAGGGCTGATCAAGAACGACCGGATCCTGGTCGAGAAGCCGTCGTACTGGGGCGGTGGCTCGCCACAGCGCGGTGACGTCGTGGTATTCGCCGATCCCGGTGGCTGGCTCCCCGAGGCGGACGACGCCGGGCCCGCCAACCCGCTCGGCAAGGCCCTGGTCAAGATCGGGCTGTACCCGGCCGGGGGTCACCTGGTGAAGCGGGTGATCGGCGTCGCCGGCGACACCGTCCACTGTTGCGACAAGCAGGGGCGGATCTCGGTGAACGGGCACCCGCTCGACGAGTCGTCGTACCTCGTCAAGGGGCTGAAGTGCAACGGTCCCGAGGTGAACCTCTGCCACCAGAACTGGACGTCGGGCCCGATCCCGGCCGGCCATCTGTTCGTGATGGGTGACAACCGCGACGACTCCGCCGACTCGGCGTACCACCTGTGCCACCCCCGGGCGCCGTTCTGCGGGCGCGGCAGCGAGTTCGTCCCGGTCTCGGGCGTGGTCGGCAAGGTGGTCGCACTGCTGTGGCCGGCCGGTCGCTTCCACGTGCTCCACCGGCCTGCAGACTTCGCGAACGTCCCCTCCTCCTGATCTCCACCCACTCGTTAGGCTCTCGACGTGACCACCCCCTGCCCCTCCTCGCCGCTCTCGGGTCGCCGCGGTGAGGTCGCATGAGCACCGACGACGGCACCGCCACCTCCGTCGACGCACCCGAGCAGGACACCTCGGAGAAGACCAAGAAACACCTGCCGCTGTGGCAGGAGACGCTCCTGCTGCTCACCATCGCGGTGGTGCTCGCGGTGGTGATCAAGGCGTTCTTCGTGCAGGCGTTCTACATCCCCTCGGAGTCGATGGAGCCCGGTCTGGTCAAGAACGACCGGATCCTGGTCGAGAAGATGTCCTACTGGTTCGGCGGTACGCCGCAGCGCGGTGACGTGGTCGTGTTCAAGGACCCGGGTGGCTGGCTCAGCGAGGGCGAGGACGCCGGCCCGACGAACCCGATCGGCCAGCTGATGGCCAAGGTCGGCCTCTACCCGTCTGGCGGCCATCTCGTGAAGCGGGTGATCGGCGTCGCCGGCGACCGGATCCGGTGCTGTGACAAGCAGGGCCGGATCCTCGTCAACGGCCATCCGCTCGACGAGGACGGATACGTCAAGCAGACACCCGGGATGGCGTGCAACGGCCCGATGACGACCACCTGCAACTGGTCGGCGGGCCCGGTGCCGGAGGGTTCGGTGTTCGTGATGGGCGACAACCGCGACAACTCCGACGACTCGAGCATGCACCTGTGCCAACCCAAGGCGTCCTCGACCGACTGCACGCCCGATCCCTACGTCCCGGTCAAGGACGTCGTCGGCAAGGTGTTCGTGCTCCTGTGGCCCAAGAGCCGCTTCCACCTGCTGCACCGCCCCGGTGACTTCGCGGGCGTCCCGAACGGCTCATGACGAGGTTGCCCCACGGAGCCACGGTCCGGCGTGACGCCGGGCTCTACGGTTACGAGCGGGCGTTGCGACGGGTGGGCATGGATCTCGTGGCCGGCGTCGACGAGGCCGGACGTGGCGCATGCGCCGGTCCGTTGGTGGCGGGCGCGGCGATCCTCAGGCCGGGCAAGGGCGGGGAGATTGCCGGACTGGCCGACTCCAAGCTCCTCACCGAGAAGGCGCGTGAGCGCTGCTACGACCAGATCCTCGAGCGCGCCCTGTCGTGGTCGGTGGTGGTCATCGACTCCGACGAGTGCGACCGGCTCGGTATGCACGTGGCGAACATCGAGGCGCTCCGCCGGGCGGTCGCGCTGCTCGAGGTGTCACCGCAGTACGTGCTCACCGACGGTTTCCCGGTCGACGGCCTCGGCCGGCCCGGGCTCGCGATCTGGAAGGGCGACCGGGTCGCGGCCTGCATCAGTGCGGCGTCGGTGGTCGCCAAGGTGACCCGCGACCGGATCATGGTGGCCCTCGACCGCGACCACCCGTCGTACGACTTCAAGACCCACAAGGGCTACGTCACCGACGTCCACAACGCCGCCCTCCTCGAGCACGGCCCCTGCCCGCAGCACCGGATGCGGTTCGTGAACGTACGCCGGGCCGCGGGCCTGGAGCCGCTGGAGCCGTCGGTCGAGCCTGCGCGTGCGGAGGTCGAGCCTGGGCCTGCGGTGGTCGAGCCTGGGCCTGCGGTGGTCGAGCCTGGGCCTGCGG
>Ga0136846_1223249_pt1 | contig 11746 bp, 15 predicted proteins | sample HopSoiMetagenom2_FD_96841 | JGI IMG/M metagenome (GOLD analysis project Ga0136846, IMG submission 96841) | Grasslands soil microbial communities from Hopland, California, USA - 2 Assembly 2016 (version 4) | ecosystem: Environmental > Terrestrial > Soil > Grasslands | place: USA: Hopland... | reverse complement strand
TGCAGGACATCCCGGCGATCGCCAGGGCCGCGCACGCCGCCGGCGCCATCGTGATGATGGACAATACCTGGGCGACGCCGCTCTATTTCAAGCCGCTCGCCCATGGCGTCGACATTTCGATCCAAGCGGCGACGAAATATCCCGCCGGCCATTCCGACGTGCTGCTCGGCCTGGTTTCGGCCAACGAGGCCTGCTGGACGAAGCTCTATGACGGCTTCTGCACACTCGGCTGCTGCTCCGGTCCGGACGATGTCTACCAGGTGCTGCGCGGCCTGCGCACGATGGGGGTGCGACTTGAACATCACCGCAAGAGCGCGCTCGATATCGCGCGCTGGCTGGAAGTGCAGCCGGGCGTCGCGCAGGTGTTGCATCCGGCGCTGGAAAGCCATCTCGACCATGCGCTCTGGAAGCGTGATTTCTGTGGCTCCAGCGGCGTCTTCTCGATCGTGCTCAAGGGTGGCGGGCAGAAAGCGCAGCATGCCTTCCTCGACGCGCTCAAGATCTTCGGCCTCGGCTATTCCTGGGGCGGCTATGAGAGCCTCGCCGTTCCGGTCTTCCTCGGCGACCGTACCATTGCCAAAGCAGCCTATGCCGGCCCGCTGATCCGCTTGCAGGTCGGCCTGGAGGATGTCGAGGATCTCAAGGCCGACATTCTGCGCGGGCTCGCTGCGGCTGCGGCCGCCAGGTGACAGGCTGATCGTCGGAGGGTTCCGCGCCAGCGGCAGACAAGCCTCGGCCGAAGCGCTAGCATGGCCCGCTCGACCAACTCGGGAACCTTTTGTCGGCAAGCGCATCCAATCGCGGATGTAACAGTTGCCGGGAGATCAGGGCGAGATGAGAAAGCCTGCTATCGAAGCCGCCGAAACAGGCGCGGCCGATGCCGACGACATGGCGTTGGTGCGCCGGGCGCTTGCACGCGATCCGGATGCGTTCCGCTCTATCATCAAGACGCACAACCAGCGGCTCTACCGCATCGCGCGCGGCGTGGTGCGCAACGACGCCGAGGCCGAGGACATCGTGCAGGAGGCCTATATGCGCGCCTTCGCCAATCTCGGCGCCTTTCGCGGCGAGGCGTCGCTTTCCACCTGGCTGTCGCGCATCGTCATCAACGAGGCGCTCGGCCGGCTGCGCAAGCGCAAGCGCATCGTGGCGATGCCCGAAAACCCGGAGGCGCAGATCATCCGGTTTCCCCTGAACCCAAGTGACGATCCGGAGCGGACGATGGCACAGCGGCAGATCCTGGGGCTTGTCGAGCGGGCGACCGACAGCCTTCCCGATGTCTATCGCACGGTTTTTGTCGCCCGCGTCATCGAGGGCCTGAGCATCGAGGAAACCGCCGACCTTCTGGGCGTGCGGCCTGAAACCGTGAAGACGAGGCTGCACCGGGCGCGAACGCTGGTGCGCAAGGCGCTCGACGACGAGATCGGCCCGGTGCTGCTGGACGCCTTCCCCTTCGCCGGCCAGCGCTGCGAGCGGCTGACGCAGGCGGTGATGAGAAGGCTGGGGTTCGAGGCCTAATTTCGGTCCCTGGCCGTTTTCCCGGGAACGTTTCGCCCCTCCCTGCATCCAATGGCAGTCAACACCAGATGAAGCCCGGGGCCAGCGCCGCCGGGCGAAGGAGATGCCATGTTTATGCGATCATCAACCGCCGCCCTCGCCGCCCTTTTCTTCGCGAGCACCGCGCCGCTGGCGCAAGCCGCCGAAAAGCCCACCGACCCGCAGATCGCCCACATCGCCTATACGGCCGACACGATCGACATCGAGGCGGCCAAGCTGGCGATCAAGAAGTCGAAGAACAAGGAGGTCGTCGACTTCGCCAAGGACATGGAGCGTGACCATGAGGCGGTGAACAAGCAGGCGCTCGACCTGGTGAAGAAGCTGAAGGTCACGCCCGAGGACAATGACACCAGCAAGGCGCTGGCCAAGGCCGCCAAGGAGGAGCGCGCCAAGCTGGCGAAGCTCAAGGGGGCTGACTTCGACAAGGCCTATATCGAGAACGAGGTCGCCTATCACAAGCAGGTCAACGGCGCGCTCGAAACCCTGCTCATCCCATCGGCAAGCAATGCCGAGTTGAAGAGCCTGCTGGAGACCGGCCTCAAGATCTTCCAAGGGCATGAGCAGCATGCCGAACATGTCGCCGGCATGCTGAAATGAGGCCGTTGCTTCTTGCCCCGGCGCTGGCGCTGGCGCTCGGCGCGTCGCCGGCGCTCGCGGCGACGATCGAGGTGACGATCGACAAGCTGGTTTTTTCGCCGGTAAACGTTCATGCCAAGGTCGGCGATACGATCGAATGGACGAACAAGGATGTCCTCACCCACACCGCCACGGTGAAGGGCGGCTGGGATGTGATGATCGCGGCAAAGTCGAAGGGCAAGGTCACGCTGAAGGCGGCGGGAGCGGTCGACTATTTCTGCCGCTTCCATCCCAACATGAAGGGCCATATCGAGGTGGCCCCTTAGTCCGATCCGCCAACCTTGAGCGAGGCGCGCCGCGCCTCGCTCAACCTAGTACTCGACCTAATGATGGTTATCATCCCTGTGCCGATGCCGGTGCGCTGCCTGCTTTGCCCTGTTGCCGCAGGCAGCCATGCTGCACCAGCGGCGCCTGTGCCCGCGGGTATGATCGGCAAATAGCAGTGTGCAAGCTGGACCTTCGCAAGCCTTCACATGTGAAAAATCCTCGGTGCAGACAAGTTTAGCCAGCGCCTCTCCGATCGGCAGCAAGAGTGCGTCTGGCGTCCGCCATTTGCGGGCCGTCTGAAGCGCGAATGGTCCGCCGCTGCCGGCCGGCGCTATCCGGCTGAAGGTTTCGTCGTGTTCCAGCAGGCGGTTGAGCGGGTCGAGTTCCGCCAGATCCGCCCCCATCAGCGCCCGCCCCTTGCGGCGATGCACGAAGCCTCTGAACCATTCGCGCAAATGCCGTGCCTGATCGGCCACCTTGTCGAGTTCGCCGGGCAGCGCCTGTCCACGAATGGTTGCCAGCGCTTCCGCCGGCACCAGCCGCGCCTGCCCCAGCCAGTCCAGCAGGCCCTCGCCGTCGTCGATCCAATCGACAGGCCTGTCGAGCGGGGTCGCGATCGAGTTGAGGAAATCCAGGCCGGGCGCGTCGCCGACAAAGAGCGCGGGTGAGCGAACCATCGAAACTCCAATTCACGCCCGCAGCTTCGCCACGCGGGCGTCCATCCGTGAACACGACTCCGTGATAACCGGTTTGCATCGTCTTGACAAGTTATGCCTCAAATGCGTAACCGTCTTATATCGCTTAATGGGGTTATCAATCGACAAGAGGAAACGGTATGCTCACAAAGGAAATGGCTGTCGTTTCAGTACATACCGAGGCCGTCGTCGGGATCACCCTTGAGGCCGCGCAAGGCTGACGTCCAGGTTAAAATAACCCTCTGGTGCAAAACAATTGAGTTACGAAAATGGAGAGAAAAATGACCACCTACAGGACGGCAAATGTCGACGGCTTCAATATCTTCTATCGCGAGGCCGGCCGGCCCGTCGCGCCAAAGCTGCTTCTGCTGCATGGCTTTCCAAGCTCGAGCCATATGTTCCGGGACCTTATTCCGCTGCTGGCCGACCGCTTCCACATCGTCGCGCCCGACCTGCCGGGCTTCGGCCGCTCCGACATGCCTCAGGCCGACGAATTCGCTTACACGTTTGACCGGATCGCGGAGATCATCGACCGCTTCACCGAGGTGGTCGGCTTCGAACGCTATGCCGTCTATGTCTTCGACTATGGCGCGCCGACCGGCTTCCGGCTGGCGGTGAAGCATCCCGAACGCATTGCCGCGATCATTTCGCAGAACGGCAACGCCTATGAGGAGGGCCTGGGTGAGGACTGGAACCCGATCCGCGCCTATTGGCGGGACCCCTCGCCCGCCAACCGCGAGGCGCTGCGTCCGGCCTTCAAGCCGGCGGCGGTTGCCTGGCAGTACACGTATGGCGCGCCGGCAGAACTCGTCTCGCCCGACGGCCATTCGCTCGACAGCTTCTATCTCAGCCGTCCAGGCGCGGAAGAGATCCAGCTCGACCTCTTCGGCGACTACAAGAGCAATGTCGCCCTCTATCCGACCTTCCAGGCCTATTTCCGGGCCCACAAACCGCCTTTCCTGGCGGTGTGGGGCAAGAACGACCCGTTCTTCCTGCCACCCGGCGCCGAGGCGTTCAAGCGCGACATGCCGGATGCGGTGGTGCGTTTTCTCGACACCGGGCATTTCGCGCTCGAAACCCATGCCGGCGAAATCGCCGCCGCCATCCGCGACTTCCTCGGCTGACAAGGAGAAACGCCATGTCGAAATCCGTCGCTGTCATCACCGGCGCCAGCCAAGGCATCGGCCAGGCCACCGCCATTCGGCTGGCGCGGGATTTTTCCGCGCTGGTGCTGGTCGCGCGCAACCGGGCGAAGCTGGAAGAGACCGCCAAGGCCATCCAAAGCGCAGGCGCGGAAGTGCTGGTCATCGATGCCGACCTCGCCCGGCCGGACGCCGCCCAGGCGGTGGTCGACCAGGCGCTTGCCACCTTCGGTCGGATCGACGGGCTGCTCAACATCGCCGGCGCGGCGCCGCAGATCGATCTCTTCGAGATGAGCGGCGAGCAGTGGGACGCCGGCCTGGCGCTGAAGCTGCATGGCGCCCGGCGGCTGACCGTCGCGGCATGGCCGGCGCTGAAGGCGGCCGGCGGCTCGGTGGTGCTGATGTCCGGCAATTCGGCGCTGTTTCCGAAAGCGCCTTATGCGGCGGTCGCAACGATCAACGCCGCAATCGTGGCGCTCGCCAAGGCCTTTTCCGACCGCGGCATCGCCGACGGCGTGCAGGTCAACAGCGTGTTGCCGGGCCCGGTGATGACCGGCCGCCGACGCTCCTATCTCGAGCACTGGGCGCCGCTCCACAAGATGAGCGTCGAGGAAGCGACGGCGAATTTTCCAAAGGAAGCTGGCATCGCCCGCTACGGCGAGCCGGAGGAGATCGCCGAGTTGATGGCTTTCCTCGTCTCGCCGGCGGCGCACTGGATGACCGGCTCGACGTTGCGCATGGACGGCGGCGAGGTGAAATCTGTTTGACGTCGGAAGGAGGACGAAGAAATGATTGCATGGGACCGCGTGACCCGCGCGCATGTCTTGCGCGCGATGGAAGATTACGACCGGCTGGGGCCTGAGCGGTTTTTCGCCGAGCATGGCTTTGCGCCAACCACGAGCTATGATCTGGCCTGGGAAGACCGTCTCTATCCGCCAAAGGCCATCCTCGGCACCGCCTATCAGTTCGCCACGGGCGCGCGGCTCGCGTCTGGCGATTTCGAGGGCGGCAAAAGCGGCGCGGTGAAGGTGCTTGGCGCGCTGGGATTCACCGTCCAGCCAAGGCAGAGATAGCACAGCCGGCGATTGCTGCGCCGATTCCGCAAACGGCCATAACGCCTTGGCGCGATTGAGAAAGCCAAGGCCGCTGGCGGCACGTCCCCAACAGTTCGCCGCGCAATAATATTCTCTTCGGCTGCGAATATACGGATTGGCTTGGCTTTCAAATCCGTGGCTTCAGCGGCATTGCGGGCAACGCAATTCCACCTATTCGATCCAGGTCCTGCCATGGCGTTTCGCCTTTTCGTTCCGATCCTTGCCGGCGCGACGCTTCGCGAACGGCTGCTTGCCTGCATCGGCGCGACTATCGGCATCGCGCTCACCGGCATGATCAGCGGGCTCGCCATGGGGAGCGGTCCGCTTGTGGCGATGCTGGTGGCGCCCATGGGCGCTTCCGCCGTGCTGCTCTTTGCCGTTCCGTCGAGCCCGCTGGCGCAGCCCTGGTCGATCATCGGCGGCAACACGATTTCGGCGCTGGTCGGCGTGACGGTGGCGCATTTCGTGCACGACACGGTGATCGCCTCCGGCCTTGCGGTCGCGCTGGCGATCGCCGCCATGTCGTTCACGCGCTCACTGCATCCGCCGGGCGGCGCCGCAGCGCTTACCGGCGTGCTCGGCGGGCCGGCCGTTGCCGCCGCCGGCTTCCTGTTTCCCTTCGTGCCGGTAGCGCTGAATTCGATCATCCTGGTTGCGCTCGGCTTCCTTTTCCACAAGCTGTCGCGGCGCAACTATCCCCATGTGCACGTGCCCGCCGCCAGTGGGCACGGCACGGCCGACCGGCCGCCGGCCGAACGCGTCGGCTTCCGACCCGAGGATGTCGATGCGGCGCTCTCCGTGCTCGACGAGACCTTCGACATCGACCGTGACGACCTGGAGCGCCTGCTGCGCCAGGTCGAGCTGCAGGCGGTGGTGCGCGCGCAGCGCACGCTGCTTTGCCGGGACATCATGTCCCGCGATGTGATCTCGGTGACCGAAACAGCCTCCGCCGACGAGGCGCGCAAACAGCTGATCGACCACAACATCCGCACCTTGCCGTTGGTCGACACGGACGGACGGCTCTCGGGCGCGGTCGGCCTGCGCGAGCTGACAAAGGCGACCGACACGGTGAAAGGGGTGATGTCGAAGGCCGGCACCGCCTCGCCCGACACGCCGGCGATGAGCCTGCTGCCGGTGCTGACCGACGGGCGCAGCCATGCGGTGGTGATCGTCGATGCCGAACGACGCATCCTCGGCCTGATCACCCAGACCGACCTGCTTGCGGTGGCCGCGCGCGTGCAGCAGGCAGACAAGGCGCAGCTGAAAGCTGTGGCCTAAGCAAGGCACTCACCCCGGCATGCCGGCTGCCCGGTCGAGACGCCGCGCGGCGCGCCTGGCCTCTGTCGGCCGGGTGACATACGTCCATGAACCATCATAGACCGCTTGCCGCCGCTCGATCCAGGCGCTCAAGCCTTCGCGCAGGTCCGCTGTCGGAGCCACCCGGGCGAATTGCTCGGCCTCGACCAGCAGACCTTCCGCGATGCTCGAGTCGATGCCACGCGCCACCGCGGTGAGGATGCTGGCGACCGCCGCCGGTGAATGGACGAGAATGCGGCGGGCAAGGTCGAAGGCCGCCCGCAGCAGTTCGGCGTGCGGTACGACATGGTTGACCAGGCCAAGCTCGGCTGCGCGCTCGGCCGAAAATGTCTCGCCGGTCAACAGCAGCTCCAGCGCGCGCTTGCGCCCCGCAAGTCTAGGCAGACGCTGCGTGCCGCCGAAAGTCGGCGGCATGGCAAGCTTGATCTCCGGCTTGGCGAACAACGCGCGGTCGCTGGCGATGGCCAACGGCACCGCTTCGGTGATCTCGCAGCCGCCGCCAAAGGCGATGCCGTTGACGGCGGCGATGACCGGCTTGCGAAATGCTTCCAGCCGCGCCGTCAAGCGCTGGCCACGCATGACGAAATCGCGCAGCGCGGCATCGGTGCCTTCGGCCACGCTGAACGAGAATTCGTGGATATCGGCGCCGGCGGAAAACGCGCGTTCCCCTGCCCCTGTGAGGATGACGGCGCCCACGCCATCGTCCGTCTCGATCAGGTCGAGGAGCAAAAGCAGCCGGTCGATCAGCGCGTAGTTCAGCGCGTTCAGCTTGTCGGCGCGGTTGAGGGTGAGAACCGCAACGCGGTCGCGCGTCTCGCGCAGCACAAGTTCGGTCATGATTTATCCTTTCCGGAGGGCGGTGGAACGAGAGCAGGTTTTCGATTGCTTGTATATTCACTAGTTGGTATACTTATGGGATGAAGGAAAAGCCCAATCCCACGCGAAAACGCCTCGTCGACGCGGCGACCAAGCTCTTCTATGCCGAGGGCATCGGTCGCGTCAGCGTGGATGCAGTGGCCGAAAAAGCAGGCCTCACCAAGCGCACGCTCTACTACCATTTCAAGAGCAAAGACGATTTGATCGCGGCCTATCTCGACGGGCGCGACCAGCCTAACCTCGAGCAGATGGCGGGCTGGTTCGACGCGGCGGGAGGCGGAGCGGACAAGAAGGTCGAGGCGATCTTCACCAACCTGGCGCGGGTGGCGCGTCATCCCAAATGGAAGGGTTGCGGCTTCCTGCGCACGGCGGCCGAGCTGGCGGCAATGCCCGGACATCCGGCGGTCAAGGCTGGGGCGCGCCACAAGACCAATTTCGAAAAATGGCTGGCCGGCGCGCTTTCAGACCACGATGTCGGCGAGGCGAAGATGCTGGCGCGCGAGATCGTGCTTTTGATGGACGGCGCCTTTTCGAGCATGCTGATCCATCATAATCCCGACTATGTCACTGCTGCCGGCCATGCCGCCGCGACGCTGGTGCGGGCGAGGATGGCAGGCAAACGCGGCGCTTAAAGCGCGTCGGGCTGAAACGGATTCAGGCGACACGCTTTAAGTCTTTGTTTTTATGCATGTCGTTGTCCCAGAACCGCTGCACACTGCTGGGCGACATGCATTAGATGCCGAGGCTCCCGATTGGCGCGATCCGACGAGGTAGTGTCTCAGACCCATGCCAGCCAGGCGGTGCCGGCGAGAAGCGTCACCAGGGTCAGCGGCAGGCCGACCCTGAAGAAGGCGGCGAAGGAAAGCTCCTTGCCGGCCGCCTTCGCCTGCTCGGCGACGATCAGGTTGGCGACCGAGCCGAGCAGCGTGAAATTGCCGGCAAGCGTCGAGCTCATCGCCACGACCAGCCAAGCGCGCACCGGGTTTTCCAACCCGGGAATGAAGGGCCTGAGCGCCAGCACCGCCGGCACATTGCTCATGATGTTGGAAAGCACCGCCGTGAAGCCGGAGAGCCGCCAGACATCGTCAAGCCCGATGTTCTTCGCCCAGGCGATCATGTCGGTCGTGAGCAGCGTGCGCTCGGCGCCCGCCACCACCACGAACAGGCCGGCGAACATGAAGAGCAGCGGGCCGTCGATCTCGCGGTAGATGCGCCGCGGCTTGATTGCGCGCGTGACGAGAAGGAAGGCGCCGGCGATCAGCGCCGCCTTGGCGACGGGAACGCCGGCGAAGAAGGCCAGCGCCAGCAGCACGCAGACGATGGTGGCCTTCAGCACCTGTCCGGGCAGCATGCGGCCGCGATAGACCTCCGGGCTGAGTTCGGCGGGGCGGGAGAATTCGGCGCGGTAGACGATGCGCACGATGACGATGACGCAGAGCAGGCCGAACAGCGCCACCGGCGCAAGCGCCAGCGTGAAAGCCGGATAGGAAATGCCGGACAGCGCGCCGATCACCATGTTCTGCGGATTGCCGGTGATGGTGGCGACGCTGCCGCAGTTCGAGGCCGTGCAGGTGGCGATGAGGTAAGGCACCGGGTTGCGGTTGATGACGCGGGTGACATGGACGACGATCGGTGCCATCACCAGGCAGATCGCATCATTGACCAGGAAGGCCGAGAGCACGCCGGTCAATAGCGTCACCATCACCAAAAGCATGAAGGGCGCATGGGCGTGCTCGATGGCAAAGCCGCCGAGCGCGCGAAACGCGCCCGAGACCTTCAAATGCGCGACCACGATCATCATGCCGAGCAGCAGCGTGACGGTGTCGAAATTGATGGCTTTGTAGGCATCCTCCATGCCGATCGCGCCGATGGCGATCATGGCGGCGCCGCCGAGCAGCGCGATGCCGGCGCGATCGAGGCGCAGGCCCGGAATGCGGCCGACGGCGACGCCGGCATAGGTGAGCACGAGGATGAAAAGCGCGCCCGTGCCGGTCCATGTCATTGCAAGAAGGCCCCCGTTGCCTGCCCTGGCCGGCAGAATCCGCCGGCGCATTGGGGCGGCATCACATTTAGCAAGGGCAGCGCAAAGGGGAAGCGCACAAGCACGTGAAAGCGTCATGACGCCTTCGTCGCTTTCACATTCATAAACCCTAATGTAAATAATAGTGAAATAACATATGTGACCGATAATCCAGGCGTTGGGGGACTAAACGGATGAACACGGTCGTTGAAGCAGAACATCGCATCCCATCACGGGAGGAATTGATGCGTCCGCAGGAATGCTCCCGCTGTCACGGGGCCAAGAAGGTTTTCGTTTGCGCGCGCTGGCTGAGCTCGAACGGCCATTGCTGCCCAGGAGGCACGCACCGGCTGAGTTGCCCGGGGCATAGCATCGCCTGCCTCGAATGCAGCGGGCGCGGCAGCTAGCAAGATTGGAGAAGCCGACATGTCGGCCGCAAACGCCACCGAAGCGGGAACCCGTCTCGGCGGAGGCGGCAGTCATCAAAGCTTCCGCTCCTTGCCGGCTCGGCGAGAACGCCGCCATCGCGCCGATGCTGACCGATATCGTCATGCCCGGCATGAATGGCCGTCAGTTGGCCGAACAGGCACGCAAACATTCCCGCTCGCTGACAGTGGTGTTATGACCGGCTTCACCCGCAACGCAGTCGTGCACAGTGACGTGCTCGCCCACGATGTGCACTTCATCGCCAAGCCGTTCACGCTGGAACAACCGGCGGCGAAGCTCAGGGACGCGCTGACGACACCCTGAAGCCTGCTCGCGCCTTGCGCCTGTCAGATGCGGCCGAGCAGCACCAGGATAATCACGATAACCAGGACTAGCCCGAGGCCACCGCCGCCGTAATAGCCGGTGCCGTAGAAAGGCCCGCCGCCAAAGCCGCTGAAGCCGCCAAGCAGGGCAAGAATGAGAATGATGATGAGAATTGTGCCGAGGCCCATGGTTTCTTCCTCTTTGTGACTGTGCGATCCCGCGCTTTGTTATCGAGGAAGTGAACTCGCAAGCCGCGCGCATGTTCCGCGCGACTTCGGCAGCCGGCTTGGGTTTTCGGGCCGCGGATCAGCGGGCCCGACCCGCGTGGAACCATTTCCCAGCCGGCAACGTTGGAGCCTGCCCATCCGGGCAATCTTGGCAAGGAGGGCATCACATGGGCGCGTCTGTTCTTATCGGGATCCTGATTACCTTCCTGGTGGTGATCCTGGTGCTCTATCTCGTGCAACGGTTGCCGCTCGATGCCCGCGCGCGACAGATTGCGCAGATCATCGTCATCATCATCGGAATCACATCGTTGCTCAAATATCTTGCGGTGTTCTAGCCGCGATCCATATTCGACACAGGAAACTCCGAAGCCTGGTATCCCATGAGAACCCTGTCGATCGCATTTCTTGCCGGTACAATGTTGTGCGCAGCGAGCGCTGCCTACGCCCGGCCAGACACGCGCGCCATGACTTGCGCACAGACGCAGGCGCTGATCAGAAGCGACCATGCCGTGGTCTTGACGACCGGACCGGACACTTATGACCGCTTCGTGCGGCAGTTCGGTAATGAGTGCGACTGGCCGGAAGTGCCTATCTCGACGACCGTCCCGACCAAGGACGGCGAGTGCCGCGCCTATCGGTGCGAGGAGCCGATCAACCTTCCCGGCTAACCGATGCTTCTTGCATTTGGGCGCGGAACCATTGCAACCTCATGTGGGTTGTAGCAGCCAGCAGCGGGACTTTGCCGGCTGCGACTTGGTTCTGCGTAACAGCAGGAGGAACGGCGATGCCTGAAATCGCGCGCAGCGGCAGTTGCCTGTGCGGGGGCGTGCAGTTCCGCGTGGCCGGCGAGCCGATGCGGGTTGGGCTTTGCCATTGCAAGGATTGCCGCAAGACAAGCGGATCGGCCTTTCATGCCTATGCCGTGTGGCCGCGTCAAGCGTTCGAAACCAGCGGAATCACCAGCACCTATGGCACGCGAAGTTTTTGCCCTACCTGCGGAAGCCGCGTTCCGTTCGTCGGCGAAGATGAGGTCGAGGTCACGATCGGCAGCCTGGACATCGCGCCAACCGAAGGGCTGGTGCCGAGCTACGAGCTCTGGACCGGACGCCGCGAATCCTGGCTGCAGGCCCTCCCCGCGGCGCGTCAGTTCGAACATGATCGGATC
>Ga0136846_1235384_pt1 | contig 11747 bp, 5 predicted proteins | sample HopSoiMetagenom2_FD_96841 | JGI IMG/M metagenome (GOLD analysis project Ga0136846, IMG submission 96841) | Grasslands soil microbial communities from Hopland, California, USA - 2 Assembly 2016 (version 4) | ecosystem: Environmental > Terrestrial > Soil > Grasslands | place: USA: Hopland... | reverse complement strand
GGCGGGGCCCATCGGCAGCAGGCGCTGCTGGGCGACCGTCTGGGCCTCGGTGTACTTGAGGATGCCCTCGGAGCCGTGGCGGCGGCCGAGGCCGGAGTCCTTCATGCCGCCCATCGGCGACTGGACGCTGCCGTACGCGGACGCGTAGCCCTCGTTGACGTTGACCGTGCCACAGCGCACGCGGGCGGCGACGGCGCGGCCACGGGCGCCGTTCTTCGTCCACACCGAGGAATTCAGGCCGTACGGCGTGGAGTTGGCGAGGTCCACCGCCTCGTCGTCGGTCTTGAACCGGTAGATCGAGACGACCGGGCCAAAGGTCTCCTCCGAGCAGACGGCCATCGGGGTCTCGACGCCGTCGAGGATGGTCGGCTCGTAGAAGTACGGGCCGATGTCCGGACGGGCGGTGCCGCCCGCGATGACCTTCGCGCCCTTCGCGACGGCCTCGTCGACGTGCTGCGTCACCGTCGCCAGCTGGCGTTCGCCGACCAGCGAGCCCATGTCGGCGCCGTACGCGAGGGACTTGCCGAGCCGCATCGCCTTCGTGCGGGCGGCGAAGCGCTCGACGAACGCGTCCGCGATCGACTCGTGGACGTACAACCGCTCGATGGAGATGCAGAGTTGACCGGCCGAGGAGAAGCAGGCCCGGACGGCGCCCGCCGCCGCCTTCTCGATGTCGGCGTCGTCCAGGACCAACATGGCGTTCTTGCCGCCGAGTTCGAGCGACACGCCGACCAGGCGCGCGGCGGCGCCCTGCGCGACCTCGCGGCCGGTGCGGGTGGAGCCGGTGAAGGAGACGTAGTCGGCGTGCTTGACGACCTCGGGGCCGATGACCGGGCCGTCGCCGAGGACGACCTGGAAGACATCGGCGGGCAGGCCGGCCTCGATGAGCAGGTCCCGGGCCCACAGTGCCGTCAGGCAGGTCTCCGTGTCCGGCTTCATCACGACCGCGTTGCCCGCGACGAACGCCGGGATCGCGTCGCCGACCGACAGCTCCAGCGGGTAGTTCCAAGGGGAGATCTGCCCGACCACCCCGCGCGGGTGGCGCAGTTCGGTGACCCTGGTGAGCGTGGGCATCGCGCCGGCGTGCCGCTTCGGCTTCAGGTACCGGGGGGCCATGCGGCCGTAGTGGCGGGCGGCCACGGCGACGGCCTGGACCTCCTCGTGGGCGTGCAGGCGGGCCTTGCCGGTCTCCAGCTGGATGAGGTCGAGGACCTCGGCCTGTCGTGCCAGCACCAGGTCGTGGAAGCGGAGCAGCACGGCGGCGCGCTGCCGTACCGGGGTCTGCTCCCAGACGGCCTGGGCGGTGCGGGCCCGCTCGTACGCCTTCTCCACGTCCTCGGGGGTGGACTCGGGCAGGTCGGCCAGCTTCTCGCCGGTGAACGGGGTGTGGTTGGCGGTGCGACCGGAGCCGACGACACCCTTGGTGAGCTGGGCGACCAGCTCGGGGGTGACCACGTCGGCGGCGGTGCGGGCGCCTATGGGTGCGGGGGCCAGGGGGTTCGTACCGGTGGGGGTGTCGGTGCCGGGCTTTACCGGGGCCTGCGAGTCCGTCATGAGCCGCAGGGTATGACGGACTCGGAGACTTTGGGTACCCATGGGTAACCCGGATTCACCGGCTACGCACAACGGTGCCGCCCCCCGGCGACATGCCGCCAGTGAGTACTGGCAACGAATCCGCTGATCAGGGCGTTGGGCGTCGCGCGCGCCCCCGGGTGCGGCGGGATGAATCACTTTTCCCCGGCCGGGAGCCGACCGGGGAGACGGGCGTCACTTCCTGTCGATTTCGAGCCGGTCACGCGCCCCCTTGAAGACGGCCGTCCCCCGCTTCTCGTTCGGCGTCCCCTTGGGCATGTCGACGCGCAGCTCGTACAGCCTGCTGTCGTCGGTCAGGATCTCCACCTGCATGACCCGGATGACCCTGCGCTCGGTCTCGTAGGTGGTGTCGGCCTGAACTGCCTGGTATCCGCCAACGGTTGTGTCGGTGTAGCGGGTGGTCGACTGGCCGTATCCCGACCAGATGTCGGCGGCCTCCTTCGCCTGGCTCAGGGGCGAGCCGGGCGCCTTGTCCCACAGGGTGAGGCGGACATCGATGACCCCGTCGTTGTCGTAGAGCGCCATCCGGGGCTGGTCGTCGGCGTCACCCTGCTCATGGAAACGGACGTACTGGCGGGGCAGGGCGAGGACCGCCCTCAGGTCCTTCTCCTCGTGGGCCAGCCAGTTCTCCGGGGTGGTGCGGCGCGGCTCACGCACCGGGACGGGGGACTTCCCGCCGCCGGTCTCGACGTCGAACAGCACGCCCCCGCCCACGAGCGCGACGACTCCGGCCAGCACCACGAGGGCCACCCGCAGGGGGCGTCGGCGACGCGGCGGCCCGGGGACGGGCAGGGAGGCGGTGCGGGTCTCGGGAGAGCGCTCGCCGCCGGGGGCCACGGACACCAGCGGTACGGGCGGTGCGGGTACGAGTGAGCCGGGTCGGGCTGTCTCGGGCCCGGAATCCGAAACGGAAACGGACCCGGAAGCGGCCTCGGCCTCGGACGGCGACTCGGGCGCGGATGCCGGGCCGTCGGCCCTCAGCCGTACCGTCCCCGAGTCGTCCGCGAACTCCGTGATTCCTGACGGCTCCTGAGTCTGCGTCAACTCCTCGCGCTCCGGCGCCTTCGGCAACGGCCAGCCCTTCGCGACCGCTTCCAGGGCTGCGGCGGCCTCGTCCGCGTCGGGGCGCTCGGCAGGGTCCTTCATCAGCAGCCGCACGAGCAACGGACCGAGCGGGCCCGCCTGTTGGGGCTGGACCGGTTCGGCGGAGAGAATCGCGGCGAGCGTGGACTCCACGGTCGTACGGCGGAAGGGGGACCAGCCCTCGACGGCCGCGTACAGGAGCACGCCGAGCGACCACAGGTCGGAGGAGGGGCCGGCGCCCCGGCCCGACATGCGCTCGGGCGCGATGAACTCGAGGGAGCCGACGAACTCCCCGCTCATCGTGAGGGATTCCTCGCCCATGATGTGGGCGATACCGAAGTCGGTGAGGACGACCCGGCCGTGCGCTCCGAGCAGCACGTTGGCGGGTTTGACGTCCCGGTGGACGATCCCGACGGAGTGCGCGGCACGCAGCGCGCCGACCACGGCGAGGCCGATGCGCGCGGACTCGGCGGGCTTGAGGGGACCGCGCTGGAGCATCTCGTGCAGGGACTCTCCGCGCACCAACTCCATGACGATCCAAGGGAGTCCGTCCTCGACGACGACATCGTGGACGGAGACGGCGGAGGGGTGGTCGACGCGCGCGGCGGCCCGCGCCTCCCGGTGGAGCCGGTGGGCGATCCGCTGATGGGCGGCGTCCCGCGGGTCCCCCGGCAGCCTCGGCTGCTTGACGGCGACCTCACGCTCGACGAGTTCGTCCTGGGCCCGCCACACGGTGCCCATGCCGCCGGAGCCGATGCGCTCGGTCAGCCGGTACCGGCCACCGACCAGCCGCCCTTCGTCACCCTTGTTCCCTCGTCCGCCGCTCTCCCCGCTCCTGTCCGCGCCGCCTCCCCCGTCGCTGCTCATGCCCCATCCCTACCCTGCGGGCCCGACGCCTGTCGACGCCGGTTCAGCGCTTCCGTCGTACGGCTGGGCAGCGCCGTACGGCCCACCGTCGCCGCCAGCTTGCGCAGCCGCCGCCAGTCCATGGGGGGCGTCGGGGCGGGCACCCCGGGCCGGTGCCGGGGGACGCGGACGCGCAGGGCGCCCGGTTCGACACGGCAGCGGACGGGGGTGGGCAGGACGAGGGCCTCGCCGTCGAGACCGACCTCGATCTCGGGCAGGTCGGCGTCGACGACGACCTCGCGGGCGGTGACGAGGGTCAGGCCGGTGGCGTACCGGCCGAGGAGCAGTTCGGCGGCCTGGGCCGCGTCCTCGACCTTGATGGCGAGCACCCCGAGGACACCGGCGTCCAGGCGCTCACGGCGGCCGAGGCCGACGAAGTCGTCCATGCGGTACCGGTTGTTGCTGACCAGCACGGCCTGCGGCGCCTGGATGACCGTCTCCCCGGACCGTTTGCGCTCCTGCGGGTAGGCGTGGGCGGTCAGCGTCGCGCCGCGCTCGAAGGTGAGCAGCTCGGGCAGCAGCTCCAGGGTGGTGCCGACCTTGTCGTCGCGGTAGGCGGGGCTCTGCACGATCGAGGCGTACGCGCCGAAGGAGGCGTTGTTGACGAAGGGGCGGCTGTCCGCCGTACCGCCGCCGTCCGTGCCGGCGGCGCCGCTGTCGAGGAAGCCCAGGTCCACCTTCACCTCGACCCCGCCCGTGTCCGTGAGGGCTTCGAGGCAGGTCGCCGGGTCGTCCCGGTCGAGGCCGAGGTCCATGGCGAAGTGGTTGCGGGTACCGGCGGACACGACCAGGAAGGGCAGCCCGTGTTCGGCGGCGACGGCCGCGACCAGGGCCTGGGTGCCGTCGCCGCCGGCCACGCCGAGCAGATCCGCGCCCGCCGCGACCGCTTCCCGGGCCAGGGCTACGACGTCCTCGGGTTCGGGTCTGCCGGGGTCGATCAGATGGACGCGGGCGCCGAGCCGCTCCGCCTTCTCGCGCAGCCCGAAACGCTCGACCTTCCCGCCGCCCGAGTGCGGGTTCATGAGGAGGAAGGGCCGGACGGGCGCGGGCATCTCGTACTCGCGGACCGGCGTGACATGGGACCTGGTGCTGCTCAGCGCGAATTTCCCGGCCCACACGGCGGCGCCCCACAGGGCGAGGGAGGCGATCGCCGGGCCCAGCTGCTTGACGGCGGCGAAGACGGCGACGACGCCGACGGGGCCGGCGACGGCGAGCAGTGCCCCCAACCACCGCACGAAGCCGCGCCGGGCGAGGGCCCACCACAGGCCGGCGGCGGTGAGCACGGCCCCGCCCACGCTGACCGCCGCGAGCAGCAGGCTGCCCAGGCCGGCGGACCCGATCGGCACCAGCACGGCCAGCCCGGCGGCTCCGAGCGCACCGCGCGCCGCCCAGCGCTGCCGGGCGTGCGCACGCCCGAACAGCTCGATGCCCCCGCCGCTCCCCATGTCCATGTCGACGTTTTAGCAGAGTTCGTCATCAGCCCGTGCACGGAGGGAACAAAACGGGCATTCAAACGGTGATCCGGCTCACTCCCCGAGCTGGATGATCACTGCGTACTCACCTTGAAGGCACCATCGGGCCACGGTATCTTCACGATCCAGTCGGGCGCATACCCGATAACGGCGCGCGCGTTCGCTTTTCACCCTTCGCACTGTTTGGAGAACGTGACGATGACCGTGCCCGAAACGGATTCCCCAAGGCAGCGGGAATCGGCGGATTCAGCGGAGTCGGGGGAGTCAGCGCAGTCGGCTGAGCCAGAGATACGCCACCACGTCTCGCGGGCCGAACTGCGCGGCACCCGGGTGCGGTTGGCCGGGTACGCCTATCCGCACCCGGTGCGGGAAGCCGACGCCACCACCGAACTCGTCCTGCGCGAGCGGGAGTCGGGAACGGAGTACCGGCTGCCCCTCACATCCGCCGCGTCCCCGTCCGTCGGCGCCGAGAAGGCCGGGTTCGAGGCGGACATCGACATCGACACCGTCGCCGACGGAGCGCCCCTCGACGACGGGCTGTGGGACATCTCCCTCGCCGTCGGCGCCCACGGGCTCACGCGCGAGGTGCGCATAGGCAGCAGCCGGGCCGACCGACTCCCCGCCCGTCCCGACGTACGGATCGCGGAGACCGTACGCGGCAGGCGCGCCGTCACCCTCTACACGACCGTTCCGTACGGCAACTACACGATCGACCTCGGCGAACGGAAGCACCCGGTGCTGAAGCGGATCGCGTTCGGGGACATCCGCTGGCACGCGTGCCGTCCCACCGAGCTGCTGATCACCGGCCGCTGCACGCTCGGCGCGTATCCGCGCGGGGCGCTGACCGTGCACTTGAGCAACGCGGCGGAGCCGGGTGCCACGGTGGTCCTCACCGCCGTACGGCCGCCGCACGGCGAGCAGTTCACCGTGCGGGTGCCGGTCGCCGAGCTGGGGCCGGGCGTGTGGAGCGGTGAACTGCGGCTCGGGGAGCGTGTGTTGCCCCTGCCGCAGCCGCCGAAAGGGCTGGGCGCGGTCACCTGGTGGCGGCGGAGCGGACTCTGGCACGCGAAGCCGGTCCCCCGTCCCGGCGGCGGGTTCGCCCTGCGGGTGGGCAGGACCGGAAAGGCGGGGCTCCTCAGAGCGGCATTCCGTCTCTGAAATCGCCACCCCCTCGCCGCCTCCATCACCGCCTCCCTCGCCTTCCGGTCACCCACCGGTGACGAAAGTGTCCAGGGCGACGTCGAAGTACTCCTTCGCCTCCCGCACCTTGCCGACGGGCGCCGACACCCATACGTCGTACATCCGCCCGCCCTCCTCCCAGCACAGGTCGTACGTGTGCCGTGGCCCCTCGGCCTCGTTGAAGCCGTCCCAGGTGAACTCCCAGAGGGCGGCGGCCTGTTGGGCGTGCACTGTCTCGGTGACCCGCCCGTCGCGGTAACCCGGGTTCGAGGAGGCCCCGTTGGCGTCGGCACGCTCCATCACCGCGAGCGGGCCGCCGGGTTGGGGGGCGATGACCTTGATGCCGAGCCGGAAGGTCTCCCCCGGAGACAGATAGAAGACGCGCTCCTTCTGGTCGGTGCGCGTGAACCCGTCCGGAACGGCGAGCGAGAAGCCACGCGGGTCGTGGGCGAGACGGTAACCGGAGGGAGCGGTCCGGGAAGAAGGGGAAGGCCCGGCGGCACTGGGCACCGACGCCGTTGCCGTCCCGGACGCGGTTGCCGTTGCGGTCGCGGTGCTCTTCCCCGACACCGTGGCTGTCGCTGTCGCCGTGCTCTGCGGCCTACCGCCCCCGTCGTCCCCCGGGTGCATCAGCAGCGCCGCCGCCGACACCCCCGCTCCGGCCAGCGCCGCCACCAGCACCGCGGCGATGAGCACGCTCCGCCCCGACGGCCGCGACGACCGGTCCGCCGCGCCCTCGGCAGCCGTACGGGACGTGACCGTACGCCGAAACGGCGTCGGCGTCGCCTCCCGGCCACCGGATTCCGCTCGCCGCTGGCTGTGGGTCTGCTGCCGGCCCGGCGTGTACCCGGCAGTCAGCTTCGGCGTCCGCCCGGTCGCCCGGAACGCCCGCAGCATCCGCTCCGCCTCCGCCGCGTCGAGGCGCCGCTCCGGATCACGTTCGAGGAGCCCCCGTACGACGGGCAGGAGCGGCGCGGCCTGTGCCGGTGGCCGTACCTCGTCGATCACGACAGCGTGCAGGATGCCGCCCAACGAGTCGCGCCGGAACGGCGATTCGCCGCTCAGTGCCGTGCACAGGAGCGCGCCGAGCGACCACAGGTCGGACTCCGGGCCCGTTCTGACGCCGGCCATCCGTTCGGGCGCTGTGTACTCGGGCGAGCCGACGAAGGAGCCGGTCTCGGTGAGCGTGGTCGCGCCCGCGACCTGGGCGATACCGAAGTCGGTGAGGACGATCCGGTCGGTGCCTTCCTCGAGAAGCACGTTCGCGGGCTTGATGTCCCGGTGCAGCACCCCGGCGGCATGGGCCGTGCCGAGGGCGCCCAGCAGGGCGATGCCGATCCGGGCGGCCTCGTCGGCGTCGACGGGGCCGCGCTGCGAGATGCGGTCGGCGAGCGAGCCGCCGTCGATCAACTCCATGACGATGTACGGGCGTTCGTCGTCCTCGACGACGTCGTGCACGACGATGATGTGCGGGTGGCCCAGCTGGGCGACCGCGCGCGCCTCACGCAGGGTGCGGTCCCGCCGTAGCCGGGCCTCGTCGGTGGAGAGCGAGGTGTCCTGCGTCAGCTCCTTGACCGCGACCCGCCGCTCGAGCAGCTGGTCGGTGGCCCGCCAGACGACGCCCATGCCGCCCCGGCCGACCCTCGCCTCCAGGCGGTACCGCCCGGCGATCACACGGAAGCTGTCCCCCTCGGTCCCCATGCGCCTCATCATGCCCCACCGGAGGACGGGACTCCGGGACGGCCGGCGCCGGATGACCGACAACCGCCGTACCAGGCCCGTCGGGCCCCATGTGCGGTCAGCCGGAGCTGGGGCGCCATCCTCGCAGCACCGTTGTGAACTGGTCGCGCGCGGTCGCCCAGTCGGCCGCCGGAGCGGACATGTAGATCAGGTACTCGGCCCCGTCACGGCCGAGATACGCCTGCTCGATGGCCCGCCGGGGCCCCGGGAAGGGCGAGTCCTTGCTGAGCGCGGTCCAGGTGAAGTCCCAGAGGGAACCCTTGCGGTCGCGGTAGACATTCGACCCCAGGCTCACCCTCCTGTACCCGCTGAGCCGCATGAGCTGCTGTTCCAGGTCGAGTTGGTGGCGGTAGGGGTCGTCGAAGTCCGTGTCCTCGTCGATGGCGATCCGCAGGAAATGCTTGCCGCCGTCGGGCGAGTAGTCGATCTGCCCGTTGTCCACCGTCCGCGTCCACCCCTTGGGGAGCGCGAGGCTGAAACCGGCCGGATCGTTTACTCGCTCCCAGCCCTTCGGCACGGCGCCCGCACCGGCGGAGGCCTGCCCGCCCGCACCGGCGGAGGCCGGGCCAGAGGCGGAAGGGGTGGCGGACGGCGTACCGGACGGAGCGGCCGAGGCAGCCGAACCGGCCTTGCGCGTCCCCGGGTTCCACGGGTGCAGCGCGAGCGCCACACCGCCGCCGACCAGCACGACGAGCGCGACCACGAGGGCGACCGTACGACCCCGGCGAGACGGCCTGCCCGGGGCGGCGGAAGCGACGGCCGTCCCCTGCTGCGGCGTGGGCGAGCCGACTGCCGCCCCGCCTATCCGGAACGTCCCGACCTCACCCTCCCCCGGCGTCCGGACCGCCCCGGCGTGCAGCGTCGGCACGTACTGCTGCGCCACGCGGGGCCGTCGCCCCTCCGCCGCCTCCGCGAGCATCTGCTCGGCCTCGGCCGCTGTGGGCCGTACGGCGGGATCCTTGAGGAGCAGCGCCGTGATGACGGGCGCGAGCGGCCCGGCGTGCTGCGGCGCGGCGGGCTCGTCCTCGACGACCGCCTGCATGGTGGTCAGCGGGGAGGTGCGGCGGAACGGGGAGCGGCCCTCGACGGCCGTGTACAGCGTGGCGCCGAGCGCCCACAGGTCGGAGGACGGTCCCGGGTCCTCGCCGCGCAGCCGTTCCGGGGCGAGGTAGTCGACCGACCCGACGATCTCTCCCGTACGGGTGATGGTCGTGTCCCCCTCGACCTGCGCGATACCGAAGTCGGTGAGCAGGACGCGGCCGTCCTGGGAGAGGAGGACGTTGCCCGGTTTGACGTCCCGGTGGAGCACGCCGGCGGAGTGCGCGGCGGTCAGCGCGCGCAGCACCCACAGGCCGATCCTGGCCGCCTCGCGCGGCTCGACCCGACCGGCGTCCTTGACCTCGTCAGCCAGCGAGTTGCCCTCGACGAGCTCCATCACGATCCACGGCCGGCCGTCGTGATCGAGTACGTCGTGCAACGTGACGACGGCGGAATGGTTGATCCGCGCCGCCGCGCGCGCCTCGGCGCGGGTCCGGGCGAGCAGAACGGCCTGTTCGCTCTCCGACACATACAGCGCGGCCGTCAACTCCTTGATGGCGACGGCCCGGTGCAGCAACTCGTCGTGCGCACGCCACACCCGCCCCATGCCACCGCTGCCGATGACATCGACGAGCCGGTAGCGGCCCGCGAGGAGCAGGCCCTGCATCTGATTCACGTTTCCCCGCAATGGTTTTGACAGGGGCAAGCCTAAAGAGCGCCCTCGCCGGAGGGAACCGCAGGGGGCCGTACGGGGACAGCACCGTGACGGTTCCGCCCGCCGGACAGGACCCTCCCTGTCAGCCGGTGAACTGGTAGGTCGCCGACGCCTGCTCGTACAAGCGCGTCACCTCGTCCCGCTCGGCCTCCGGTCCGCGCACCTGGACCACGTGATACCGCCCGTCGACGATGATCGCGAGATTGCGCACGAACACCTCACTGCCGGAGCTGTTCTGCCAGGTGAACTGCCCCTCGGCCATGGTCCGCCCGCCCACCTCGATGGTCCGCATCCCACTGGACGTGGCCCAGGTCGAGTCGCGGAACGGCTGCAACTCGTACTCCCGCTCCCGCTGATACGCCATCGGATCGGCGCCCGCCGCCTTTGTCGTGTCACGACCCGGTACGACGATGAGCTGGAACGCGCCGTGCGAGTAGACGACCTGGCCGCGACCGTTCTTCCCCGTCCGGTCCCAGCCGTCCGCGACGGCGATCCGGAATCCGGCGGGGTCCTTGCGCACGGTGAAACCGGCGGCGGCACGGGGCCCGTTGGTCGCCTGCCCGTCGGATGAACCGGCACCGGTCGAACCGGCCGAAGGAGAGGCGCTGTTGCCCTTCCCCCCGCCGGGCGACGTCTGCTCGGGCCGGGGTTCGCTGCTCGCGTCCGGGTTGCCGGGAGACTGCTCCGGCGTGGCCGCCACCGCCCCGCCGGAACCGGTCCGCTGCCCGTCCTGCGCTCCGTCACTCTTGGCCTTCGGCATGAAGAACATGGCGTACGCGACCGCCGCGGCCAGCGCCAGCAGTATCACCAGGAGCAGATTGCGGCCCAGTTTTCGCGGCGCCCGCTTCTCCTGTCTGCCCCGCTTGTGCCGACCGTGCGGACCGGTCGCGGGCAGGCTTGCCCGGCGCCTGCGCACCAGCTCGCCCCGGCGCCGCACGATCGGCAGCCGGCGCGGATCGGTGGGCGGCGCGGCGACGACGTGCGCACCGGCCTCCGGCTCCGGCGCTGACCGGACGAGGGAGCGCAGCCAGCCGTTCAGTTCCTCGAAGTCGAGCCGCTCCGTGGGGTCCTGACGCAACAGCGACTCCACGACGGGCCGGAGCGGACCGCACTCCTCCGCGAAGGCGGGCGGCTCGGCACACACCAGCTGCACCAGCTCGGCGGTCGACTCCTCGGGGTAGGGCGCATGCCCCTGTACGGCCCTGAAGAGCAGCGCGCCGAGCGCCCACAGGTCGGTCGCGGGGCCGATGGGCGGCGCCAGCTGCCAGTTCTCGTGCACGGGACCGGCCTGCTCGGGCGCCCAACGCTCGGTCACCGCCCCGACGACAGCCATACGGGCCTGCCGCGCCCGCTCGGCGGCCAGCGCGGTGGCGGGCCCCCGCCTGGGAACATCGGCGACAGCCGTGTCACCCCAACGACCCGGCACCCGGCCGGGGACGCGGTCGGCCGGCGGTGGCTGGTCCTCGGGCCGGTCCTCGGGCCGGCCGTGCGTGAGTGGGCGGGGCTGCTGCGGAACGCTGTCGGCGACCCTGCTCGGCGCGGCGCCGCTTCCTGCGGCCGGGAGAGCGGTGCGCGCCTGCCCGGCGCCCCCCGCCGCGGTTCCGGCGCCGCCGTTCCAGGCAGTCGTCGTCCGTACGCCGTAGGGGTCGGCGATCTGCCCCGGAGGCGGCGTGGCCGGGGCCCGCTCCACACCGGTGCCGTACGCACCGCCGCCGCTGTCACCGGCCGCCTCGATCGAAGGCCGGGCGCCTGGCAGTGCGGCGCGCTCGCTCTGCTGGGCCTCCTGGACCCGGGCCGCGGCCCGAGCGCCCGCCCGATACGCGGCGATCGCCCCGGCCCGCGCCGCCCGGACGTCCCCACCGGTCTCCAACGCCCGCCGCTCACCCCCGGCGGCCTCTCCACTGCTCCCGTCGGCGCCCGCCCCGGGCACCCCACCACCGGCCCGCGCCTCGATGGCGGCCCGTCGGGCAGCCTCGGGGTCCGCCGCGGAATCCCCGCCGAAGGTACCCCCGGCAACCCCG
>Ga0136846_1208185_pt1 | contig 11747 bp, 9 predicted proteins | sample HopSoiMetagenom2_FD_96841 | JGI IMG/M metagenome (GOLD analysis project Ga0136846, IMG submission 96841) | Grasslands soil microbial communities from Hopland, California, USA - 2 Assembly 2016 (version 4) | ecosystem: Environmental > Terrestrial > Soil > Grasslands | place: USA: Hopland... | reverse complement strand
GCCGAGCACCTGCACGACGAGACTGGCATAGACGAACACGTCCGGCAGCGCCGGCTCGAAGTGCAGCTGCACGTGATGGCGGGCGAGCCCGTTCTCGTGGCGGCGCAGCGCCACCGCGACCAGGTCGTCGACCGCTTCCCAATCCCGGCGCAGCACCGGCCGGCCGGACTCAAAGCGCGTCAGGTCGAGCACGTTCGAAATGAGCGTCGACATCTCCTGCGCGCGGGTCTCGATCGATTCGGCGAGCGATCGGCGCGTCGGCTCGTCGAGCTGCGCGCCGTGTGCCGCCAGCGTGCTCGCCGCGCCGGCCATGACCGCGAGCGGCGTGCGCAGATCGTGCGAGATCGAAGCCAGCAACGTATTGCGCAGGCTTTCACCCTGCGCGGCGACGCGCGCCATCTCCGCGTGCCCGGCCAGCCGTTCGCGCTCCAGCGCGAGCCCGATCTGCCCCGCGAACGTTTCGAGCAGATGCAGCTGCTCGGGCAGCGTCACGCGGCGGTGGTTCTTGGGAAGCACGCCGAGCACGCCGAGCGGCAATCGCGCGTCGCCGAGCGGTAGATAGAGCGCGGGCGCGGCCGGCAGCGTGTCGGAACCGAAGCCGGCGCGTTGCCCGTGGTCATGCACCCACTGCGCCACGGCGAGATCGCTGCCGCGATACGAGCCGGCGACCGGCAGGTCGGTCGGATGCCGCAGACGTCCGTTACCGTCCGGCAGCAACACGACGGCATCGCACAGGAAGACGTCGGTGACGTGCTTGACGGCGATGCGCGCCATCGCGGAGGCGCCGCGGGTCACCGCGAGCTCGCGACTCATGGCGTACAGCATCGCGGTGCGGCGCTCGCGCGCGCCGGCCACCCGCGTCTGCTGGCGAACGCTCGCGACCAGCGTCGCGATGGTGAAGCCGATAGTGAGCATCACGCCGAAGGTGACCAGGTACTGCACGTCGCTCACCGCAAACGTGAACTTCGGTGGCACGAAGAAGAAATCGAACGCCGCGACGTTCACGACCGCCGCGACCACGGACGGACCGCGGCCGAACCGCAATCCGGTCGCCGTGACTCCGAGCAGGTACACCATCACGAGATTGGCCAGCTCGAAGTACGAGTACATCGCGGCCGCGATCGCCGTGCAGACCGCGCAAATCGCAAGCGCCGCGGCATACCGGGGCCAATGCACCGGCCGCGCAGCTTCAGCGATGCGAGACGCGCGCGCGCGTTCGTCGCGCACGGCAGCAGATTCGCCCGGTGCGATCGTGATCACGTCGAACGCGGTGGCGCGGCGCGCGAGCTCGGTTGCCGTGGAGGGTCGCAAGAGGGCACGCCAGCCGCTGCGCTTGGGCGCACCCACGATGACGCGGGTCGCGCGGCGGGTCGTCGCGTACTCCAGCAGTGCCTCGAACGCGGATGGGCCATCGAGCGTGACGGTTTCAGCGCCGAGTGATTCGGCCAGCTTCAGCAGTGCGACGCGCCGATCGCGCTCCGGCTCGGAAAGGCGCCGCAAGGCGGGTGTCTCGACATAGACCACCGTCCACTGCGCATCGAGCGCATCCGCGAGACGCTTGCCGGCACGGATCAGCTGCTCGGATTGCGGATCGGGGCCGGTCGCGACGAGCACGCGGTCGCGCGCCAGCCAGCCGCGCGACTCGGGGTCGGCGCCCGGCGCAGCACGCGTAGCCGCCATCCCGACGCGATCCGTCATGCGGCGCAGTGCCAGCTCGCGCAGCGCGAGCAGGTTGCCGCGTTTGAAGAAACGCTCGCTCGCATGGCGTGCGTCTTCGGCGACGTAGATCTTGCCCGCGTTGAGCCGCGCGAGCAGGTCGTCCGGCGGCAAGTCGATGAGCTCGACTTCGTCGGCCTCGTCGAAGACCCGGTCCGGCAGAGTCTCGCGCTGCCGCACCCCGGTGATCTGCGCGACGACGTCATTGAGACTCTCGAGATGCTGGACGTTGACCGTGGTCCAGACGTCGATGCCGGCCTCCAGCAGCTCCTCGATATCCTGCCAGCGCTTGGGATGACGCGGGGCAGGGTCGCCGCCGGAGAGATTGGAATGCGCGAGCTCGTCGACGACGAGGATCGCGGGCTTGCGCTTCAGCGCCGCGTCGAGATCGAGTTCCTGCCGCACGATGCCGCCGTAGCACACCGGCAGCGTCGACAACTTCTCCAGGCCTTCCATGAGTCGCTCGGTATCGACGCGTCCGTGCGGCTCGATGTAGCCGAGCACGAGCTCCGTTCCGATGCTGCGCGCGGCACGCGCGGCCTCCAGCATGGCATAGGTCTTCCCGACACCCGCGGTGGCGCCGAAGAAGATCCGCAGTCGCCCGCGCCGGGCCCGGGCCTCCTCGGCCTTGATGTGGACCAGCAGCTTGTCCGGGTCGGGCCGCGTCTCGGCCATCATCTAGTTCTTCTCTTTCGTATCCTGCGCATCGAGCGCGAGATTCAATTGCAACACATTGACGCGCGGCTCGCCCAGCAGGCCGAACGTGCGCCCTTCGGTGGCGTGTTCCACGAGCGCTCGAACGCGCGCCGCATCCAGCCGGCGCACGCGTGCGACGCGCGCGACCTGGAATTCGGCCGCGGCCGGTGAGATCTGCGGGTCAAGGCCGCTGCCGGATGCGGTCACGAGATCGACCGGCACCGCGGCGGTGTTGCCCGGGTCGGCGGCGCGCAGCGCGGCGATTCGCTCGCGCACGGCGCTTTCCAGGCCCGGACTGGTCGCGCCCTGATTGGACCCGGTCGATCCCACTCCATTGTCTGCCATCGGGCTGGTGGCCGACGGACGGCCCCAGAAATAGCGCGGCGACGTGAAAGACTGGCCGAGCAGCTCCGATCCTACGGATTTCCCGTCGCGCACGATCAAACTACCGTCGACCTGGTGTGCGAAGAGCAGCCTGCCGATTCCGGTCACGACGCCGGGATAGACGATACCGGTGAGGACGGTGAGCACGAGAAAGACGAGGAGCGCGGGTTTGAGTTCCTTGAGCATGGACGTCCCTCAGGCCAGTCCGGTCGCGACCAGCAGCAGATCGATCAACTTGATGCCGACGAACGGCACGAGGACGCCGCCCACGCCGTAGACCAGCAGATTGCGGCGCAGGAGCGCGGCCGCGGAGGCGGCGCGCGTCTTCACGCCGCGCAACGCCAGCGGAACGAGGAAGACGATGATCAGCGCGTTGAAGATCACCGCCGACAGTATCGCGCTCTGCGGGCTTGCGAGCCGCATCACGTTGAGCGCGTCCAGCGCCGGGTAGGTCGTCGCGAACGCCGCCGGGATGATGGCGAAATATTTCGCAACGTCGTAGGCGATCGAGAAGGTCGTGAGCGCGCCGCGCGTCACCAGCATCTGCTTGCCCACGTCGACGACCTCGATGAGCTTCGTCGGATTCGAATCGAGGTCGACCATGTTGCCGGCCTCTTTCGCGGCCTGCGTCCCGGTGTTCATCGCCACCGCGACGTCCGCCTGCGCGAGCGCGGGTGCATCGTTCGTGCCGTCACCGCACATGGCCACGAGGTGGCCCTCCTTCTGATGGCGGCGGATCAGCTCGAGCTTGGCTTCGGGCGTCGCCTCGGCCAGGAATTCGTCCACGCCCGCCTCTGCGGCAATCGCCGCCGCGGTGAGCCGGTTGTCACCGGTGACCATCACCGTCTTGATGCCCATCTGTCGCAGCTCTGCGAAGCGCTCGCGGATGCCGCCCTTGACGATGTCGCACAGCTCGACCACGCCGAGCACCCGCCGGCCCTCGGCGACCACGAGCGGCGTCGCGCCGCGACGCGCGACCGAATCGACCGCATCGCCGACCGCCGCCGGCCACGTGCCGAGTTCGCTCTCGACGAATCGCCGGATTGCATCGGCGGCGCCCTTGCGAATGCGACGCCCGTCGAAGTCCACGCCGCTCATGCGCGTCTGCGCGGTGAACTTGTGGAACGTGTGGACCGTGCTCGCGAGATCGCGCCCGCGCAGCTGGAACTGCTGCTTGGCCAGCACGACGATCGAGCGGCCTTCGGGCGTTTCGTCGGCGAGCGAGGCGAGCTGCGCAGCGTCGGCAAGGTCGCGCGTATCGATGCCGGGCGCCGCGTGAAACGCGGTGGCGTTTCGGTCGCCCAGCGTGATGGTTCCGGTCTTATCGAGCAGCAGCACGTCGACGTCACCAGCCGCCTCGACGGCGCGGCCGGATGTCGCGATGACGTTGGCGCGCACCATCCGGTCCATGCCCGCGATGCCGATGGCCGACAGCAGGCCGCCGATCGTCGTGGGGATCAGGCAGACGAGCAGCGCCACCAGCACCGTGATCGTGACCACCGAGCCACTGCCGGAGGAGGTCACCGCGTACTGCGAGAATGGCGCGAGCGTCGCCGTCGCGAGCAGGAACACCAGCGTCATCATCGCCAGCAGGATCGCGAGCGCGATTTCGTTCGGCGTGCGCGCGCGCGAGGCGCCTTCGACCATTGCGATCATGCGGTCGAGGAAACCCTCGCCTTCGCGATGCGTGATGCGTACGACCAGCCAGTCCGACAATACGCGCGTGCCGCCAGTGACTGCGGAAAAGTCGCCGCCCGCCTCGCGCAGCACCGGCGCGGACTCGCCGGTCACCGCGCTCTCGTTGACGGACGCGACGCCTTCGGCGACCTCGCCATCCGCCGGAATCACGTCATTGGCCTCGACGAGCACGAGGTCACCGCGTTTGAGCGCATTCGCCTCGACGGTCTTGTATTCATAGCGCTTGTTGCCGAGCAGTCGCTTGGCGTGCACGTGCCGGCGCATCGATCGCAGCGTCGCCGCCTGCGCCTTGCCGCGACCTTCGGCCACTGCCTCGGCGAAGTTCGCGAACAGCACCGTGAGCCAAAGCCAGGCGGACACGCCGAGCACGAAAGCAGGATGACCCGCGTCGCGGACCACGCCGGCCGCGGCCGCGAAGCCGATCGCCGTCGTCAGGATGCTGCCGACGTAGACGACGAACATCACCGGATTGCGGATCTGCACGCGCGGATCGAGCTTGCGGAACGAATCGCGCACGGCGGCGCCGATCAGCGGAGCGGTCAGGAACGAGTTGCGGACCCCGGCGTCCGCGGCGATGGCGGTCATGGCTTCAGCCTTTGGTGAGCATTTGCAGATGTTCGACGACGGGGCCGAGCGCGAGCGCCGGCACGAAGGTCAGCGCGCCGACCAGCAGCACGACACCGACCAGCATCACGATGAACAGCGGCGTGTGCGTCGGCAACGTGCCGGCCGTGACCGCCGTCGCGCGTTTCGCCGCCAAACTACCGGCGATGGCCAGCACCGGGATCATGAGCCAGTAGCGCGCGCCCCACATCGCGGCGCCGAGCATCGTGTTGTAGAACGGCGTATTCGCGGAGAGGCTCGCGAATGCGCTGCCGTTGTTGTTGCCGGCCGAGGAGAACGCATAGAGCATCTCTGAAAACCCGTGCGCGCCCGGATTGCCGACGCTCGACGTCCCTGCCGGCAGCACGCATGCGACGGCGGTGCCGACCAGCACGATCGCGGGCGGTATGAGCAGCACCAGCGACGCCATCTTCACTTCGAAGCTTTCGATCTTCTTGCCGAGATATTCCGGCGTGCGGCCAACCATGAGCCCGCCGATGAAGACGGCGACGATGGCGAACATCAGCATGCCGTAGAGGCCCGAGCCGACGCCGCCGAACACCACTTCCCCCAGCTGGATGAGCCACATCGGCACCAGCCCGCCGAGCGGCGTGAACGAGCCGTGCATCGCATTCACCGACCCGTTCGAGGCGGCCGTCGTCGCGGTCGACCACAACACGGAGTTCGCGATACCGAACCGCGTCTCCTTGCCTTCCATGTTGCCGCCCGATTGCAGGCCAGACGCCCGCGCATCGACGCCCAGCGCCTCGAGCCGCGGATTGCCCCACTGCTCCGCGCCAGCCGCGGCAAAGGTGAGTGGTATGAAGATCGCGAACATGGCGATGAGCACGGCCCTTCCCTGGCGCGGATCGCGCACCATGCGCCCGAAGGTGTGGCACAGCGCCGCCGGGATCAGCAGGATCGACAACAGCTCCAGGAAATTCGCGAGCGGGGTCGGGTTCTCGAAGGGATGCGCGGAATTCGCGTTGAAGAAGCCGCCGCCGTTCGTGCCGAGCTGCTTGATCGCGACCTGGCTCGCGACGGGCCCGAGCGGTACGACCTGCGTCGTGACCTTTTCGGGCCGAGTGACGGGCTTGCCCGAAGACTCGAGCACGACGTCTCCCGCCTGGTTCTTCACCGGCATCTCGACGTTGAGTGGCTCGACGAGCTGCACTTCGCGATATGCCGAAAAGCTCTGCACGACGCCTTGTGACATGAGGACGATACTGAGGATCAATGACAGAGGCAGCAGGATGTAGACCGTGCTGCGCGTGAGATCCACCCAGAAGTTGCCGATCTCGGCCACCTGGCGCCGGGCGAACCCGCGGATGAGTGCGACCAGCACTGCCATACCCGAGGCCGCCGAAACGAAATTCTGCACGGCGAGCCCGAGCATCTGCGTGAGCGTGCTCATGGTCGACTCGCCGGCGTAACCCTGCCAGTTCGTATTCGTGGCGAAGCTCACGGCGGTGTTGAACGACGAGTCGGGCGAAATTGCCGGGAAGCCCTGCGGGTTGAGCGGCAAGAATCCCTGCAGACGCTGCAACAGATAGACGAACACGAAGCCCACGAGATTGAAGAGCAGCACGCCGGCGAGATACCGCTTCCAGTTGCTCTCTTTCGTGGGGTCGACGCCGCAGAGCCGAAAGGTCAAGCGTTCGAGCGGCCCGAGCAGGGCCGACAGGAAGGTGCGCTCGCCCTCGTACACCGCGGCCATGTACGCGCCGAGTGGTTTGGCCAGCAGCGCGAGCATCACCATATAGAGCAGCAGCTGCAGGATGACGTTGCCGGTCACTGGAATTTCTCCGGGTACAGCAAGGCGACGACGAGATAGACGCCAATGGCGACGCTCAAGACGAGACCGATCCAGTCCATGAAGCTCACGGGTGCGGCTCCAGCCTGGCGACCAATCGGTATAGAAGCCACGTGATGCCGGCGAGCAGCACCGTCAACCCGACGACGAGGATCTCCATGCGATGTCTCCCAAGTACCAGGACTCGAAGCCTACGCAACGGGACGTGAGCGTCCCGTTAGGAATCGCGAGTGGCGGCGACTGCGCCGCGCCGACGCACTTCCACCGCTGTCGGCCGCGCCGGCCTCATGGCCAGGAGCGACGCCCATTGGCTGGTCCGTACGGGGCAGATCCGGGTGGCTCCGGCGGGTAACGCGCGCGGCACGTCCGTATACTGCGCCCGATGCTGTCCGCGGCCGAAACCGATGCCCTCACGCTGAGTCTCTCGATCGCGGCGCGCAGCGTGCTGTTCAACCTGCCCTTTGCGATCGCCGTCGCGTGGCTGCTGACGCGCACGCGCTTCGCCGGGCGCACGGTGTTCGACGCGTTCGTGCACCTGCCACTCGTGTTGCCGCCGGTGGTCGTGGGCTATCTACTGCTGGTGCTATTCGGCATCCGTGGACCGATCGGCGGCTGGCTGTACGGGCACTTCGGCATCCAGCTCGCGTTCACGAGCACCGGTGCGGCGCTCGCGACCGCGGTCATGTCGTTCCCGCTCGTCGTGCGCTCCATCCGCATCTCGCTGGAGGCGCTCGACGGCGGCCTCGAAGACGCGGCGCGCACGCTCGGCGCGGCGCCGCTCGATCGCTTCGTCAGCATCACGTTGCCGCTCATCACGCCCGGCATCCTCGCCGGCGTGGTCACCGCGTTTGCCGCTGGGCTCGGCGAGTTCGGCGCGGTGATCACGTTCGCGTCCAACATCCCGGGCGAGACGCGCACGCTGCCGCTCGCGTTGTACACCGCACTGCAGACGCCGGACGGTGATTCCCTCGCGGCGCGTCTCGCGCTGATCTCGTTCTCGCTCGGCCTCGCGGGATTGCTGGTTGCCGAGTCGCTGTCACGCGCACTGCGCGCACGACTGGGGCGCTGATGCTCGCGGTGCAGCTGACGAAGCGACGCGGCGACTTCGTGCTCGACATGGAATTCTGCGCGCCGACGCCGGGCATCACCGCGTTGTTCGGCCGCTCGGGCTGCGGCAAATCCACCGCGATCGCAGTGCTCGCCGGCCTGCTGTCGCCCGACATCGGCCGGGTGCACGTCGATGACGACGTGCTGGTCGACACGACGCGCCGCATCGAGGTGGCCGCGCACGAACGCCGGGTCAGTGTCGTGTTCCAGGATGCGCGACTGTTCCCGCACCTGCGCGTGCGTGCCAATCTCGAATACGGCCAGAAGCGCGTCGCGCGCCATCTGCCGCGGCCGGTACGCTTCGACGACGTCGTCGAGTTGCTCGGTCTCGCGACGCTGCTCGAGCGGCGGCCGCATGAGTTGTCCGGCGGCGAGAAGCAGCGCGTCGCGCTCGGCCGCGCGCTGCTCGCGCAACCACGGCTGCTGCTGCTCGACGAACCGCTCGCATCACTCGACGCGGCGCGCCGTGAGGAGGTGCTGCCCTATCTCGAGCGGCTGCGCGACTCCTTCGCGATCCCGATGATCTACGTCAGTCACCAGTTCGACGAAGTGCTGCGCCTCGCGTCCCGCGTCGTGCTGCTCGACGCGGGACGCACGGTCGCCGACGGCGACATCGCAACGATCAGCCGCCACCCGGCGCTGCGCGCCATCGTGGGTCCCGATGCGGTCGGCGCCGTCGTCTCCGGGGTGGTGGAGCGCGTCGATCCGTCCGGCCTGGTGCAGCTGCGCATCGGCGATGCGCTGCTGGCCGTGGAATTCGACGGCGCGGTGATCGGTCAGCGAATCCAGATCCAGGTGCTGGCGCGCGACGTCATCGTCGCGACCGAGCTGCCGCACGCGCTATCGGTGCGCAACGTGGTGCCGGCGCGCATCGTCTCGATCGCGCCCGACGCGGGGCGCGCGGTGCTGGTCGAGCTCGACGTCGGCCGCACGGCGACGCTGCTCGCGCGCATCACCGCGCGTGCATCGGAAGAATTACAGCTGGCAAGGGATATGCAGGCCTGGGTGCTCATAAAGGCGGTTTCCCTGCGCGGGCACGTGTTTACTGCGCCAGCGCGTTGATCACGGGTTGATGGTCGATGTTGTAGCCGACGAACGCGACGACCGCTAACGCGGCGGCGGCGAAGGCCAGGGTCCGGACGAGTCGCAAGGTCATGATGGCTGTCTCCTGTCGTTGTTGAATGACGAGCAGCATCATCGGGCTCCGGACATCAGCTAACAAACGACAGGTCTGAACCCGTCATCATCAAAACTTAAGTGCCGCCGCGGCGGCTCTATCTAATGGGGGATTTCAGTTGCCGCGTGCCGCGGCCTTCGGTGCGGCGGGCGCCGCGGCCACCGGTACAGTCCTGTGCTTTTCGAACAGGGTGTGCGGCTTGGGGAAAGCCTTCGCGGATTCGAACAGCCAATCGCGGAAACGCCTGACCTTGGGCATCACCAGATAGGGCTCGGGACAAACGAAGAAGTACGAGAAACGAAATGGCAACATGGCATCGCCTGCGAGCACGACGCGCCCCTGTTCGAGCGAGCGCTGCACCAGCGACCAGCGCGCCAATGCGAAGCCAACCCCTTCCTCCGCCGCCGCGATGACGCCGGCCGAATCGTCGATGATCGGCGCGCGCGCCAGCCATTGACCTTCCTGGCCCTTCTCGATCCACGCCTGCCACGGTTCGTCGAAGCTGCCGAGCAGCGGAAAGTTCTGCAGATCCTCGCCGCGCGGCACCGGCCCGTATTTCGCCAGCAGCGCGGGCGATGCGATGGGGATCACCCATTCGTCGAGCAACTTCTCGACGTGCAGTCCCGGCCACTTGCCGAGGCCCATGCGGATGGCGACGTGCATTTCCGAGCGTGAGAAATCGACGGGGTCGCGCCCGGTGTGGAAGCGCAGATCGACACCCGACTCGAGGTTGTTGAAACCCACGATGCGGGGCAACAACCAGCGCTGCAGGAAGGATGACAACAGGGTGATCTGCAGCGGCCCCTCGGCGCGGTGCTGCTTGAGGTGCTGCATGGAGGCCTCGAGCTCGTCGAGGCCGCGACGCACGCCGGGCAGGAGTTGCTGTCCCTCGGCAGTCAGTTCGATACGGCGGCCCGCCCTTTTGAACAACTGTACCTGCAGGTAGTCCTCCAGCGACTTGATCTGCTGGCTCACGGCCGCGGGCGTGACGTGCAGGGCCTCCGCCGCATCGGCGAAGGACAGTCGCGATGCCACGGCCTCGAAGACTCGCAGCGCGTTGAGCGGCAGGCGGGCATAAGCGGTGGATACGTCAGTTTTCCTAATGCGCGCTTCAGAAGGCGCGTTTGTTCGTGACGGCATGCTAGCGCACATTGCATACCACGCAACTGACCCGTTCGAGAGACCCCTTCTGGAGAGAAACATGAGCCACGCCAACCACATTCCCGCGACCGTCGACGCGAGCCTCGGCGCACGCCTGGCGCCGTTTTGCGGCACCCCGCGCGTCGCGCTCGAGGACCTCGACGTCGAGAACGCCCGGGCCGTCGCGCCGCGCCGCGAGCGCAGCATCGTCTCATCGCTCGTCAACGACCTCAAACTACTGTTCGCCGCGCTCGGCGCGGGTGGGAGCGCCGTGCCGCTCGGTGACAACGGCCGCACGGCGCGTCTCCTTTCGAACTACGCGGCAAGCCTGCAGGACCACTGACTTACCCCGAACGATCCAGCGACCCGATCGTTCTTCTTCGACCCGCGTTGCATCGACCGATGCCTCGCGGGTCTTTTCTTATAACCAGGAGTTCGCCGGCGTCACCGCCGCGTTACCGGCGCACGACTGACGTCATAACCCCGAGGTTCCTACGCTCTCCCTCGCCCTGTGGCACACCGAAGGAGAACGAGAGTGAACATTCGACGCGCGGCAGCGCGGGCCTCCCTGGCCGCACTGCTGCCATTTGCGGGCAGCGCCCTCGCGCAGACGGCGCCGCCGGCCGACGCCAACGCGGACCTCCGGCAGGAAATCGAGGACCAGAAACAGCGCCTCGCGATCCTCGAGCGCAAGCTCGAGATCCAGGACGAGGCGGCCAAGGCGGCGGCCGCGAGTGCGCCCAAGATCACGGCGAACGCGTCGCGGTTCCAGATCGGCTCGACGGACGGCGCGAATTTCGTTCGTCTCCGGGGCACGCTGTTCGCGGACAGCCGCGTCTACGGCGGCGATTCCGTCCCCGAGACCGCGGACACCTTCCTGCTGCGCAGCGTGCGTCCCACGATCGAGGGCACCTTCGGCAACATCTTCGATTTCCGGTTCACCCCGGATTTCGGCAGCGGCAAGACCATCATCGTCGACGCATTCGCGGCGGCGCGGTTCAACCCCGGCTTCGTCGTGACCGCGGGCAAGTTCAAGCCGTCGGTCGGCCTCGAGCGCCTGCAGACGGAAGGCGACCTGCGCTTCATGGAGCGCGGGCTGCCGACGCTGCTCGTGCCGAACCGCGACCTCGGCGTGCAGTTCTCCGGCGAATTCGCCGGCGGTGCCTTCGCGTACCAGGTCGGCTATTTCAACGGCGTCACCTACGGCAACAGCAGTGACGCGTTGCCCAGCCCGGACGTGGAGAACGACACGGGCGGTGACTACGCTGCGCGCGTGTTCTTCCAGCCGTTCGTCAATTCCGACGACTTCAACCTGCGCGGCCTCGGCGTGGGCATCGGTTCGACCTGGCAGGATCTGGATGGCGCCGTCACCAATCCGTATCTGCCGTCCTATCGCTCGCAAGGCCAGCTGAG
>Ga0136846_1222235_pt1 | contig 11748 bp, 15 predicted proteins | sample HopSoiMetagenom2_FD_96841 | JGI IMG/M metagenome (GOLD analysis project Ga0136846, IMG submission 96841) | Grasslands soil microbial communities from Hopland, California, USA - 2 Assembly 2016 (version 4) | ecosystem: Environmental > Terrestrial > Soil > Grasslands | place: USA: Hopland... | reverse complement strand
ATGGGTGATTGAAGAGAATCGTTAGCCAGAGAGTTTGGCAGTTCCTCCGATTGAAGCAGGTGTCGAGCCATCTCCAAAAATTCTGTAGGCAATGTGGGTTTCGCGAGGATAGGGAAAGAATGTCCCTTGAGTTTATAGTCTTCCAGCAACTCACTCGTTCTAGTCTGCCCTGACGTAAGTAGTAGTTTGCACGAGGGGCATCGCGTTTTCATCATGATGGCAAGTTCAATCCCATTCATGTTAGGAAGTATTACGTCCAAAATCGCGAGATCTGAAGTCCAGTCTTCCAAGAGCTCTATAGCCTCTTCCGCTGAATAGGCTCTCTGAACTTCGTAACCATGTTGTCCAAATATGATTGTTAACGTATCGGCGACAACGGGCTCATCATCGACAATCAGTACCTTGAATGGGTTATTGGTCACGGTGGTATCCATCGCCTTCTGGGCCCCTTTTGCTCATCAGCAAACGGGGCCGTAAAGCTCGATCTGTCCTTACCATCATTGGAGTCCTCCTCCGATTTAGGAACTGTCCAGGTCCCCCGGCTGTAGCATCAGGCTCTGAATCTCCAATGCCGCAACCTTTCGAACGACCGACCGCTTGACCTCAAGCAGTGCAGGGTCATTTGGCGTCAAACCCATCTGCTCCTCCACGCGTGCCAGCGCGGTCTGGAGCACTCGATCGTTCTCCCGGGACAAAGCAGCTTTGGCTGGTGGAGATTGGACGGCGAAAGGTGATGAACTGTTGCCTTGCCCCACACAGGAGCATCGGTCGATCAATTTGACATGGGGTCACCGTCAATGTGGGCTTCTTGTTGAGGGGAAGTTCTTCGATGGTTTTTTCAGCGAAGGATTCAATTCCAGTTTCGACAAGCACATCCCACAAATGTTTGTAGCGTTCCCTTTATTTCTCTCCGAGCCTCCGGATCGGCAAGGTGCTTCTCTGTCGCTTGGTGAAGCTCCAGGAATGTGGCTCCTTTGGAGAGTGCTACTTTTTCGTAGGCTTCCAATTTTGTTGCCATCTTCTAGACCTCTTCCGTAATCCTGTGGAGGATGTCTCGAAATTGGTGGAATTTCGTATTCGTGGGATTATTTGCGATGACTGCATAGCCCTTTAACTGGCCCTCTTTCCAGAATACAGACGAGACGTTTCTCCATAAACAGAGTGAATAGGATGGCGGATATGTTCGCGGTCCCGTAAGACTTGCCAACCTTCCTCTGCCATTTTCCGGATGACTATACTAGGCTGGATCTCCTTACGAATCATGTCGTCGCTGTTCAGGGATCCAAGGTGCGCTATGGGCGATCGACGCAAGTCGCATTTCGAAGGATGATGAGAATTGATCAAACCCGCTGAGCGGAGCTCTAGGAAAGATAACCATGGGGCAAAACTTGGCGTCCAAGGTTTCGGTGAAAATAGCGCTGGTTTCAACCCCTGAGCGAGTATTGATTGTTGACGACGAGCCAATCGTCGCCATCACGTTGACGAAGATTTTCGAAGGAGCCGGCTACAACGCTAAATCCAGTTCTACCGCCGAAGAAGCTCTGCAAGTCATAGCTTCTTGGCGGCCTACTTTGGCTATTCTCGACATCGTTTTGCCGGGGATAGACGGTATCCAGCTGTCAACTGAGATCAAAAAGATATATCCGGAATGCATTATTGTGCTCCTTTCAGGGACGACCGAAACCACTACGCTGCTGCCTTGGGCTACGCCAGAGAATGGAGATTACTTCGATGTCCTCGCTAAACCCATTCATCCCACTGAACTCCTCGCTCTCTGCGGACGGCTTCTCTCCAGGTAGACAAGTGGACTACGGGCGGATTCCTCGTATTCTGGCATTTGGAGCGCGCGAAGTGTGCAGCACCCTTCCCAATGAGGGCCTCCATGCCGTGAACGTAGAGTGATACTCTTCCCACCAGGAGATCCAAATTCATGCTGTCGCCTGAAGAGCTGGGATTACAGGTCGATTGGATTCGTCAGAGGATAGAGGCTACTAACGCAGCGGCGGATGAGATCGACAAGGCAAAGCTTGCCGCTCCACCCGAGTTGGTCCATCTTTATGACCAGCGGCGCAGAATGCTGGCAGACGTGATCGAACTCCTTCGCTTGCACGAGAAGGAAATGCGCCGCAAGAACTAGTGTTATGCGGTCATGACATCGAAGCCTGGGCAGAAGGTGGATGAGGCCTTCAACGCGAAGCTGGCAGAGACGCCACTTTTGTCAGAGCATTACCATCCTGCTGGTTTGCCATCGGTAATTCCTGCGTCGCCGCATTCTTTCGGACAAGGAATCGATTCCGAAATTCCGCACCCGCTCGCGCCCGAGCCTTTCCGGCTGCGGGAAGCTTACGGACCATGCACATTCTTTTCGAATGGTATGAATTCATGTAGTGTGGTGATGCGACAAAGTTCAGGTTACCGGCTACGATCTGAACCTCTAACGATCTGCACGACAAATCCTTTCCATTCGAGGCCCCAGGTGACCGGGGCCTCGCTTCCTCATCGATCGAGAAAGATAAGGGGCGTACTGCGTGGGAACTCTCTCAGATATTTCAGGCAGCCTGAGGTTTCGTGGAAAGACAGCTCATGATCCGTTTGAGTAAATCGTTGGGATGAATTGGTTTCGCAAGCAATTCAAAGTCGTATCGATGTGAGTTCGCCCTCTTGAGCAGATCCAGTGTGCCTGCCTGTCCTGACAGAAGGAGAATCCGACAGGATGGATGCAATTGTTTAAAATGCAGAGCCAGCTCAATGCCACTCATCCCAGGCATGACGACATCGCTGAGCAGCAGGTCCGGGGGAGAGTCTTTGGCAGAAGCGATGGCATCTTCTGCACAAGTGAATGGAATCGCGTTGTAGCCATCCCTGCGAAGAATTTCCACGAGTGTTCTTACGATCACAGGCTCATCTCTACGACGAAGACTCTTCGCGGGGTCATAGAGCTTCCCCTGCATGTACTAGGGATCATCCACGATTGAGTTAAACATCTCGTGTCTCAAAAGTGTGGTCGTCAGCTAATTGACCCGGTTGGTACAGAAAGAAACGCATCTCTCCTTTCAGACATGGAGAGACAGGATACGCACATTTACGGCTCTGCCTCTTTTGGCGAATGGGGATCCCACTCATCGAGATTGCAGATCTTCTGGGTTACGAAACAGCATGGGGTTTTACTGCCATGTTTAAACGAATTACCGGCAAAGTGCCGAGCATGTACCTGGACGGAGCTTAAACCGATCGGGGATCGCCAATGAAACCGCTTCAGATGACACAGAGCTTGGTCGGTCGGTCTTGTGGAAACGCACTGAAGACGGCAGCCATCACACATGCCCTCGTCTCGTCGGCATACGAAGATGGAACGCCCAATAACTGTCGATAGGGGGATTCGATCTACGGCGAACTCATATCCTGACTACGCTCTCTTGCGAATTTCGAAAAGACGTACAGAAGACGGTTGCCATCTTGCCTTCGCGCTGCGTCGAGCCTCAGCTACCACACTTATCACACCCGCAAGGAACTGGTCAGGGTCGTTATCGAGTATCGCGTCGGCAAAGTAATCCTGCTGGCCCAAAGAATCCGCCATCGTTACGACCGGGGTTAAAGAACCGGAGGCACGGATCAGGCAGGTCAGCCTCTCCTGGTCTTTTGCCGGAATCGAGTGACAGAGAAGCACAAGATCGAAATCGCCTTGCTGAAATTGCCCGATGGCTTCCGTGAGAGAGCTGGCGGAAACTACGATGCAACCAGCCGTGCTTAGAACGAGGCTTCGGCTAGGCAGCAGCTGGAAGTCCAGCCCAACAGAGAGAATGGTCATCACGGGCATCTCTGCCTCCGCGGAAAGACGATGAACGAGCGTTCGGAAAGGTTGCGGAGCTCAGAGCGGACGAATCGTTTCTAGGATAAAACTTCCCGCACTGCGTGGATGCTACACCTATACCTCGGCCATCGTCTAGCCCTTGTCACAGGATTGGCTGCCAGCCACAGTCCTAAAAGAGCGACGGGGCATTCGATCTCTTAAGAGCACTGTAATGGAAAGTAGAATTCCTGAGCGTGCCGATCGAATCCTGAGCGAAAGCAGGGGGAGAACGACTGAGGCGCAGATATCGCGACGAGATCGGCAATCGAGCGGCCTTTCCGTGTGGCGTAATATGCAGAATTGCTGTCCCGGCATGAGACGCAGTGGCGGCTCCGCTTTGCCGAATTGGCCTTTCTCACATTAGCGTTCCGCGCTTTTTCGGGTGCTCCCCTTTGGGTGGCCCTCTTCAGGAGGCAGCACAGGAATGCCTGCCCGGCGGCCCTTGCCTAGATGTTCGATCTCCTCACGCACAAATTCGCCCGTAGCAGTCTTTGGGGATTTGCCTGCTCGCCGGTCTTCTTTCGCCTGTGCGACCGCTGATTTCTTAGACATCGTCTTTCCTCCTTTGACGCCGATTTCGGCATCAGGAAAACCTTGGTCCGATGAAATGACATCCTTGGTTGCTGAACCACATGCTTTGGTTGCTAGAGCCCGATTCCTGGAAATTCTCAAGAAGCTGCAGAACACCGATAGAGCAGCTTTCCAGCAAATGATCTGACCATACCGAACAGATTCTTCAGACAATGTCTGAAAAATCTGGAACTGTCGCCCGACGCAGTTTATGGAAGGCGCGATCAGGTGTAAATCGCAGTTCTCATTTGCCGCTAATTATCCTCGCAATGCGAAAGAGCGGAGAGATCATGGGCCCCGGAGACTTGCGGCTCAAATACTCCCGATCAATGAATGCCTAAGCGGCCACCTTCTTTGCGTAGGTTCCCATGAGTGCGGCTTTTGCCAATATGTGATCTTCCATAGCCAGTTCCACCTCCTGTCTGGAAATCCCTGCGTTAAGAGTCAGGATTGTATCCAAAGCGTACAGTCTCGCTATGTACCTATGACGACCTGAAGGTGGACATGGGCCCATATATCCAACCTTGCCGCCATCATTCTTGCCTTGAACTCCAATTTCTGCAGAATCTTCACTTTGCGCGACATCCTCGACGATTTCCTCCAGAGAGGGATCGATATTAAAGAGGACCCAATGTGTAAATCCTTCCTGACGCGGAGCATCTGGATCGTGAAGAATCAGACACAACGTTTTTGAATTCGCCGGCACGCCTGTCCAGGAAAATTGAGGCGAAATATTGTCTCCTTCGCAGGTATACCGAGCGGGAATCGGCCCTCCAGCACGAAATGCTTTACTTTTTAGCTCCATGCGACCTCTCCAGACGGTGAATATATCCCACTAGGAAGCTGGTTCGATTTGCTTCGTTGCCTCTACCTGACCTTCCCTACGCGGGTGCGCGAATGGACACGGCCATGCCGCAGAGAGATCAAAGAATTCACACCAGAGAGGCATCTAATAAACCCGCTTAAGGCATCCACCAGCCGCAAGAAGGGCTTTGAGGGGTATGTTTCAGGATCGCAGGCACGCCGGCCAGGTTCTAGCGGAGCAGATCGCCGAGTTGGATCTGAAGGACTCAATTGTTCTGGGCCTGCCACGGGGTGGCGTGGCAGTCGCATATGAAGTGGCAATCAAACTCGATCTTCCACTCGACATTTTTATCGTTCGTAAACTCGGAGTTCCAGGACAGGAAGAACTCGCGGTCGGAGCGATTGCCAGCGGCGGCACGTTTGTCACCAACACCGCTATCGTGCAGGAACTCGGAATCACGCGAGATATGATCGAAACCCTCGCCGCCCGCGAGCAAGTCGAGATCGAGCGACGGGAGCGCATTTACCGCGACGGACTACCCGCTTTAGCTGTGGATGGCAGGACTGTGATTCTGGTCGATGATGGACTTGCGACCGGGGCCAGCATGCTAGCGGCGGTGCGCGCACTGCGCCCTAAGGTCCGAAAGCTCATCGTTGCAGTTCCTGTTGCGGCGGAGAGCATCTGCAAGCAACTTCGCAACGAAGTCGATCAGATTATCTGTGTGATGACGCCACAGCCTTTTATCGCTGTGGGGCGCTTCTATCAGGATTTTCGGCAAACGACCGACGAAGAAGTTCGTTCCCTGCTGCTGGACGCATATAGGCGACACGTATTGCGGGTGGCCTAGGAGAAGAAAAAAATGTCTGCTACTCTTTCGGGTGCGGTCAATCGGTTCGCGATTCCGCTGACATTCGATGCCAGTGACTACGATCCACTCCTAAAGTGGATTGGCAATCGCGGCCTCGTGCTAATCGGTGAGGCCTCACACGGAACCCATGACTTTTACCGCGAACGTGCTCTGATCACCCAAAGACTGATCGAAGAGAAGGGCTTCCGCGGTGTGGCCATCGAAGGCGATTGGCCGGATGCTGCAAGGGTGCATCGTTTCATTCAAGGGAAGAGCCGAGATCCTGACGCCCGTGATGCTCTGGGCGACTTCCTCCGTTTTCCAGCATGGATGTGGCGCAATCTCGATGTCCTCGCCTTCATCGATTGGTTACATACTCTTAACCAGGCAAGAGCGGCAATTGAGCAAGTGGGGTTTTATGGTCTCGACCTCTATAGCCTGCATGCTTCGATTCAGAAGGTGCTCGAATACCTGGACAAGATCGATCCAGAAGGAGCGACGCGTGCACGTGCTCGATATGCCTGCTTCGATCACTTTGGCAACGAGGCCCAGGCGTATGGCTATGCGGCGTCGTTAGGGTTAACCGAGGATTGTGAAAAAGCTATCGTCGCTCAACTGGTAGAGATGCGCGGCCGTAGCGTCGATCTGGCCTCGCGCGACGGACGGGTCGCGCCCGACGATTATTTGTTTGCTGAACAGAATGCCAGGTTAGTACAGAATGCAGAACGCTACTATCGGGCGATGTTTGGCGGAAGAACTGACTCTTGGAACCTGCGCGATGGACACATGGCCGAAACCCTTACGTGGCTGCGGCAACATGTTCCGGGAAACAAAATTGTTGTGTGGGCGCACAATTCCCATCTCGGAGATGCACGTGCCACTGAGATGTCATCCCATGGAGAACACAATTTGGGCCAGTTAATGAGGGAGCATTCTCCTGAAGATGTCTTTCTGATTGGCTTCACCACCTACGCCGGAGAAGTCACAGCGGCCTCGCAATGGGAGGCGCCGGCAGAAAGAAAGATTGTACGTCCCGCCCTGAAAGGAAGCTGGGAGAAGGTCTTTCACGAAACGCAGATTCCTGCATTCCTTCTCTCCCTGCACGAGGCAACCATCTCCCAGCTACTTAATGAGCCACTGCTCGAGCGCGCGATCGGTGTCATCTACCGCCCAGAGACCGAACTCGGAAGTCACTACTTCCACAGTCAGCTGTCAAAACAGTTCGACGCTCTCGTCCATCTTGATCGAACGAGGGCACTGATTCCCTTTGAGCGAACCAGCGTATGGGTGGCCGGCGAGGTGCCGGAAACATATCCCTTTGCGGTATAGCTGATGGCATAAATAGAGGGACTTACTTCACAGCAGCAGGAGGATCCAATGTCGATTGCACGCATCGTTGAAATCAGCTCGGCATCCGACACGAGTTTTGAGGACGCCATCGAAAAGGGTGTCGCAAGGGCATCCAAGACACTGCGCAATGTAAAGAGCGCCTGGATAAAAGAGCAGGAGGTCCAGGTTGAGGGAGAGAAGATCGTTGCCTACAAAGTGGTCCTGAAGGTCACTTTCGTGCTGGAAGAGACGGCATAGTCCATGCCAAAGATCGAAAGCGCCGCGAGATTTATACAGCGATTCTTCTATACCTTTCTCGATATCAGCGGCATTATGCTCGGAGTATTCCTTATCTGCCTGGGAGGATGGGCCGTTACCGGGCACCCGATCTCCCACGCAACCGGCATGATCGTACTTGCTCTCGGAATCTGTGCGTTCATGATTCATTGCGGGCACTACTTCCACTTCAGGTTCACACGCTGGATCTTCGGCTCCGAGGGTTACTTTCACAGAGACGACGCAACGCAGCAGTGGAGACAACAAATGACTGATCCGACGAACAGAATCGACACACGGGAGAGCGGCCTGCCTGGCGGAGGCACCGGCCGCAAGGATGAAGTAGGCATCTCCGGGATTTATCCCGCATCCGGTCCTTTTCCAAACGGCCCTGCAGAGTTAAGAGGGCAGGCCTCCTGGGGACAAGGAGAACGAGGCAGCCCTGGTTATGAGGAGCATGGCGGCGAGGAGCTGAACTCTACGGAAAGGCGACCGCTGCGAGGACACGCCAGGGATAACCTGCTGCAAACGCTGAATCTGCAAATTCCCGCAAATGACGTCATTCTGGCAGGAGAGTTAAATCTCCCCGCAGAACTGCGCGGCATCGTTCTCTTTGCCCATGGAAGCGGAAGCAGCCGTCATAGTCCCCGGAACCAATATGTCGCGCGGGTCCTTCAGGACGCAGGCATCGCAACCCTCTTGTTTGATCTTCTGACGGAGGAAGAAGAAACCGTCGATCGAGAAACAGGTCATTTGCGCTTTAATATCGGCTTGCTGGCACAACGTCTCGGACAGGCGACGGCCTGGGTCGAGCAATTGCCCCAGATCGAAGAAGTGAAGGTCGGATACTTTGGGGCCAGCACAGGGGCGGCAGCCGCTTTGGTCGCCGCTGCGAAAACCCCGGAGGATGTGTCTGCTGTTGTCTCTCGCGGCGGGCGGCCTGACCTTGCAGGGTCCTCATTGGGCGGCGTTCAGGCACCGACCCTATTGATCGTTGGGGCTGAAGATACAACTGTGCTGAAGTTGAACCAGAGCGCCTTAGAGAACCTCTCCGCAGAGAAACGATTACAAATCATTCCAGGGGCAACACATCTATTTGAGGAAGCTGGAGCTCTTGAAGAAGTCGCACGGCTGGCTCGGCAATGGTTCGAATGGCACCTCGGATGGCGAGAGAATCGGGTTCAGGCTGCGTAGAAACGGGAATATGCGTGAAATCAGAACGGCTCTCGGTACTTATTCTGGCGGTGCTATTTTTTCGGGAGATCTATGTTGCCCCAAAAGAGAATGACCGAGCCGCCGGCGAACGAGTTCGTACGGGAGTAGTGAACAATGAGCTGAACGAGGAGGTGGATCAGGATCATACACAGTGGTCGTATCAGGTGGAAGTGCAAGCAAGAAAGAGGGCGGCTCCGAAGAACCGCCCCTCCGATTTTTGGAGATCTGGCTCGGATGACCAGGTTCCCGTCTTGTGGGACTAGGACTTTTCGGGGATCACAAGTTTCCTTGTTTCCTTACTCCTCCATGGCCCCTTTCGACCAGTAAGCCTCCTTTTGTCATCCGCACAGATCGCTGCCGATTGTTTGGTTGATCATAGGTTTGCTCCTCCGTGGAGGATTCTCTCCTCCGTTGATGCTTAAGATTCAATAGAAGATATTGGGTTGCTCCTTGCGTTGAATAACCCAGGTCAGATTGCAACATCCACCATTTACGATCAATTCAGGGGCGCGCTCCGGCAACCTCTAATGGTGGCATTGGTCTTTCTGAAGGATATCGACGCCAGCGTCGGCTTTCGTTTTGCGAGAATTTTGAAGAACAAGCGCGATTGTTCGTGCCCACGGCACGAACCGTCTTCTCCGTCCATGAGATGCGGAACTAAAGGATTCTCCAGTACCGCGTCAGGAGCGGGTCGAGCTTGCATCCATTGCATGCAAAGGCCGAGCTTCCGCCCAGAGACGCAACGACCTGCAGCAGCAGACTGCCCCCGGAAGCAACCTTAAGAATCGAGGCAACTGACGTGATTCTCAAGCTTCGATCGACGAGTGTCTCAGCCCAATACTCGCCTTACTGGCGCGAAAACGACGGTATGAAAAGTTCCCACGTTGTCTGCATTGGCAAAGGCGGATGGAAGGATTGGGAACTCTAAGGGATCCCCTTGCCGGAAAACCGGGCCTTCGCCACAAAAACAGCTGCGACTTCCGTATCAGACAAGCTCTATTTCTGTCTTCCTTGGCTAATTGGAGTGGCCCCCAAAACGTAGGACGGCATAACGGGCCAGGCATCTTGCCGGCTATGCCAGATCGACCCTCTACAGCTTCTTCTTCAAGTCGTAAGCCATATTTTTATGAGCAGCGACCTTGGTCTTCCCTTTTAGAACGGTGGCACGAAACTTCACATCTTTTGTATCTTTTGCCTCCGACGTAAACGCATCGAGCGCCTTAGCGTGGTCTGAGACCATTTGGTCTATGTATTCTTTGTCGAAGTCGTTGCCGGTGAGGCCATTCAACTTTTGCCACTCTTGTTGATGGTCATCATCAGCCCCTGTTGGCGGCGTCAGGCCCCATGAATCAGCAAATGGTTTCATGCTCGCAGTCATCATCTTGTGTTCAGTCACCATCTTCTTTGCGAACGCTTTGACCGCTGGATTGCTGGCCTTCTCTATAGCTAATTCACTTAGCTTGATCTCGTTGACATCGACTTGAGCAGCTTTAGCTAAAAATTTCTGATCGTCGTCATCAACTGCATGCGCAACTACCGGAATTACTGCAGCAGCACAGGCAACAACGACAATGGAAGCGACCTTCTGGAATGAACCTAACATTTCAATATCTCCTTTGCTCAGCCTCATCCGAGGACATGCATGCCATCAGACTTCAATTCCCGAAGACCGGTTGTACTACGAGAGATCTTAGACAGAATCGATATAGGCCATAAGGTGAATTCTTGCTGGGGGCGGATTCTACGAAGGGTTCGAGGCTGGTATCAAACGGTCCACGAGAGATGCAGACCACCGCCAAACTAGCTCATTAGATTAGATTTGAGCCTTGGGCTTCGTAATCAAGGATGAGATCCGAGCGAATTGCCACAGAAAGAACTGATTCAAGGCGACGAAATGGCACCAGTTTAAACGTCTCAGACAGTCTCGGCTGTAAATGGCAGAGTGAGATATGAATGAATTAGGACCCTATTGCCACGTTTACAAAGGAATCCTTCCTCCCATAGCAGCGTAAATTTCGCCGGTTACATAGCTACTATCGTCCGATGCCAGAAAGACAAAGATTCTAGCCAATTCGATTGGTTGGGCAGGCCGTTGGAAACGCCGTGTTGGTTCCGAAGTTCTTTACTTTCTCCATACTCATAGTCGGGGGATTAGCGGGGTCCAGACCGGACCTGGCGCAACCGCATTTACACGAACTCCTTGTTTCGCGGCCAACTTGGCCAGGTTTTTGGTGAGGTTTGCAATAGCCGCCTTGGTCGCGGCATAGGCCAGCAGAGTTTCACACGGTTCAAAGGCCTGAATCGATGTCGTGTTGATAATGGATGCTCCTGGTTTTAGCTTCGGAAGGCAGCCCGGGTCAGATAGAAGAGACCGCACCCCATTGCAGCCGGGACCGACGAATACCGACTTCTTCCATCGGGTAGGTATGGATGATACCGAGGAGTCGCACGAACGATTTGCGACATAGCAGCGAGGAAGCTGCTTGTGTGCCTTCCCAGCGACTACGGTAGGAGTTGGTGTCCACTAACAGATTTCAAACTTTACTCCTGCAATCCGGCATTCTGAATCGGATTGAGTCAGAGCTTCCATTGCAGTTTCCCGGACCGTCGTGACAACGAAGGGGAACATGTCTGCATCTAGCAAGCTGCACGCAAATCGCTAAGCAACTTATGTATACCGTGAACGTAGACACGCCGGATATCAAGTTCGGCAATATGCTCTTGGAGCAGTTTGGCGGTGCGAACGGCGAATTGCCCGCAGCCATGCAGTACACCATCCAAGGATGGAATTGTATTGACGATATTGCGCGCCGGGACCTCCTCATGGATATCGGAACCGAGGAACTCAGTCACCTT
>Ga0136846_1210500_pt1 | contig 11748 bp, 11 predicted proteins | sample HopSoiMetagenom2_FD_96841 | JGI IMG/M metagenome (GOLD analysis project Ga0136846, IMG submission 96841) | Grasslands soil microbial communities from Hopland, California, USA - 2 Assembly 2016 (version 4) | ecosystem: Environmental > Terrestrial > Soil > Grasslands | place: USA: Hopland... | reverse complement strand
TTCGGCCCGATGGACAGCCAAATCAACACCTACATCCAGAAGCACAGTGAGATCACGCCGGACACGTTCGTGTTCTTCATCTCGCACAACATCTTCCTGACCTCCGGTGGCTGCTGCATCGGCGGCTATCACTACAGCACCAGCTCGTCCCCGACCTCACAGAGCTACGGCTACACCACCTTGGTGACCGAAGCAGGGTCGTTCTCGCAGGACGTCTCCGCCGCCTCGCATGAAATCGGCGAATGGATGGACGATCCATTCCCGGGAAACAATAATGTGGGTTGCAACGACAACAGCTGGCTGGAAGTGGGCGATCCTGAGGAAGGATTCTCGAACTACGGCGGCGTCAAGTACAAGGTTGGGAATTTCACTTACAACCTCCAGGACCTTGTCTATATGCCGTACTTCGGCGCGCCAAAGACCACGTCCGTTAATAGTCAGTTCAGCTTCGCGAATCTCGAAACACACGTGTGCCCGGGCCAGTAGTCTGGCGGCATATTGATATGGCAAGGGGCCCTTCGGGGCCCCTTGTTTTTTCTGACGTTTGCTGTCGGCGTACAAACGCGCCCGTTCGCAGCCTTTAGTGGCCGATAGACAATCTTACGTCGCGAGCGGCAATCGGAACGTTTTAGCCAAACGAGACGCCAGAATGGTTCTGGCTACAGAAAAGCAAGTTCGCCTTCGCTGACCTGCTGCCGAAGACTATAACACGCCTGAGCCGCTGTCGGATTCAGAACCGCCCTCGCTGCCGCCACGCGCGCCAGTCTTGGGACGTGGGCGGCGGCCACGGCCGGAAGCCGATTGATCTTGGCCCGAGCCGGACAACTGGCGAACCACGCCCGTTGCGAGGACGGCGACGCCGGAGGCAGCTTCGGCCACGGTCGATGCAACTGCCGCCACGCGCTTCAATGCGCCGCGCGTGTTGGAGACCGCCTTTTTCGTAGCAGAACTGCGCCGGGACGATTTGCGCTTTGCGCCGCTCTTGGCAGCGGCACCGCGCTTCGATGCAGCCGCACCGCGTTTTGTCGCCGTCGCGCGAGCCTTCGAACCCGAACTGGAGCGCCGCTTCGTGGCAGCGGCTTTGCGCCCGCGCGTCGTTTTGCGGCTCTTGCTCTTGCGTGCTCCCGATTTTTTTCGCGCGGCCATAAGGATAACTCCCCCTGTTGGTGTGGATTCACATAAGACACGCTCTCCCCCGGAAGTTCAACGGGGAAGACAAGCAGCGGCTCATGCATGGTATATGTTGTCGCCCTTGGGACGAGCACGCGGCCACACCGCATTGCCTGCCAAATCCCTGGTTGGAAAACTGCCTGCCCCCCGACTACACTGAGGAAAGTTTCGCGTGCCCGGTGAGCATTCCGCCCCGGCGTCCAGATGCGAGGATATGATGATCAGGAAGCTGACAGGTGCGGCGTTGATCGTAGTCGTGACAGGTGCCGGCGCGCTCGTCCTGACGCCTGCAGCGTTGGCCGCGGGCAAGCTTAGCAAATCGCTTTCCGAACCGATGTCGGCGGCGGCAAAGGCGGCGCAGGCCGGCAATTGGCAGGAGGCGCTCACACAGGCGCGTGCCGCACAGGCCATCTCAGGTCGCACCCCGTTTGATGATGTTGAGATCAACATGTTCATCGGCCAGGCGGCAATCAATCTCCAAGACATGAAGACCGCCACCACAGCTCTTGAAGCGGCCGCCGATTCGCCCGCGAACTCGGATCTGGATCCCACGGAACGCCAGCAGCTTTACCATAATGCCCTGCTGCTGGCGTCGAACGCACAGCAGTGGCAGAAGGTGGCCGCCTATGCCCAAGTCATCGAACCATCGGGCAAAATGGATGATGTCGCTTACGCCGACACCGCTGTCGCCTACTACATGCTAAAGGATACAGCGCGCGCCACCCAGTACGCGCAAAAGTCGGTCGACGCATCCAAAGCCGCCGGCAAACAGCCGCAGGAAAATGCGCTGAAGCTGGTAATGAACGCCCAAGCTCAATCCAATCCTGCCGCCGCCGAGCAGACCCTCGAAACCCTTGTAATGCGCACCAACGCCCCGGACGATTGGGGACGGCTCATCGGCCATGATTTTGGGACGGCTGGCATGAACGACGTACTCGCCATGGACCTCTACCGGCTAATGTTCGTGACGCGTTCCCTTGGTGCCAACGAAGCGGGTCTCGCTGGCAAGCTTGCCAATCAACTTCGGTATTACGGCGACGCGGTAGCCATTTTGGAAGGGGCCGGCATCAGGGGGGGCGATCTCAATACTGCTCGGTCAAATTCGGCCAAGGAACAAGGATCGATCTCTGCCGAAATCGCCGCCGCCCAGAAGAGCAATGGCCAGACCGCATTAGCGGTGGCGGAAGCCCTGTACGGATACGGTCGCTTTGCCGAGGCGGAGCAGCTTGCGCGGGCTGCGGCCTCCAAAGGTGCTGGCAAGACGCCCGGGCAGGCTCAACTCCTCGTCGGCATGTCGCTGGCCCGGCAAGGCAAATATGCCGAGGCGCAGCAGGCGTTGGCCGCTGTTCGCGGAAGCGCGGCGGCCGCCAAAACTGCCCATCTCTGGTCGCTGTATGCCCAGATGAAGCAAGGCGGCACGCAGCAAGGCCCCCCTGCGGCACCGCCGTCTCACTGAGGACGCGACGAAATGCAGCGCAATCGGTAGTGATTTCTGCACGATTGCGGTGCATGTTTACGCGCGAGCAGGAGATTCGCGATGGGTGCTCTCCGAAAACTGTTTTCCGATCACCCCCAGTCGGTCGGCGAAACTTATTGCCAACACATGACATCAGCGTTTTCGTTCGGGTGGCGGATGATTGTCGCGGGCTGTGCCTGCGTACTGCATGGGCTGTTCCCGTTCCTGTTCGTGAAGACGGGTAGTGCGACGGTGCGTCATTTGCACGATGCAATGATCACCCACCGTTCGCGAAATCGTGCCGCTCCCGAATGGTTGGACCACGGCGCCTATATCTGAGCAGACTTTCACGCGACTGTCAGACGCGCTAGGTTTTCCAGCAGCTAATGTTGGAGGATACGGATGCGCGAAGCCGTCATCGTTTCGACGGCGCGGACCGGCCTTGCGAAATCTGTCCGCGGGGGATTCAACACCACGCACGGCGCAGTGATGGCCGGCCATGCAATTCGGCATGCCATTGCGAAAGCAGGAATTGAGCCGCAAGAGGTTGAGGATGTGTACATGGGTTGCGCAAATCCCGAGGGCGCGACCGGCTTCAATATCGCGCGCCTCTCCGCCATTGAAGCAGGTTGCCCGGTGACGACTGCCGGGACCACTGTGAACCGCTTTTGCTCGTCGGGTCTGCAGACGATAGCCATGGCCGCCCAGCAGGTGATGACGGAAGGCACACCGGTGGCGGTCGCCGGCGGCGTGGAATCCATCTCGCTCGTCCAGATGGGCGGCATGAATACGAAGAACATCACGGAAGAACATTTGCTGCAGATCAAGCCGGCCCTGTGGATGTCGATGATCGAAACAGCGGAAGTCGTATCGGAGCGCTATGGGATCAGCCGCGACCGTCAGGATACTTATGCGTTGGAAAGCCAGCGCCGCACCGCGGCGGCGCAGCAGGCGCAGAGGCTCAGCGACGAAATTGTGCCGCTTACCACCAAAATGAAGAAAGTGGACAAGACCACGGGTGAAGAATCCGTCGTGGCATGCACGGTCGATCGCGACGAGTGCAATCGCCCGGACACGACGCTCGAAGGTTTGCAGGCGCTAAAGCCGGTGTTCGGGGGGGGCTTGGAGATCAAGCAGGGGAAATACGTCACAGCCGGCAACGCCTCGCAATTTTCCGACGGCGCATCAGCCTGCGTAGTGATGGACGCAAGTGTTGCTGAGCAAAAAGGCCTGAAGCCGCTCGGCATATTTCGCGGCTTTGCCGTCTCAGCATGTGAGCCAGATGAAATGGGAATTGGGCCGGTGCTCGCCGTGCCGCGCCTGCTCGAGCGTCATGGACTGAAGGTGGACGACATCGATCTCTGGGAATTGAACGAAGCGTTCGCGGCGCAGGTCCTCTACTGCAGGGATCGCATCGGCATTCCGCACGACAGACTGAATGTGGACGGCGGCGCGATTTCCATCGGCCATCCCTATGGAATGTCTGGCGCGCGCATGACCGGACACCTGCTGATCGAGGGCCGGCGCCGCAAGGCAAAGTACGTCGTCGTCACGATGTGCGTCGGTGGCGGAATGGGTGCGGCCGGGCTATTCGAAATTGTTCGCTGACATGCGGCACGTTCTGCTCGTCTGTATGCTGTTGTTGTGCGCCTGTGCGCGACAGGGGGTACTCGCGACTGTTGTGCCTCTACCGCCCGACCCAAAGACTCTGATGCCGGCGCTGGAGAGCCGGATATACGAACTGGTGGATACTGAACGGCGCAGACTCGGCCCGGCGAAAGAACCGCTAGCGCTCGACTCAGAATTGATCGCTGTGGCGCGTGAGAAGAGCGCGGACATGGCTGTTCGTAATTACGCCGCGCACACTTCGCCGGACGGCGAAACATCGGCCACCATCATCATGGCAAAAGATGCGGGATTCCACGGCCTCTTGGGCGAGAACATCGCCGTGCAACCATATCTGCCCAAATACGGGGTAGACGTAGACACATTCGCGCGGCGCATTGTCGAAATCTGGCTGGCAAGCAAGGCGCATCGCGAGAATCTAGCGGACCCGGCCTACGCTCGAACCGGCGTGGGCGCGGCCCTTAACGGAAACAGCGTTTATGTGACCGAATTGTTTTCGGGACGGCCGGACGGCGCTGCTCCAGCCCAGTCGCAGAAGTAGTGTCCAAATGCCGGACCGCATCATCACCTACCGCGAGTTCTGGCCCTACTATCTGCGCGAGCACGCCCGGCCGACCACCCGTTCGATTCATTTTCTGGGCACCGGCGTTGCGACAGCCTGCCTTATCGCACTGATGGCAACGGGAAATCCTTGGCTTCTCCCGGGCGTGCTGATCGGCGGCTACGGTCCGGCCTGGGTTGCGCATTTCTTCGTAGAACACAATAAGCCCGCCACCTTCCGGCACCCCCTCTGGTCCCTCGTCTCGGACTATCGGATGGCCTTCGTGTGGTTGACCGGCCAATTGGACCGGGAGCTCCTCAAGGCCGGCGTGAAGCCCCGCTAACGGCAATTTAACCCTCTTCGTCAATCATAAATCTGCGTGTGTGTCGCGACGGCGGGCCTGTCCTTAGCCAAGACTGCTTTCCTTCACACTTGGTTTGGGGGCCGATCCCTTCCTTTCAGGGTTCGGCAGATTGTGAGTCGAAAATGCAACCTGAACTTCCCTGGAATGTGGCCGGAATCCCGTCTGAGGCACGCGAGGCCGCGAGAGCCGCGGCGCGCCGCGAAGGATTGTCGGTCGGCGAATGGATGACGCGGCGGATCCTGCGCGGATTCCCTGATGCCGCAACCGATACCAACGACAACTGGCGCTCAAACATCATCGAAGCGCCGCTTCCACCGCAGCCCGGTCCAGTAGCGCCGGCTCAGAAGACACATGAGATAATCGAATGCGCCTCCGGCGGTGAAACGGAAGCGAAGAACGCTCACAAAGCGATCGACCAGCAATTGGAGACCGTTGCGCGGCGCATGGAAACGGCCGAGCGCAACCAGACGGAAAACAATCGGGCCATGACGCAGGCTACCACTCAGATCAACATCGCCGCACGTGAACAGGCGCTGGCTTTCGAGCAGATGAATGCGCACGTGGCGGGGCTCGCCGAACGCGTCGTGCGCCTGGAGCGGCATGTGCAGAACGACGGCATGAAAGATGCAGTCAAGGCGTTGCATCTGGGCTTGTCGCGGGTCGCAGATCAGATCGCGCAGACGGCGAGCCAGTCCGCTTCGCAGATCGCTGAACTCGCCACCAACGTCGGCTCCCTGACCTCGCAAGTGGTCGCCGCATCCGAGAAGGCTGACGCGGCGACGCAAGTCGTGGAAACGAATGTTACCGCGCTGGACGAGCGCATCCGCGTCGTGGAACGAAGTGCGTATTCCAGCGCATCGGCGCTCGACCACACAATGGAAACTGTGGAGCAGCTGAAGGCTGACAGGGAGTCTATCGATAACGAAGTGCGGCGGCAGTCGACCGCGGTTTCCCAACTCAAGGACAATCTTGATCAGCTGAGCGGCCGGATCACGGCGGGCGAAACCGAGCATACCCGCCTCCACGAAGCCGTCACACGCCTTCATGCGCGGTACGCGGACAATCCTCTTGACCAGCGGCTCTCCGGCATCGAACACGTCCTCACCGACATCATGAGTCGCGTGGAACAGGCGGAGCAGACGACCGCGAGCACCCACGGCTCCGTAGAGCAGACTATGCGCGAACTGGCGGCGGGGTTCGAAGTAGCCGATCAACGCAACCGCGATACTATCCGCGAGCTACAGTCGGTCGTGGAGGACGCCACCAGCAAGATTACCGCCGTCGAAGAGAAGCTCACAGCAGCGCACGCCGCGGCTGTCGCTGTCAGCTCTCCCGCACCGGTGCAGGCTGCACCGGAAATTGCAGCTTCAGAACCAATGCCGACACCAGAAGCAGTGGTCGAAGCGACGCCGGTCCAACCCATTCTCGATGCGCCGCCATTCCCGGATGACATGGCGCATGCTTTCATCGCCGATCTTTCACCGTTGGTGCTCGATCCGCTGCCGGATTTCCCACCACCGGCGCACGACGCCATGCCCGATTTCCAGCCGCTTTCCGCCGTGACCGACTCGGTCGCATCGCCGCTGGTGCTCGATGAACCCGTAGCAGCGCCCAATTCCGAAACCTCGGATAGCGCTGAGCCGCAAGCTTCCCATGAGCCGCTTGGCGCGGCGGGTTCCTTCCTCGACGCGGCGCGCCGCTCGGCCAAGGCCGCTGCCTTTGAGAAGGAGCAAGCCAACGGGATGCGGACGCCGATGGGCAGCCTGCCGTGGATGAAGCCCCGTCGTGCGGAAGAATCCGAAGCGCGCGGCAAACGTTATGCGGTCGCCGGCTCGGTCTTTGGCGTGGCCGTAGCCGCATCGCTTGCAGGTGTCGTGTTGACACGCAGCATGAGTTCCCCGCACCCGCATCCCCTGCCGATTGCTTCCGTCAGCATGCCCGCGATCACGCATCAGGATGCGCCGACGATCACCGTCGCAAGGCCGGCCGCCGCGCCGCAGGCAGTCAAACTGTTGGCGAGCGCCACCACTGCTGTCGGGAAACCCCAAGCGGCAACGCCTCCTGCGAAGGTGCCGGACACAACCAAGCGGCTGATGCCGACGAGCGTCGCACCGAAAGCGGCGGCTGCATTGCCTGCAATGCCTGCGGCCGCTGCCGCCCCCGTTCCTGAGATGCAGAAGCTTGCCGCGCTGGCAAACACCGGCGACTCGCGCGCCCAGATGCTGCTCGGCCTCAAATACCTCGAAGGTAACGGGGTTGCCGCGAACGAAGCGGAGTCGGCCCGGTGGCTCTCGCGCGCCGCGCAACAGGGCGAACCTTTGGCGCAATATCGCCTCGGCACGCTCTACGAACGCGGCCGCGGCCTGCCCGCTTCGGCGCAGCAGGCGACGCACTGGTACGAGCTCGCCGCCAAGCAGGGCAATCGTAAGGCCATGCACAACCTCGCCATCGCGTTCGCCGAAGGATCCGGCGAGCCGAAGGACGAAGTGAAGGCGGCGATGTGGTTTGCGCGCGCCGCCAATCTTGGCCTTGCCGATTCGCAGTTCAACCTTGCGGTGCTCTACGAGCGCGGCATGGGCGTGAAGCAAAGTCTGGTGGATGCCTACAAGTGGTATCTGATCGCCGCAGCGCAGGGCGATGCGGAATCCAAGACGCGCGCCGAAGCATTGAGCACGCAGATTGGCGATGCCGACCGCGCCGCCGCACAACAGGCGGCATCGGGTTTTCGGCCGCAGCCGCTCAATTCGTCGGCGAACAGCACACCCGTTTTCGGCTAGACCGCAGCCGGCGCCCTCGCGCGGCGACGGTGCGCAACATCATTGCCGAATAGCCAAAGTTCCCATTCGAACCTCGGGAAAACGGGAGGGGTGCCTCCTGACCACCGGAACGCGCACCGGCATTCGTTTTTAACAAATGGGGGTGGGGTGCCCCCTTGATCGCACGATGAGCGGTCGAAATTAGCCAATCCGTCATCTCTTCGAGCAACGCTCCTCTTCAGTCAGCGTGGTACATTTCTACATCCGGACTCTGCCTGGTGGAATGGGGAACGAATTTATCTTGTAGTCATCATGGTGCCGAATTCACCAGCGAAATCAATATGCTGCCGAAAGCTCGGATTGGGCGGATTGGGGAGTGGGTGGGGAACAGCGGTAAATGGCAGTGCCTGAGGCCGATGTAACTAACCCTCGCCTGGCGTCTCGGATTCGCCGGCGAGCTTCTCGCAGTTTTCAGCGAGTGTCGCCCACCCCATCGCCATGCTCACATACACTTCGCGCTGCTCACCGGCCGGAAGCGCGTGCGCGCGCATCAGCGCCTCGGATGCCAAGATCCGATATCGTTTCGCACGCTCCGCTGGAGGCAAGAGATGTATCGCTTCCACGCCCGCATCTTTCCGGCTCCTCCTGGATTCCAAACTCCTTACACAGACAAAAGTGCCTGCCGTAGAAATGCCTCCGGCTTATCCTATGTGATTTTATTTCCCGCTGGCCTGTGCCACAAACTTCTGTGGGGCTGTGATGACGATGTTGGGGCGTATTTCCGCCGTGGCCGAGCTAATCGCCTATACCTTCCGCTATTTGCGTGCGGATGGTGCCTTCGCGCGTGTTTTGTCATGCAAGTGCGACGGCGATGCCGAGGCGCTGCGCAGGGCAGCGGCCTACATGGATAAAGATTCCGCTGCGCTCGAAGTATCCTGCGGTCCGCGTCTCATCTGGCATGGGCTGCGTGAAGAGGCGCTGGCGGCCAAGGGCTGACCCTCTCCGGTTTGGCACTACTGCTCGTGGAGCGATAGCTCGTTCCCCGGCTCCCGCGCGGGACCTTGCGAGCGGCGGTATCGTGGTGGCAAATTTGGGCGTAGGCTTCGCCGCTACAGAGGTTCGCGGGTATCGCCTGCGGCCGCCTGGGTTCGCGGCAGCTGCGGGCGACAACCCGATCCTCGAAGCTTTGTGAGGATCGGCCATGGAGACCATCAAAAACCCCGTCGAATACACGGGCGCTGCGGTTGCGCATGGCGCGCAGCATGTCGCCTCCGCCTACCGTTCGCTGCAGCACATCCAGGACACGATCCATTCGCCGGCGCCGGCCGTGCGTCACATCGCGTTCGCCGATCTGCGCAATGCTTTGAGAGAGGGCTTCGACGATTTCGGCGCCTACCGTAGCGACGTGGTGTTCCTCTGCGCCATCTATGCAGTGGTTGGGCTGGTGCTGGCACGCGTGGCGTTCGGCTTCGGTATGCTGTCGATGATGTTTCCGCTGGCTTTCGGATTCGCGCTGATAGGGCCGTTTGCGGCAATCGGCCTCTACGAGATGAGCCGCCGCCGCGAACTGGGCATGCATGTGAGCTGGGCCAATGCCTTTGACGTGCCGCAGCGCCCCGGCTTCGGCGCTATCATGGTGCTAGGGCTTGGATTGATCGCCCTGTTCTTCGCATGGATTTACACCGCCCGGGTGATCTACGCGAACACGCTCGGACCCATCGAGCCGCGCTCGCTCTCCATCTTCTTGCACGACGTGTTCCTCACACCCGCCGGCTGGGCGCTGATCGTAGTCGGGGTGGGCGTCGGCTTCCTGTTCGCCGTGGTCGCCATGTCGATCAGCATCGTCTCCTTCCCGCTGCTGCTCGACCGCGATGTGGGCCTCGACACCGCAGTGAAAACATCGGTGCGCGCGGTGCGGGAGAATCCGGTTGCCATGGCGCAGTGGGGCCTGGTCGTTGCCGCCGGGCTGGTGCTCGGATCGCTGCCGCTGTTCGTGGGGCTGGTAATCGTGCTGCCGGTGCTCGGTCACGCCACCTGGCATCTCTACCGCAAGCTGGTGATGCCGCCCGCTGCTTGAATTGCGGCTCACAAGAAATCGAGCAGCTTGAACCACAGCAGCGCCGCCGCCACGAGCGGCTTGCGCCAGTGCGCGCCGCCGGGAAATTTCTTTGCCGGCACGCGCGCCAGCACCTCGAACTGCTCCGGCCGGCCGAGCACTGCTTCGGCCATCAGCTTGCCGCCGAGATTGGCCAACGCCACACCCTGCCCCGAATAGCCATGCGCGAACAGGACGCGCGCGTTGAGCCGCCCGAAATGCGGCATGCGCGTGCGCGTGATGCCGACGGTGCCGCGCCAAGCATATTCCGTGCGCACCGCCTTCAGGGCCGGATAGACGCGCAGCATGCGCGGGCGCACCAACGGCGCGATTTTCTGTGGAACGCCGAAGTAGCTTTCCCGGCCCGCGAACAGCATCCGCCGATCGTCGCTCTTGCGATAATAGTCGAGGACGTGCCGCGTGTCGGCGACGGCGGCATCGCTTGGCAGGACCTCTGTGTACAGTTCGTCCGGCAGCGGCTCCGTCGCCGACATGAAGCTCTCGACATGGGCAATGTAGGGCGCGAGCTCCGGCACCAGCGCGCCGGTGAAGGCGTCGCAGGCGAGGATGAGCCAGTCCGCCTCCACCGAACCGTTCTCGCAGATGACGCGAATGCTGTGTGCCGAGTTGTCGATCTGCATGGCGCGCGTGAATTCATGGATGCGCGCCCCTTCGTGAATTGCGGCCCGGGCCACGCCGCGCGCAAACGCCAGCGGCTGCAGATGCCCGCCGCCGGAATCGAACCGTGCCGCCGGATACACCTCGGTGCCGAGCTGCTGGGCCGTTTCCGCGGCACCCATCATGCGCGCCGGGGTGTATCCATAATGCGCCTTGAGGTAGTCTGTCTCTTCCGCAAGCGCCCGCACCGCGCGCTTGTTGTGCGCCGCAATCACGAGCCCGCTCTTCGGCGTGCAGTCGATGGCATAGTGCGCCACCAACTCGCGCAGCAGGACCTTCGATTCTTCCGCCAGGCGCCAGAGATCGCGCGCGTGGATTTCTCCGAGCCACTGCTCCAGTTGCTGCTGCGTCTGACGATAACCGGTGTGAATCTGCCCGCCGTTGCGGCCCGACGCGCCGAAGCCGATGGTTTCCGCCTCGATCAGGATGACGCGTGCGCCCGAATTCACCAGATGCAACGCCGCGGATAATCCGGTGAAACCGCCGCCGGCAATGCAGACATCGGCGCGCAGGTTGCCCGAAAGTTTTGGCCGCACCGGCGCTTCGCCAAGGCTGGCGCGATAGTAATTCCCGGATGCGTACGGATTGTTCAAGGCGGCACATGCGCGATCGTGAACATTGCGGGCAAATGCCTATATGATGGGGCGATGTGCGGGAAGTTCACCCAGATGATGTCGTGGGGCGCGTATGTCAGCCTCGCGGACTTCCTGGCCGGCGAAAGCCCTTCCGGCGATACGCGCAGCGAGCTCGTTTCGCCGATGCGCGATGCGTTTGTGGTGCGGCTCAGCGCCGGCGGCGCGCGCGAGACAGCGGACGCGCTGCGGCCTGGTGCCGTGGTGGGCAACAGATCCCGGCATGGCCACGCGCTGCATTCATGCCCGCGCCGAGACCATCGACGCCACCAAAGCCTATTGCGATGCCCGCTTCCGCCGCGGGCTCATCATCGTGTCGGATTTTTTCGAATCGCGGCATGTCACGCCGACAAAGCGCGATCCGCACCGCATCTGGCAGGAGGACGGCAAGCCAGTGGCGCTCGCCTGCATATGGGAACGCTGGCACCAG
>Ga0136846_1242034_pt1 | contig 11749 bp, 12 predicted proteins | sample HopSoiMetagenom2_FD_96841 | JGI IMG/M metagenome (GOLD analysis project Ga0136846, IMG submission 96841) | Grasslands soil microbial communities from Hopland, California, USA - 2 Assembly 2016 (version 4) | ecosystem: Environmental > Terrestrial > Soil > Grasslands | place: USA: Hopland... | reverse complement strand
GCGGCCGGCGAGCAGGTCGCCGGCCCCGTCGCTGGACACCACATGCGGCGCGGCCGTGTCATCCGCGGCGTCGCCGGCCGCCGCCTGGACCGCGAGCTGGTCGCCCTCGCGTAGCAGGACCACCACCGCGCGTGCGTCGAGCAGGTCGCGGGCGCGCTTGACGACGAGCTCCAGCACGCGGTCCAGGTCGGTCTCGGCGCCCACGGCATGGGCGATGGCCGCGGTCGCCTCGAGCGCGCGCACGGCGCGCTCGAGCTCGTCGCGCCGGGTGGTCGCCTCCTGGTAGAGCCGGGCGTTCGCGAAGGCGATCGCGGCCCAGTCGGCCAGGATCACCGTCGCCTCCTCGTCCTGGAACGAGCCGCCGCCCGCCTTCTCGGTCAGGTAGAGGTTGCCCCAGGCCTGCCCGCGGATCATCACCGGCACGCCCAGGAACGAACGCATCGGCGGATGCCCCGGGGGAAAGCCATAGGAGCGTGGGTGCTCGCCCACGTCGTCGAGGCGCAGCGGGCGCGGGTCGGCGATCAGCACGCCGAGCACGCCCCGCCCGTGCGGTAGGTCGCCGATCGCCTGGTGCGTCTGCTCGTCGACGCCGCGCGTGACGAAGCGCTCGAGCCCGTGGCGATCGCGGCCCAGGATCCCGAGCGCGGCGTACCGCGCGCGGGTCAGCTCGCGCGCGGTCTCCAGGACGCGATCGAGCAGCAGGTCGAGGTCGAGCTCGGCCGTCAGCGCGCGCCCCACGTCGATCAGCCGCGCGAGCCGCTCCTCGTCGAGGATCTCCCCGGCCGTCATTCCGATCGACGAGCGTACCCGGCGCGGCGGGGCGCGCAGCGCGCGGCCTGCGTTCGCCGAGCGGCGAACTTCCACACGACCTTCACGGCGGCTTCACGGCTTGTCGCGACACTTCCGGCGGTGCCTGGACCGCGATCCAGCGACGAACCGTGCCGCGGGGTGACCATGCGATGAGCCGTCGCTGGCGTACCGCGCTGGGGGTCGTCGCGCTGGCCGCGGTCTGGCTGGTGGGCCGGCACATCGGCGGGCTGGACACCGGGATGCTCTTCCTGGGCCCGGCCTTCGTCCTGCTGCTCCCGTTGCTCCTGGGGCGCTATCCCGGCGAGCGGCTGCTCACCGCATTCCGCCCCGGGACGCGGCGACGGGCCCCGCGTGGGCTCGCGGCGCCGCGGCGGTTGCCCACGCCCTGCCGCGCCCGCGGCGGGCTGCTCATCGCCTGGGCGCTGGCCAAGCGCGGCCCGCCGACGCCGGCGCCGGCCGTCTGATCGACGACGGCCGGCCGTCCGCCGTCCACTCGTCATCTATAAGGAGCAATCAATGTCCAAGCACCGCATCATCGCGCTGGCCGCCGCGGCGGCCGCGCTCGCCGCGCCCGCCGCCGCGCAGGCGCACGTCACCCTGCAGCCGACCACCGCCCCCGCGGGGGGCTTCGTCAAGGAGGACGTCCGCGTCCCCGACGAAAGCGACAAGGCGTCGACCGTGAAGATCGACCTCCAGTTGCCGCCCGGCTTCGCCTCCGCCTCCTATGAGCCGCGACCGGGCTGGAGCGTCAAGGTCACCACCCAGAAGCTGGCCAAGCCGATCCAGACCGACGACGGACCGGTCACCGAGGGGGTCCGGCGCATCACCTGGACGGGCGACGGCAGCAGCCAGGGCAAGATCGGCCCCGGACAGTTCATGGACTTCCCGCTCTCGGTGCAGATCCCGGGCAAGGCGGGCGACAAGCTGACCTTCAAGGTGGTGCAGACCTACGACGACGGCACCGTCGCGCGCTGGATCGGTGCGCCCGGCAGCGAGGAGCCCGCCCCGCAGCTCACCGTCACCGCCGCGCAGGCCGAGCCCGGCGCGGCGGCGCCGAAGAGCTCGGCGAAGCCCGCCGCGAGCACCAACGCCGGGCAGGCCCAGGGTGGTGACGACAGCTCGAACACCCTGAGCGTCATCGCGCTCGTCGTGGGCGCGCTCGGCCTCCTCGCGGGCATCGCCGCGCTGCTGACGCGCCGTCGCGCGGTCCGCGCCTGACGAGACCCGAACGCGCGGGCGGGCGTCGGCCGGACGTCCGCCCGCGCCGCCGCGCGCGTGGGGCGTTGTCCGCCGTCCGCGCCGCTGCGACGCTACGGCCGTGGTCACCGAGACGGACGATGGCGGCGGCGCGGGGGCGCCACTGGCCGAGGCGGCGAGGCGCGCCGGCGTGCGCGACGAACGCCTGCTCAGGGCGATGGCGGCGATCCCGCGCGCGGGATTCGTCCCCGCGCACCTGGCCGCCCAGGCCGATCGCGACGTGCCCGTGGCGATCCCCCACCGACAGGTGACCACCCAGCCGTCGCTCGTCGCGACGATGATCGCGGCGCTGGCGCTGCGAGGCGGCGAGAAGGTGCTCGAGGTCGGCACCGGGCTGGGGTACCAGACCGCGCTGCTGGCGGCGTTGGCCGAGACGGTCTGGACCGTCGAGCTCTGGCCCGACCTGCGTGACGCGGCGCGCGCGAACCTCGCCGCGGTCGGGCTCGGCCGCGTCCGGCTCGTCTGTGGCGACGGGACGCGCGGGCTGCCCGAGCACGCTCCCTTCGACGCGATCGTCCTCGCCGCCGCGTTCCCCGTGGTCCCGCCCCCGCTCGCCGAGCAGCTCGCACGCGGCGGTCGCCTCGCGCAGCCGGTCGGCCCCGGCGGGGACGAGGAGGTCGTCGCCTTCGAGCGCGCGGGCGACCGGCTCGTGCCGGCAGCGCGCCTCGTGCGCGCGCACTTCGTGCCCCTGTACGGCGAGCACGCCTACCCGTTGACGCGCGCCCCGGCCACGCCGTGAGCGGCCGCGGGCGCCTGCGTTCGCGCGCCGTCGGCACGGCGTGTCCTCCCGCGGTGGTGCGTGCTGCCCGGGCATGACCCGGCAGCCTGCGCCGGCCGCGCGCCGACGCGCCGCGGGCCGGCGGTGTGCGAACGGCCTCGACCGCTGAAGCGCGGCCGCGGCCGTCGTGCGTGTCGTTCCCCCTAAGTGTGGTTCGGGCCGTCGTCGGTCCCGTTGCGCGTGTCGGTGATCGGGTCGTCGGCGCGGCGGCGAGCGCCGGTCAGGCGATCGTCGGTGCCGCCGCGGACGGGCCGCGCGGTGTCGTCGGCGCCGTGGCGCGCGTGGTGACGGACGCGCAGGCGGTGGGCGCGGTGCTTGCGGCACTTCTTGCCGTGGTGATGGCAGCGCTCGGCGACGCCGTGGCGGGCGTGCCCCGCGGGATCGTCGGCGCCGTTCCGCGCCTGGGCCGTCCCCGGGACCGCCAGGGCGGCGATCGCGCCGAGGGTCATCAGGGTCTTCGTCGTGCTGAGCTTCATGGTCGTCCTTGTCCGGTTGGTGTTGCTCCGACGCGGAGAAGATCGGCGCTGGCCGGTCCGGCTCGCAATTGGACGTTGGTCGGCCGCGCACTCGGCCCATCGGGCGCTTGCCGCCGGGCGGAGCGTTCACAATGCGACGTGTGCTGCACAGACGGCTCAGGCGCCGCCGGGCCCGCTCGGCCGCTGATCCTCCGCGGGCTAAAGCCGCGGTGGCGCGGTTCGTGCTCGGAAGCCTTGCGGGTCTGGCCGTCATCGCCGTCGGCGGGTTCTTCGCCGTGCGCTCGGTCGGCATCAAGGAGGCCGAGCAGGGCACGAAGGACCTCGTCGACGTCGAGGGGCGGCTGGTCGAGACGGCGGCGCTCACCGACGGCCTGCTGCACCAGCGCCGCAAAGCGATCCAGAAGGTCGACGACGTCGTCCTCTCGCAGGTGCTGACGAGCCGGTCGATCGTCCGCGTCAAGATCTGGTCGCGCGACGGCACCATCCTCTACTCCGACGAGCCCGCGCTCATCGGCCAGCGTTATCGGCTGCCGCCGGACGAGGTCGAGCTCTTCGAGAGCGGCGAGCCCGAGGCGGAGCTCAGCGACCTGACCAAGCCCGAGAACCGCTACGAGCGGCAGGAGGGCAAGCTGCTCGAGGCCCACATCCGGATCCGGACCCCGAACGGGACGCCCGTCCTCTTCGAGATCTACCAGCGCTTCGGCTCGCTGAGCGCCGACGCCGAGCGCCTCCTGCGGCGGCTGGCGCTGCCGCTGCTCGGCGGGCTGGTCGTGCTGCTGCTGTTCCAGATCCCGCTCGTCCTGTCGATGGTGCGACGCCTGCAACGCGGCCACCTCGAGCGCGAGGAGCTGCTGGCCAGCGCGATCGAGGCGTCCGCGCGCGAGCGCCGGCGCATCGCCGCGGACCTGCACGACGGCGTCGTGCAGGACGTGGCGGGCGTCGCCTTCGGCCTGGCGCCGCTGGCCGAGGACGCGCTGCGCCGGGGCGACGAGGCCGAGGCTGGCGTGCTGCAGGCCGCCATGCGGACCCTGCGCCAGGGCGTCCGCGACCTGCGCACGCTGCTCGTCCAGATCCACCCGGCGAGCCTGGAGTCGGCCGGCCTCGAGGCCACCCTGAACGACCTGCTCAGCCCGCTGCAGGCCGAGGGAATCAGCACCCGGTTGCGCGTCGACGAGCGCGCGACCACCGGCGGCCGCGGCGACGCGATGGTGTACCGCGTGGCCCGGGAGGCCCTGCGCAACGTCCAGCAGCACGCGCAGGCGCGCAACGTGCAGATCGACGTCACGCGGCCCGACCCGCGCACGACGCGCTTGGTCGTTCGCGACGACGGCAAGGGGTTCACCCCCGCGGACCGCGAGCGCCGCGGCACGGAGGGCCACGTCGGGCTCAGCCTGCTCGAGGCGCTCGTCCGCCAGAACGACGGCACGCTCGCCATCTACGGCGAGCCGGGGAAGGGCACGACGGTCGAGTTGGAGGTGCCGGCGCTGTGATCCGGGTCCTCATCGCCGACGACCACGGCGTGGTGCGCGACGGCCTCGGCCGGCTGATCTCCGCGCTGGATGACATGGAGGTGGTCGGCCTGGCCGGCGACGGCGAGGAGGCGCTCGCCGGCGTCCGCGAACACGACCCCGACGTCGTCCTCATGGACCTCGACATGCCGCGGATGGACGGCATCGAGGCGACGCGGCGGATCATCGCGGAGCGCCCGCAGACCGCGGTCCTGGTCCTGACCTCCTTCTCCGACAAGCCCCGCATCCTCGGCGCGCTGAAGGCCGGCGCGGCCGGCTACCTGCTCAAGGACGTGCCGGCCGACGAGGTGGCGGCCGGCATCCGCTCGGCCGCGCGCGGCGAGGCGCCGCTGGATCCGCGCGCCGCGCGCACGATGCTGGCCGCGCAGGCCGAGCCCGACCCGCTGGAGTCGCTCTCCGACCGCGAGCGCGACGTCCTCGTGCTGCTCGTCGAGGGACTGCCCAACAAGCTCATCGCCCGGCGCCTGCACATCACCGAGAAGACCGTGAAGTCCCATCTGACCCGCGTGTTCCGCGAGATCGGTGTCACCGATCGGACGCAGGCTGCGCTCTGGGCCCAGCGTCATGGTCTGGGCGCGCGCCGCGGTGACTGACGCTCCGACCAAGGTCGCATTGCGGTTGCGACACGCGCGTTGGCACCGTGCGCGATCCAATGCCTCGCCCTTCGAACGCACCCGTCCTCGCCGCCCGTCTGCCGGCTCTCGTCGTCGGCGCACTGCTCGCGTTGATCGCCGCCGCGCCTCCCGACGCACTGGCCCACGCCGGCGGCGATCGTCGCGAGACTCGCGTCGCGGGCGTCTGCGGGCGCGGCGCGGCGGCCAAGCTGAAGCTCAAGGCCGACGACGGGGCCATCGAGGCGGAGTTCGAGGTGCAGCACAACCGCCCCCGGACGTCGTGGCGGGTGACGATCGTCCAGGAGCATCGGGTCGTCTGGCGGAGCGTGGTGCGCACCCGCGCCCGCCGCGGCTCGTTCGCGGTGGAGCGCCGCCTGCGCGACATGTCTGGCGCCGACCACGTCGTCGCCCGAGCCGTGGGCCCGCGCGGCGTCACCTGCCAGGCCGCCGGCGTCCTCTGGTAGCGCCTGCACGAGCGCGGCACCACGCCGCACTTGCGGTCGGCAAGGTCACGGGACTGACATCGCGGGCGCTACGCTCAGGCGGGCGGGTACCAACCACCACGTCCGGTCTCCGAGCGCACCCGCTCCCGCGCGGCAGGACCGGACGCACTCTCCGGGGAGGCGTCAGATGCATGAGCGGATCCTGGTGGTCGACGACGAGCCATCCGTGCACGAGGTGGTTCGTGCGTACTTGGAGCGCGAGGGGTTCATCGTCTACTCGGCGATGACGGGACAGGAGGGGCTCGACCTCACCCAGCTCAAGCAGCCCTCGCTGATCGTGCTGGACCGGATGCTGCCCGACCTGCGCGGCGAGGAAGTCTGCGCCGACGTGCGCCGGCGCTCCGACGTGCCGATCCTGATGCTGACCGCGGTCGGCAGCGCCGAGGATCGCGTCGCCGGCTTCTCCCTGGGCACCGACGACTACCTGGTCAAGCCCTACAGCCCGCGCGAGCTGGTCGCGCGGGTCAAGGCGCTGCTGAAGCGCTCGGGCAACAGCGAATCGCCGCTGGGCCGTTCGCTGCGCTTCGATGGCGGCACGCTGGAGATCGACACCGTCCGCCACGAGGTCAAGGTGGACGGGGCGGTGAAGGACCTCACGCAGAGCGAGTTCAAGCTGCTGCTGGCGCTGGCGCAGTACCCGGGCCGGGTCTACTCGCGCTACGAGCTCGTGAACCGCATGCAGGGCCATGACTTCGCCGGCTACGAGCGGACGGTCGACGCGCACATCAAGAACCTGCGGCGCAAGATCGAGCCCGACCCGGCCAAGGCGCGCTACATCGAGACGGTCCGCGGGGTGGGCTACCGCCTCGGCGTCTCGCCTGAATGACGCTGCGGCGCCCGTGGGGCATCCGCACGCAGCTCGTCGCGGTGACGGTGGGCATCGCCGTGACGGCCGTGCTGATCGCGACGCTGTCCAGCGCGATCGCGGTCGACAGCGCGGTGGAGCGCTTCGGGCGCATGGACCTGCAGCTGTCGGCCGAGCACACCGCCGCGGTCGCCGGCTTCTTCTACGGAAGGGACGGGCGGCGCTGGACGCCCGGCGCAGTCCGCGAGATCGCGAGGCTGGAGAGCGTGGAGGGCCACATCGTCGTCGTGCGCGACCGCCGCGGCCACGTCGTGCCCGGCTCTGCCGCGCAGCAGGCGCCGCAGCGCGCGCTGGCGCCCGTCATCGTCGGCGGGCGGCGCGTCGGGTCGATCTCGCTCGCCCACCGCGGTGGGGGCTACCTGCGCGTGCTCTCGAAGGAGCTGCACCAGGCGCTGCAGCGCAATTACGTCGTGGCCGGGCTCACGGCCGCCGCGCTCGGGGTCTTGGTCGCCGTCGTCCTGGCGTTCGCGCTGTCGGGACCGGTGCGGCGTCTGACGGCCGCGGCGGCGCGCATCGAGTCGGGCGACCTCGACACGCCGATCGAGGCCGACCGCGGCGCCGCCGAGCTCCGCCAGCTGGGCCGGATGATCGAACGCGTCGTCGAGACGCTCAAGCGCGAGGACGCGATCCGCCGCGAGACGATCTCCGACCTCGCGCACGAGTTGCGCACCCCGATGGCCGGTCTGCGCGGGCGCATCGAGGCCGCACAGGACGGCGTGCTGACGGACATGCCGGCGCTGCTGGAGTCCATGCACGCCGACGTCCTGCGCCTCGGACGCCTGATGGAGGATGTCGAGCACCTGGCCGCCGCGCAGCAGCCCGGCCTCCTGCTCGACCATCAGGAGGTCGACCTCGCCCAGCTGGCACGCAGTCGCGCGCGAGCGTTCGAGGACTACTACCGGGCCGCCGGGATCTCCTTCCTCGCCGACATCGAGCCGGTGAGCACGACCGGCGACGCGGAGCGGCTCGGGCAGGTGATCGACAACCTGCTGTCCAACGCGCTGCGCTACACGGACAAGGGCGGCCGGGTCATCCTCCGCGTCCTGTCCGCCCGCACGCACGCGATCATCGAGGTGGCCGACACCGGCGTGGGGATCGCGCCCGAGGAGCTGCCGCGGATCTTCGACCGCTTCTGGCGCGCCGAGAAGTCGCGCTCGCGGGCGACGGGCGGCGCCGGGCTTGGCCTGGCCCTCGTGCACGAGCTCGTGCGTGCCCACGACGGGCGCGTCGAGGTCGAGAGCATGCCGGGCCGCGGCTCGCGCTTCCGCGTTCACCTCCCGATCGCCGGCGGCGAGGAGTCGCGGGCGCTGGTCGAGCTGCACGAGCGTGACGAGCTCCGGGCGGGGGACGGGACGCCCGTGGTCGTGGGCCGGCTGACGCGGGAGGCGGGAGCGGGGGATTGGCGCGCCGTCGAGCGGCTGCTGCTGCGCCGCGTCCGCGAGGGGCTGCGGCTGCTGGTCTTCGAGCTCGAGGGCCACACCGTGCTCGAGCCGCAGGCGGTGTCGACCCTGATGTCGGTCCGGGCGCAGCTCGAAGGCCGGGGCGGTCGTCTGGTCGTGGTCTGCATGGAGGGCACACGCGGACGCAAGGACCTGCAGGCGACCGGCGTGGACCGCGTGCTGACCGTCGCGTCGGACCAGCGCAGTGCGCTGGCCGCGCTCGTGGAGGGGGCCGCGGGTGCGCCCATCGGCGACTCCCCGGCGCCGCCGGCGGCCGGTCCGCTCGAGACGACGACGCCCTCCGCGCAGCGCGAGTAGCGCCGGCGCAGAAGAGGTGGCGGGGCGCGCGCCGGGTCGGTGCGGGCGCCCCCCGCGCACCGTCCCAGCATCGCGCCCCGCCGGGCGGACGAGTGCCTCCTCGCCCACGGATCGCCCCCTGAGCGGCGGCAGGGCCGTCGCGCGTGGGCGACGGCGGCGAGGACGAGCGGCAGACGGCGATCCGGGTGCGCCGCCGCGCGACCCGAACTCGCGGCGCGCGGCGCACATCACCGGACTCCTACTGTCGTCGCCTCACCGGGCTCCGTTACTTTCGCGCGCGCGGTTGAACATCTCGAGAACCGTGTCCGAAGGTTGTGTGAATCGGCCGGGCGCTAGGCTCGTGCGTCGATGGCCGATTCCGAGGAGCGGGTGGGGCTGTCCAGGGGTGGGCGGTGGGCGATGCTCGCCGCCGGCGTGGTCGTGCTCCTGGTGGCCTTCGTGGCGCTGCGCGGTGGCGGGGGCGACGATGGCGGTAGCGGCGCGGGCACCTCGAGCAACCCGGCGCGCACCACGAGCACCCAACAGCCGTCGTCATCGGCGTCACCCTCGGGCGAGGACCGCAACCGGGGTTCGGCGGAGGACTCCTCCGCGTCGCCGCCCAACCCGTCGGTCCCCGTGCTGCGGATCCGGGGCGGCAGCCCGGGCGGCGGCGTCACGAAGCTCTCGTTCACCAAAGGCGACCGCATCCGCTTCGCGGTGCGCAGCGACACCGCGCTTCCGATCCACTTCCACGGCTATGACATCGAGAAGGAGGCGGCGCCCGGCAAGCCGGCGCGCTTCGACGTCGGGGCGCAGATCGAGGGACGCTTCGAGGTCGAGATCGAGTCCTCGGGCACGCAGATCGCGGAGGTGGAGGTGAATCCGTGAGCGACCATCTCGCGCGCGTCCCGCTCGCGCACGCCGCGCACTGGTTTGCTGCGTTGCTCTACGTCGCGCCCGTCGTCGTCGTCGTCATCGCCCTGTGGGTCTCGTCGCGCCGCGCCGAGCGCGCCGGCGAGCTCGAGGACGACGAGTAGAGCCCACGCTCGCTCAGCGCACGCCGAGGAGGACCTCGACGACGAGCTGATCGAGCCGCTCGTTGGCGAACCCGCGCGCGGCGAGCCCGTCGAGCCCGTCGACTTCGGCCTTCAGCGTGGCCGGATCGTCGCCGGCGCCCACCGTCGGTTGCGCAAGCTCGATTGCGCCGGCGGCCTCGAGGGCCTCCTGGACCTCGGGCAGCGCGTCGAAGTGCCGCGCCTTCTCGGCCAGGGCGAGGTAGGTCCGCATGCAGCCGGACGCGAAGTCCCAGACCCCGCCGGGATCCTCGTTGCGGTAGGCGTGCGCGTCGAAGTGCCGCGGGCCGTCGTAGCCCGCGCGCTCGAGCAGCCGCACGAGCAGGAAGCCCTCCTTGAGGTCCTCCGCGCCGAAGCGGAAGTCCTGGTCGTAGCGCCCGATCCGCTGCGCGTTGAGGTCGATGTGGAAGAGCTTGCCCGCCCACAGGGCCTGGCCGACGGCGTGGTGGAACGAGAGCCCGGCCATCGTCTCGTGCGCGACCTCGGGGTTCAGGCCCACCATGTCCGGCCGTTGCAGGGTCGTGATGAAGTGCAGCGCGTGCCCGACGGTGGGGAGGAAGATGTCCCCGCGCGGTTCGTTGGGCTTGGGCTCGAGGGCGAAGCGCAGGTCGTAGCCCTGGCCGACCACGTAGTCGGCCAGCGTGTCGATCGCCTCGCGGAAGCGCTCCAGCGCGTCGCGCGGGTCCTTCGCGGCGCCGGCCTCCGTTCCCTCGCGCCCGCCCCAGAACACGTAGACCTCGGCGCCCAGCTCCGCGCCCAGGTCGATCGCCCGCATCGCCTTCCCGATCGCGGCGCGGCGGACGGCGCGGTCGTTCGAGGTGAACGCGCCGTCCTTGAAGGCCGGGTGGGTGAAGAGGTTCGTCGTCGCCATCCCGACGCCGAGTCCGGTCTCCTCGAGTGCGGACTTGAAGCGCGCGACGATGCGGTCGCGCTCGGCCGCCGAGGTGCCCCAGGGAACGAGGTCGTCGTCGTGCAGCGAGACGCCCCACGCTCCCAGCTCGGCCAGCCGGCGGACGGAGTCCACGGGGTCCAGCGGCGCGCGCGTCGGCTCGCCGAAGGGATCGCGTCCCGGGTTCCCGACCGTCCACAGCCCGAAGGTGAAGCGGTGCTCCTTGCGTGGGACGAGCTGGTCGGCGCTGGCGGCAAACGGCGAGGTGGTCATGGCGATCGGGCGGGGTCGGGGTGGATGGACGAGGTTACGAGCGACGGCGAGGGCGACCGGACCGCGGGCGGTCCCGGTCCAGGACGAACCACACGTGCGTGCTGCCCGCGTCGACGCCCCAGCGGCGAGCCAGCTCGTGGACGATCCGCAGCCCGCGGCCACCGGTCGCCTCGGGATCGGGTGACCCCAGCCGGATCGCCTCGCCCTGCTCGCCGCGATCGATGACGATCCCGCGCACGATGTCCGGCGGGCGCACGTGCACGCAGACGTGGACGGGGGTCGCCCGGGCCGTACTTGACGGCGTTGGTGACGAGCTCGGTGACGATCAGGCGCAGGTCGTCGCGGACCTCGTCGGCCAGCGAGCGGGCGACGTCGTCGACCCAGCGGCGCGCGGCGGTGGGCGCGGCACGGTCGGCAGGGATGGTGATGCTCGCCTGCATCGTGGAGCGACGGCGCGACCGACGGGGCGGTCGCCGGACGCCTACCCGAGGCCGATGGCGCACAAGCACTCGCGCTACTCCGGCAATTCTGCGGCCAGGGCGCCGACGACCGTCTGCAGCCAGGCGCGCTCGTCGGGCGAGGCGCGCGGGATACGCCGCCGCGCCCATTCGGCGAGGTCGCGGCGCCCGCCGGCGGCGCCGACCGGCCCGCTGACCGCGTAGCGCCCGTCCGCCAGTGCCCACAGCCCGCCCGGGACGTCACGGCGGACGCGCAACTGCTCGACCACCTGCTCGCCGCGGATCGACCCGGGGTGCGCGGGGTCGCCGTCGCCGTCGGCCCAGCGCCAGCTGACGAGCACCGGCGAGCGCCCGCGGGCGTCGAGCCGGCGCGGACGCGGTTGACGGCCGACCGGGCCGTCGCGCCAGCGGTCGAGCAGCCGGTGGACGTCGCGCGCGGCGTCCGTCCGCAGCAGCACGTGCAGCCGGTCGCCGGCGCGCAGCCGCGT
>Ga0136846_1232215_pt1 | contig 11749 bp, 10 predicted proteins | sample HopSoiMetagenom2_FD_96841 | JGI IMG/M metagenome (GOLD analysis project Ga0136846, IMG submission 96841) | Grasslands soil microbial communities from Hopland, California, USA - 2 Assembly 2016 (version 4) | ecosystem: Environmental > Terrestrial > Soil > Grasslands | place: USA: Hopland... | reverse complement strand
GATCCAGTCGCCATGGCGCTGATGGATGTAAAATCAAGCTGATTCATGGGAATGATCCATCGCAGCTGATGCCTTAGAAACCAGCCGCGGCTCCGAGTTGTGACACTGGCCAGCAGCATTTTTGCCGACCCTTTTCTTTGTCACATCTAGTGGGGCTGCGCTGTCAAGAAAACGACGAGGTGAGGCGTGATTGAAGAAGGCGAAGTCGGACGCGTGGAGAAAGAAAACTGAATGCCGACTGGCCGGTTGGAGGCCTTCAGCGACGGCGTGATCGCGATAATCATCACGATCATGGTTCTGGAGATGAAGGTGCCGCACGGAGACCGTGTGGAAGACTTGGTGCCGCTCGTGCCCATCTTTCTCAGCTACGTCTTGAGTTTCGTTTACGTCGGCATTTACTGGAACAACCATCATCACATGCTGCACGCCTGTGCCGGGGTAACGGGTGCAATGCTCTGGGCCAATCTGCACCTCTTGTTCTGGCTCTCGTTATTTCCGTTTGCGACAGGGTGGATGGGGGAAAATCACTTCACCGCCGTGCCCACTGCACTCTATGGTGTGGTCCTGCTCATGGCGGCCATCGCATACTCCGTGCTCCAGCAGACGATCATTCGCGCACAAGGGCACGAATCAATCCTAAGGAAGGCCATCGGCCGCGATTGGAAAGGCAAGCTGTCGCTGCTGCTGTATGTCTTAGCAATCCTTGGAGCGTTACGTTTTGCGTGGATCGCGCAAGGGATCTTCGTCGTCGCCGCATTGATCTGGCTGATCCCAGATCGGCGCATTAAGAACGTGTTGCAACGCACTCACCCTCCATAATTCCATCAAAATCCACAGCCTGATGTCACAAAACAATCGACAGTTCTGTCTTAACGGGTAGAACAGACCGATGCTCGAGATGCTTTGGTCAGGAACAAAGGACGCGTCATGAAAATCGTAGTGATCGGCGGTACCGGACTCATTGGATCAAAGCTTGTCAACAAGCTGCGCGAGCACGGACACGAAGCTCTAGCGGCAGCACCCAACACCGGCGTTAATACCCTCACGGGCGAAGGACTGGCCGAAGTGCTGAAGGGTGCTTCGGTAGTCGTTGACGTATCGAACTCTCCTTCCTGGGAGGACGCAGCAGTGCTGAACTTCTTTGAGACGTCAACCCGCAACCTCCTCACCTATGGAGCGGCCGCAGGAGTCGGACATCATGTTGCGCTATCAGTTGTGGGCACGCAGCTGCTGGCCGAAAGCGGTTACTTCCGGGCCAAGATGGCTCAGGAGAAGTTGATCAAGGAATCTTCAATCCCCTACACCATCGTGCATGCGACCCAGTTTTTCGAGTTCCTCAAGGGCCTCGCCGATATATCGATGGTTGGCGACAAGGTACATTTGCCTCCTGTGCTTTTCCAGCCTATGGCGGCCGACGATGTCGCGACTGCCGTGGGGAGTATCGCAGTAGGCCCGCCGGTAAACGGGATCGTCGAAATTGGAGGCCCAGAACAGTTTCGCGTGGATGAACTCGTTCGGCGGCGTCTGGCCACGCTCAAAGATCCCCGCGAAGTCATTGCTGATCCAAACGCACGCTACTCTGGAGCGAAAATCAGCGAGAGAACGCTGGTTCCCGGCAATGACGCACGAGTCGGCGAGACGCGTTTCGAAACCTGGCTCACTGAGGTTGCAGGAGCCGCCCGCGCCGCGTAAGCGGGAGCGGACAGAAATCAGAGTCACGAAGAAATTAGCTGACTTCCTCGCCGCGCGCACCAGTACGGACTGGAGTGGCAAAGAACACCGGCCGTCGAACGTCGCCGATAAACGACGAGACTGCACACAATGCGCTTTCAGGTTGTACCAGTCAGGTGGCCGACAGGACGGGCACCAGCCCGAAGATTGGCTACATACCGAACGAGACCTCATCCGGCAGTACGCGTCGGGCGGAGTACCGACCAACACACGACCGCATTGAAATGCCGTGGATCAGGTGAAAGGTCAATTTATGACATTCAAGGTGATTTTGGCGCTGGCATGCCTCATGTCCGCCTCGCTGGTGGCACAGGAAGCCAAAGTAACGGAGCTCCTATCGCAAGACCTGAGAAACCTTCCAGGCAAAGAGGGTCTAATGATCACAGTGGAATATCCGCCGGGCAGTAAAGACCCTGTTCATCGCCACAATGCACATGGGTTCATCTATGTGCTGGAAGGCTCGATCGTGATGCAAGTGAGAGGCGGAAAAGAAGTGACTCTGACACCTGGTCAGACATTCTACGAAGGCCCCGATGATGTTCACGTTGTTGGGCGGAACGCAAGCAAAACCAAACCGGCGAAATTCGTCGTGTTCTTCGTGAAGGACAAAGGCGCTCCGGTGCTGGTACCTGCCAACTAAATCACCACTGCAAGCATTCTGTATCACAAAACTAAGGAGAACATTAATATGAGCACAATTACGGTGAAAGATGGCACCACAATTTACTACAAAGACTGGGGCGAAGGTCCGGTCGTCACGTTTTCGCACGGATGGCCGCTGAATTCGGATGCATGGGACGGCCAAATGATGTTCCTTGCCCAGAATGGATTCCGCGTGGTCGCGCACGACCGCCGTGGGCATGGCCGCTCCAGTCAGGCTTGGTTCGGCAATGACATGAATGGCTACGCCGACGACCTTGCCTCCGTGATTGAGGCGCTTGATCTCAAAGATGTCACTCTGGTAGGCCACTCAACAGGCGGAGGCGAGGTCGCGCGCTACATCGGACGTCATGGCACGAAGCGGGTGGCCGCAGCCGTTCTGATCGCCGCAGTGCCGCCAATGATGGTGAAGTCCGATTCCAACCCGGAAGGGCTCCCGATCGAAGTATTCGACGGATTGCGCAGCGGCGTTGCAAAAGACCGTTCACAGTTTTGGAAAGACTTCGCCATCATGTTCTACGGCGCGAATCGGCCCGGCGCGAAGGTCTCCCAGGGAATGCTCGACCAATTCTGGCTGTGGAGCATGCAGGGCGGCCTCAAGAACGTCTACGACAGCATCAAGGCATTTTCCGAGACCGACTTCACCGAGGACCTCAAGAAGTTCGATGTGCCAACGCTGGTCATGCACGGTGAGGACGACCAAATCGTGCCAATCAAGGATTCAGCGAAAAAATCGGCCAGGCTCATCAAAGGGGCACAGGAGATTTTCTATCCCGGGAGGCCTCACGGTCTCACCGCTACTCACCAGGATGAAGTCAATGCCGACCTCCTGAAATTTCTGCGGTCGGTTCAACAAGCGCGTAAGGCAGCAGCCTAATTGTCGCGGGCGGGTCGCACTTGTTCACTGCGTGAATTACCAGCCATCTTTTTGAGCCGATTTACTTCGCGCTGATGTGGTCCAGATGCGGGACACGCGTGTGAACGGAGTTTCGCGATTCATCCGCTCGCCACTGCGAAGGAGAATCGCAGCCAGTCGGTCGACCCGGCGTGTCGTTTGTGTGTGGAACTTCGTCAATGCGGAGCCCCACACATTCGTCATGGCTAGTGCTGCTTACCCAAACCGGACTTCGAGGAGTGGTTGAGGGACCTCGTCGTAGCACATCTAGCAACTTCACGGAATTTTCTCCGAAAACATTGTTGAAGGCTTTCGATGCGCAAGTATGGCCCTTGCGCGAGTGCTTTGTGTGCAGCGAAAGCGGTGGCTACATGAAAATTGGCAGCAGTACGGGGTTGGCGCCAGATTGGGGGAGTTCTCCGGATCCTGCAGTCACGCAGACTCGCACCGGTGAAACGTTGGCGCTCGTCGCATCGCGGCTGGGTGTCAGTGTTGAGGACTTGCAAAGGGCGAATCCTCAGATTGGAGACCCTAACAAGCTGACGCCAGGCTTGGAGATCCGGATTCCTGCCCCGGCCCTCGATGATTCGGCTGGGAATGCCGAAAGCGATGGCACGGTCTCGGCCGGTTCCAAATACATGGAGAGCAATGTCGAAGCCTCTCTGATGAAATCTTTGGTGTCGGGTGGTTCCCCTCTGAACGTCATGCCGGGCAACAACTCCGCACAGGGAAGTGGTGGCATAACGCAGATGCCCCCGGTTGCGGTGCCCCTGTATGGCGCGCAGTACTCGGAGCAAGACAAGGAAGAACTCAGCGCTGGACTGCGGAGAACCTACCAGGCAGCGGAACATCTGGGCGTGGGCCACGACGACATCGTGGCGATGCTCCATACATTAGCCGGAAACCGACCGCTGACGTCGGAGAAAATGACGGGCGCTCTTCACCTGTTCTTCATGGCGAAGGACCTTGCTCCTGCAGACCGCAAACTGGTCGGCGACGCTCTCAAAGCCTCCCACACCGATCCCGCTTACGTCGCCGCACTCTCGAAACTGGTTGTAGATCCGAAATTCGCAAACGCGAGCACGAAAGTAAAAAAGGAATGGCTGGAAAACTTTGACATTCTCTCCAAGAGCCCTGAACTGAAGGGTCTCAGCCCTGACGAGAAGAGTATTGTCATCCAGGCGCTCGCCTCGGATCCACCGCCAGCGGCGGACAAGATCTCTAAAACTCTTGCCGTGCTGACCTCGGCGAAAGACCTTTCGCCCGCAGATCGCCAGCTCTTCATGGACGGGTTGAAGGCGGCGGGGGGTGATCCCGCGTACGCCGCCAGTCTCAAAAAACTCATCGAAGATCCAAAGTTCAAGGGTCTGAAACCGGCGGAGAAAACTGCCGTTCTCAGCCAGACGAAGAATTACGCAGATGCACAAGCAGTCACAAACATCGATCGCTTGCTGCAAAAGAATTGGTTCCGGGCGGAGAGTCTGAATGACAAGCAGCGTTCACTGAAGACCATTGCAAGATTGTCCCAATACCCGATAGGGGACCGGCAGGTCATCAACAATACTTTGGACAAATTGCTGGGCGCAAGTTCCTCGATCAAAATCGAGTGGAAGGATTACCCAGACTCCGTTAAACATGGCACCACGTATGGGGAAGCGGATGGTAATGTTCTCTATCTCAACAAGGGAAAGGTCCCGGCAAACAACGAGAAACTTATAGAAACTGACGACACTAATCATCTCGCCCTGAATACCACTGTCCATGAAATGAACCACCACATCAATAACGACAAAGTGGCCAGCACGTTCCACTACTTTGAAGCGGAGTATCGGGCCTGGTACATCGGGTTCAAGGCCGAGCATGGTCGCGCGCCCACGAACGAGGAAGCGATGGACCAACGCATCAGCTGGCAGCTTAATCCAGACAGCGCTTATGGCAAGTATGCGGCAGCGGCCCTTAAAAACCCGAAGGAGGCACAGAAGTTTTATGATTTCCTCGGGAGCGTTACTGGGATGAAAGTAGATGCGAAGAATTGGAAGGCCGTGGTCAAGTCGGACCCGGCCACCTGGCCTGACAAGGGCCATTCGCCGGCGGCGGCGCCATCGGGGAACATTGATAATCACTAGCTTCTTCCCAACATTGTTTGTCGGGGTGCTTATTGGAGTAAGCCTGGGGGCCGCGGAAGGAACTACTATGGACGACAAGATTCAACAAAAGATCGCAGAAGCAGCCCGCGCCGAATATGGCTGGAAGCTAGAGGAGGTCCGGACCGACGAGGTGGAGCGATTGCGCCGATCCTCGTGCTCCTTCTATACGGCCGCCAACGCGGTGCGCCCGCTGTCGTATCAGGCAAACTACGCAGTGCTCCCGGGAGATGAGGTTATTGGCATCAGCGATCCGGATGCTGCTGGAAAGATTCTTGACACCTGCTCGGCAGGCGCCCGAGCTGACTGGTGGGCTGAGATCATCACCCGCTTCCACGGCGACCTGAGCGGCGGCATCGTGTTGGCTGATGAACAGGTGAGGCCAGACATCACGCGCAAATTGATCCAGGCCGGCATGAAATTTACTCCACCTGCCTTTAGCGACGACAAGCAAAGCGTCAGCTTCTTGCTCCTGCAACCGGAAACTTACATCCTCTACCGCGTTCAGGCGACGCGAAGTGCCGGCGCGCCTATCCAGGTAGTCACGACCAAGTTGCTTTTGAACGCCACACCCGCTAAACCAACATCGCAACTTTCGCCAAGCGATGCCATGAACTCTATTAGGGAGATGTTGCGGTAATCGTCAGTCTGTAGCAATCCAGGAAAACGCTGCTAAGCGCGGGCGGGATATCATCAATCTAAACGCCTAGCAGCTGAAGCCCATAGTCAAAGTACCTCGTTTTCGACAACTTCTATGGGCCCTGAATCGCTGCGTGTTGCCTGCACCTGGTACAAGACATAGGCCTCAGGATCCAGCAGCAAGTAGCGTAGCGAGCGTCGTTGCGGATCTAGAACCGGTGGTGCAAACGTCTTGCCCGCTTCTCGCAGTTTACGAACTATGTCGGGCCTCGTCTGTTCGTCGCGGAGCACGATGCCGTCGCCCAAGTCTTGGTGGAAACGCGTTACAATTTCTGCCCACCAATCTGCGGAAGCGCCGTTGGCGCAGGAATCTACGATTTTGGCAACCACGTTGCCATCCCCCGAGCCGACGATCTCAGTCCCGCTCAGCAGTGCGTAATTTGAGAGATAGGATAGCGGCCGCACTTTGTGTCCAGCACTGAAAAAGGAACAGGCTGGACGGCGTAATCTCTCGATTTCTTCCACCCGTACGTCGTCTAGCTTCCAGCCATTATCTTTTGCAGCCGTCTCTTCGATCTTTCGCATGACTTGTTCGTTCATGGTGCTTCCTTCCCTCGCTTTCACGCCCGTGCTCAAGCCCACCAGCACGAAGACAACCAGTAGCGTTGCCGAGCAGCTAGCGATTGTCATCGTTACCCGCTGGGGGCGCCGCGGGCGTGCTTGCCTTCGTTGGCCACGTTGCCGGATCCGATTTGTACACTACGTCCCGCCAATTGTGCGCATCGACCTTGAGCCCCGTCATCTTCCCTAAAAAGTCAAAAAGCTTTTGAGCCTGGCTCGGATGCTTGAGTGCCCCTGCGCTCGTCGCGCCATAGGCACTCTCAGGATCAAACTGCCAGCGGATGCGTTGTTCCATTGCTTCTTGATTGCTGGGCGGACGACCATGCTCCGCTTTGAAGCCGACATACCAGGCACGGTATTCGGCATTGAAGTAATCGAACGTGTCGCCCACTTTGTCATCATTCACCAAGTGGTTGATCTCGTGGCCCACGGTATTCAACGCCAGGTGATTGGTCGTTTTATTCTCGATGATTGGGTCGTTTCCGGCCCGGATGATGCCTTTGTTCAGGTACAGAGTATCGTTATCGGCCTCGCCGTATGGTCGATCGCGTTTGTCGTACTTCTTCCACTCGAGATCGAAATCGGATTTCGGATCCAGCAGTTTGTCGAGTGTGTTGTCGATTATCTTTCGGTCTCCCTTTTGGTTGTGGGAGAAAGCGGCAATCGTTTTTAGTGAGCGCTGCTTGTCGCCAAGGCTTTGCGTTTGGAACCAGTCTTTGCGCAGCATCCGTTCGATGTTGCCGATCGTTTTCGCGTCCGGATAGTTCTTGACCTGACTCAGGACGGCGGTCTTCTCTGCATTGGTCAAGCTTTTGAATTCTGGATCTTCGATCAACTTTTTGAGGCTCGCAGCGTAAGCTGGATTGGCGTGACCAGCTTTGAACGCCTCCATCACGAGTTTGTGGTTTGCAGGAGAAAGCGATGTTGCCGAGTTGATCAAGTCGAACATCTTGGAAATCTTTTCCGGTGTAACCGGCGGATTTCCGGCGAGACTTTGAAGCAGCGCACTCTTTTCGTCCTGGCTCAGCGCCTTAAATTCTGGACGCTGATAGAGAGCGTTCAACGTTTCAGTAAGCTCTTTCTTCAGTTGCGGAGAATATCCCTCACCGCGGAGAGGGTCAGCGACTGGCGGTTCCTGCGTGATCCCTCCGCTGCCCAATGCGCTGAAGTGTGCGTGCGAGACGCTGCCCGACGAAGTGTCCATGGGGGAAGAGAGCAGGGTTCGCATGGCGGCGGCCTCCAGACTATTCTCCATGCGCTTGGAGGTGGCGATGTTCGGATCGGGGGCGTCGGACTCCACGCTGCCCGCTGCCCGACCACCCTGGGCAGACAAGGGAATCCTCACTTCCATGCCCGCAGTGAGCCCATTCGGGTTCGCAATCTGAGGGTTGGCATTCACGAGGTCCTCGAGAGGAATGCCCAATCTCGAAGCGACCTGTGTAAGCGTGGATTCACCGTTTTGGACGGCAGTGCTTGCATCCGCGCCTTCACTGCCCCACTGACCAGGTATCAGTCCTCCAGCATCAGCGACTCTCATCGTTACTTCACTTCCTTGCCTCGAAGAAGCATTTACCGGCGCGGCTGAAGCTAATCAAGTCACTTCGTCAGTAGCAGGACGTGTGGGCTTTCAGCTAATAGCTGAGATGCGATTGACCGAAGTTGCTGATACCCATCTCTTTTAGAGACGTCGCCGCGGGCGTGGGAAGATTACGCTCCGAATTTGTTATCGGACGAGAATCTGCGAAGTTGCCTGATTTGGCTGTCGCGGCCAGGCACACTGATCAAATTTGTATTCACTCGGCCTGTGAGCACTCTCGGACGTCGCGAATGAGCGACGTGACAATGGGTGCGTCGTATTCAGGGTGATAGAACTCTAGATGCATACCTCGACCAACGAAGTCGGGCTTCAGCATCGAACCTCCCCAGGTTGAGCCGGAGATTGCCACCAGAACTGGTTGCGGACAATATTGCGGGTGACCAGAAATCAATGCCTCTCCTTCACCCAGAACAACCGCTGTGTAACAGCGGTGCATGGTATGGATCTCAAGAATGGTATGTTGAGGGAGATCGTGCAAGAAGACGCCTCCCTCAATTTCTGACCGAACGATGTTTCTGATTTCGAAGTCGCCGAAATAGTGAGCGCGAGTCATCGGTGTTGATCCGTGGGTCATAATGCTACCTTTGCCGTGTGCTCAGAATGTGTAGGACAAGCCAATCAGAGGAACAGGCTTGGAGTGCAAGCCGGCCTCATTAACCTGGAACAGTACGTTGGCGATCACCAGTAATCTGCCAATCGGATTAAATTTTGCACCCAGTGAAATGTAGGACTGGTTGATGGTAGTGCTCGACGTGCGGATGTCTGGATGAATCGTGCCCGCGGCATCCGTGAACGTAGTTGAGGCCATCTTCTTGGCATCAATCAGCGCTTGTCCGATGTAATCCAGCGAAGCACTCACGCGATGCGTCAGTCCGGCGTCCACTCCTGCCGAGTAGGTGACGATGTCGGGTAAATGCGCCTTCGAGTTAGTCGTGATGTCACCCGCCAAGATCGATGCGCTATTCCGCTGGTATCCGAAGGTTCCATGAGGAGAAACCCGTCCGCCGTACGTAAACGTCACGAAAGGACGGCCTCCCCACGCTCCTGAGCCTAGAAAGTTTCTTTCGTCGCCCGTTGGGAAGTGCACGTCCAGACCGACAGCGAGCCCCGCTTTCTCGCCCTTCAAGACCTCATATTTCCCGCGCAGAATTACATCACCAATTCCCGACGCCGTTCTTTGGTTTAAGAAGTTGCCCTGTGTGCTTGAACCAGTGCTGACGAACTGGTGCACGCAGCAGGGCGGTCTGTCCGCGGCGGTCTCAAAGCTGTTGATCACAGCCGAGGATGACATGCCCATACGAACATCGAGGATAGGAATTGCAACCGAGAGGTCGAAACGATCTGTCACACCGAAAGTGGCGACAGCCGCAACTTGGTGCACTTTGAGATCAATCCGATTCTGTGTGGAAATCACGTCCTGCTGGAATACTGGTTCCCCGCTGGGCGTGCACGTAATAAATGGGTTGGGCGGCGAGCAGAGTTTATCCTCGGATTCGTGTTGAAACACCGTGCCAAAATTCTTCAAATTTACGTTGTCGACCTTGTCAAAATTGAAATACTGGTAGCTCACACCTAAGAACAGCCGGTGTTTACCGATGGTGTCGGCGCGTTCCGTCAGAATCGGACCAAAACTCTCGGTTTGCCGCGAAACCACGCCGAGCGACGGATTGAAGGAGAACGTAAACCCCGACACTGGCGCGGTTAAAGGCAGTTGGCTTATCTGGGTGCCGATTTCGGAGTTCAGGGGCGAAAAACTCTGCAGTGCCGAACTGCTGAAATGAGCGGCATGGCTAAACTGCGCAGTGGAGAGCAAGGGACCGCCGTGGTCGGTACCGACCAAACCTCCGGGACCGTACACTTGCGGAACCACGCAAATCAGGTCGCTGGAAAGCTGCGGTATGGTTGACGATTTTGTGGAATTCGCCGTCGGGCACGGCCCTTGTGCCACGCACAAAGTAGAACCAAGTAAAACGAAAAGTATCCATAAAGCCCGAGGGTTGATGTGCGGCATCCGTCCTCCTCTTGAACGTTGCTCTATCGAATGGAATTTACAAGCCAGTTTCCCGGGGCACCCTGCAGCTTTTTGAGCTGCATTACAACCGTTGCGGAATCCTTACCAGCTTTTCCGCTTGCAACGTAACTCAACGACTGAGTGAACTTTACTGTGGCCTGAGCGCCGTCGACTGTCGGCTCTCCAATCACGCGATAGTCCAAGCTAAGCGTGGAAGCGTGCTTGAAGAAATCACCGAGCGACTTCACTTGCTGCTTCGTCATTTCAGGCCAGATTTCCTGCAGTTGCCGAATATCACGGTCCTGGTACGCCTTCTGATATCGCGCCAAGACGTCCAGCACCGCTTTCTTTTCGTCCACGGCGGGAGGAATGGTGACCCGAGGTGGAGTCGCGCGCGCGACCTGAGTAGGACGATTGAGCTCGTCAATCTTTTTCTGCGCCTCTTCGAAATGACGACCGCTGGGTTGATTTTGGATGTACGACCGCAAACTTGAAGTGTCGTTTTGGGCCGTGCGTTCCCATGCTAGGTCGTCGAGCCGGGCTGCCGCCCTGTCATGATAGTTTCCGGAGGGATGTTTTCGGAGAAAGCCCTCCAGCGCTGCTGGATCGGTAGTGTTCTCCACCGCTCGCCAGTCCAGCTTGTTCAAATTACTCTGTGCTTGTTGGGAGTACTTTCCGTTCGGGTACTTTGCGAGATACTCGTTGTAGGCCGCGTCGTTGTCGCTGCTGGTTGAGCGCGCCCAGTACAAGTCCTCCAGCTGCGTCTGCGCCGGCAGGCTGAAAATCCCATTAGGGTAGCGCTTTAGGAAGCTTTCTAGATTCTCCACGCTGTGGGAATCTTTCACTTGCTTCCAGTCGCTCTCCTCCGGATTAGGAGGAGGCGCAGGCGCGTTCGCGGTGGGAAGTTCACGCCTTAGCAAGTCACTGCGATTAAGTTCGACGCGACCACCCTCCGGAAAGTCTCGTACGACTTTATCCGAGACCTGATTGTTCGCAATCACCTGGATCTCGTGGGTACCTGCGGGAACTTGAGCTGAGAAGGTTCCGCGCCGACTGATTTTGCCTTTCATTTGTTTGTCGACGAACACCTCGGCCCCAGATTGAGCAGCGCGGATTTCCAATTGCGCGAGTGACTCGTGCTGAGGCGGAGCTTCCGCCGGTCCTTGCCGCGCACTATTCGGTATCAAAGAAAGTGCCACTGGACTGTTCTGATCAGGAGTCACGGTGATCAATTTACTCAGCGGTTGAAAACCGGAAAGCTCTGCGTCAATTTCGTAACTTCCTGGGGCGAGCCGCAGGTTGCAATTGGGTGTCACACATTCTTGATCGCCTCCCTTTACGCGAACCGTTGCTCCCGGAGGTGTAGTACCCACCTGCACCCGCATTAAAGAGGGAGCTGCTGACTTGTGAGCTGATCGCCACAGCAGTGGAGTAAGTATCGCGACAATGAG
>Ga0136846_1228003_pt1 | contig 11749 bp, 8 predicted proteins | sample HopSoiMetagenom2_FD_96841 | JGI IMG/M metagenome (GOLD analysis project Ga0136846, IMG submission 96841) | Grasslands soil microbial communities from Hopland, California, USA - 2 Assembly 2016 (version 4) | ecosystem: Environmental > Terrestrial > Soil > Grasslands | place: USA: Hopland... | reverse complement strand
GTGATGGGGCTGCAGGCGGCGTTCGCCGCGGCATGGGCGGAATGCACGGGAGAGCTGATCGCGGGCGACATCTTCTTCCCCAAGAAGGCGTTCACGCAGGTGGACGGGGGGATGCACGCCGGCGTCTTCTTCTCCTCGCCCACGACGGGGAGCACGCCGGCCGAACGGTTCAACGCCCTGTCGATCGCGAGCGCGCGCAAGACGCTCTACGTCTCGAACTCGTACTTCGTCCCCGACGACGACTTCCGGAAGCTGCTCAAGCAGGCGCGCGCACGAGGTGTGGACGTGCGCATCCTGACGGTGAGCAAGAACACGGACGTCAAGACGACGTGGTGGGCGGGCCGCTCACGCTACGAGGAGCTGCTCCGCGCGGGAATCAAGGTCTACGAGTACCAGCCGAGCATGATGCACGCGAAGACGTTCATCATCGACGGCGTGTGGGGCTCCATCGGCTCGATGAACTTCGACAACCGGTCGCTCGCGTTCAACAACGAGTCGAACTTCGTCTTTCTCGACAAGCCGCTCGGTGCGCAGATGGATTCGGTCTTCTTCGACGACCTCACGCGCTCCAAGGAGATCACGCTCGCGGAGTTTCAACGGCGGCCCTGGTATGACCGGCTGATCGAGTACGGTGCGGCGGTGTTTTCGAGGCTGCTGTAGGAGCGGCGCGCGAAGCGCGCCGCTATCGGATGTCCGCTCGCCCGAGCGCGGCACGCACGGCTTCGCGCATCGCGACGAGTGCTTCGTCGCGAGCGGCCGGGGCGTCGTCGCGCACATGGATCTCGATTCCGTCGGCGACGGGAACACGCCGCCAGCTCGCCGAACGCTCCTCATCGCTGTCCCGCACGGTATTGTCGGCACCGGCGCCGAGCGCGGGGGCGAGGGAGGCCGCGACACGGCGCTCGAGGGCGTCGCCGGTGACTTCCTTCATCTCCTTCTTGATCCCCTCGAGCGTCGCACCCTCACGCTGGCGGATCTTGATGGAGAGCAGCTGCAGGAGATGCCGGTAGTTGTAGGTCGCTGCCGTGCCCGCGCCTTCGGGTCGGTCGAGGAGCCCGCTCGCCACGTAGAAGCGTACGGAGCGCGCGCTGGGGGCGACGCGGGCCGACGCGTTGGTGGGACGGATCCCCGCCGCGTCCACGAGCGCGGTGACGTGGGCCGCCAGGCCACGCGCGTTCCAGGGGGCGTGCCGCGAGTGAGCGCGCAGCAGCGCGACGGGGGTCATCGACGAATCCGGCATAGGGGGCGGAAGATAACGAACGCCGCCAATCGATGTGAATCGGTGTCGCGATCGGGTCGTGGAACCGTCAGGCCATCGCCAGCCGCTGACCAGGCGAGCCCGACCAGCGCCGAGTCCGCTCGAGGAAGGAGCGAAGCGTGGCATTGACCTCGCCGGAACGCTCGTCGTGCGGGAGGTCGCCTGCATCGTGGACCAACGTCCACTCCAGATCGTGCTTGAGCACGCGGAAGGCGTGCGCGTGGGCCACCGGATTCCGGCGGGCGACGTCGCCCCAGAGCAACAGCGTGGGAAGTCGGAGGCGTCGCACGGCGGCACGCACGTCGACATTGAGCCGTCCATCCAGCAACGTGTGGATGGCGTGCTTGCCTCCGGGCTGCTGGGCGCAGTGGACGTAGTGCTCCACGAGCTCCGGCGTGACGAGTCGGTCGTCGGCGTACATCTCCCACAGCTGTTTGCGCATCCTCGCCGGCGAGGTGAGTCGGTGGTACACCGCGTTGCCGACCAGCGGCGCCCCAAGGAGGAAGCGCGTGCTGCCGCTGCCCATCGCTTCGGTTTCCCGGAGATGGGCCACACCGGTAGGCGCAACGAGGGCGAGGGAGGCGATGTGGCCCGGGGCGCGCACGGCAAGCGCAATGAGCTGCGCGGCGGAGAGGCCACTGGCGGCGACCGCACAGGGCGCGCCGACGACGCGCGCGACGACGTCAGCCAACAGCGCCTGGTACAGCCCCGGGGAATAGCGCGCCGCGGGCCGATCGGAGCGGCCGAATCCGAGCAGATCGAGCGCGAAGACCGTGTGTCGCTCGGCCAACGCAGGGATCGCGCGGTGCCACTCGAATGACGACGCTCCCGCGTACAGCCCATGAACGAGCAGCACCGGCGAGCCCTGCCCGTGCCGCGTGAATGCAACCCGGTGCCCGCGCCAGAGAATCTCACCCGGCTCGCCGCCAAGCGTCGTCAGATCGTGCCGTTGCATCGCTGTCGCCTCACTGCTCCGTAACCGTTCGCAATCGCGGCCATCTTCGCGACGTGCCGCGCACACTACAGCGATACGATTCAGCGGGCAGAAGGTGTCTACGAATCCGCGGGCCGGGGCGCCACAGACGTAGCGCCCCCGTTCACGCCCTGACGAGAGGGAGGACCACGGTGGCCGACGTGCCGCGCTCCGGTGCGCTCTCGAGGGACACGGAGCCTCCGTGCTCCTCGACGATGCGCTTGCAGAGCGCCAGCCCGATGCCCGAGCCACCCGGCTTGGTAGAGAAGAACACCTCGAACACTCGCGGGAGGACGTCGGGCGGGATGGCTGGTCCGCCGTTGTGAAGGCGGCATCGCCACTGGCCGTTGGCGAGGACGCTCGAGGTGAGCGTGAGGTCGCTCCCCTCCGGCGCGGCGTCGGTGGCGTTGACGAGCAGGTTGGTGAACACCTGGGAGAGCTGCTGAGAGTCGATCGCGCAGCTCGTGGAGGGTGCGCGCGACCGCTCGAGGAGGACAGCCCGGCTCTCGAGCAGGCCACGCTGGTTCTCGAGCACCTCGTCCCACACCGCATCCGGATCGCCCGGGGCGAGCGTGATCGGGCCCGGGCGGCCGTACTCGAGCAGCGAAGTCACCATGCTGTTCAGCCGCTCGACCTCGCGCAGGATGCGACCGACGTTCTTCTCGACGACCGGATCCTCCCGCACCCGGAATCGGAGCAGCTGCGCGGCGGACGAGATGCCGAAGAGCGGATTGCGCAGCTCGTGCGCGACACCCGCCGTCACCTCGGCGATCGCCTCGAGCTGGCGCTTGTGACCGAGACGCTGGACGGCCCGCGCGCGTTCCACCGCCGCTGCCGCTGCGGCGGCGATGGTCTCGAGCGCGCGGCGCGATTCCTCGATGCGCTGGAGCGGAATGAGTGAGCAACTCAGCGTGATCGCGCCGAGCACGCCTTCGCCGCCCGTCATCGGCGCCGTGAGCTCGGTTCCCTCTTCGGACGTGCGCGTGACGACGCGGCCACTGCGAAGCGCTTCGGCCCAGGTGGGAGCGAAGCGCTCGGCGATCAGATCGGGTGCGATGGCGAAGCCGGAATCGTGCACGACGCGCAAGGCGTCCGTCTCGCCGTCGGCGAGCGCGATGGCGACGGTGTCGCAACCCATGGCGCGTCGAAGCTGCTGCCCGACTTCCTGGAACACGCGGTCGGCGCTCATCGTGTGCGCGAGCGCCATGCCTGCTTCGATGAGTGCCTCACGCCAGCGGTGGCTCGCCGTGATGTCCACCGTGGAGAAGGTGAATCCCGTCACGGCGCGTCCTTCGCCGATCGCGCTCACCTGCACGAGGTACACGCGCTCCTCGGCGGAGGAACTGTGCGGAATTTCCCACGCGACGGAGGGCGCCCGTCCTTCGCGCACCGTCGCCATCGCCTGCTCGATCTGCTCGCGCGACGCGCCGCCGGCGATCGCGTCCCAGATGGGCGCGCCGATCGCGGCTTCCTCGTCGCCGGGCGGCGCGCCGTTGCCTTGCGCAGGTCGCGTCGCAGAGCGGTTCGCGTACGTGATGCGCCCTTCGAGATCCGCCGTGTAGACGGTGAAGGGGAGGGCGTCGAGCACCTGACGCTCGAGTGGCGGCATGACGGGGATATTATGGGCGCAGGATGGAGGACGGAAGCAAATGCGGAGGGGCGTGGCCGATCGGCCACGCCCCTCCGGCTCTCTGCCAGGATGTGTCGCGGAGCTCAGCGCCGGCGCGCGCCCTTTCTCGCTCCACCCTTTTTCGCCGAGCTCTTCTTCGCGCCACCCTTCTTCGCGGCGCCCTTACTGGCTCCGCCCTTTTTCGCGGCGCCCTTCTTCGCGGCGCCCGTCTTCGCTGCACCCTTCTTGGCCGCGCCCTTCTTCGCCGCACCCTTCTTGGCCGTGCTCTTCTTCGCGGGGCCTTTCTTGGCGACGGACTTCTTTGCGGCGGCTTTCTTCGGTGCCGCTTTCTTCACGGCCTTTTTCGCCGCCCCCGTGCCGCTGGCCTTCTTCGCCGCGCCGGCACCGCTGGCCTGCTTGGCCGAGCCCGTACCGGCTGACTTCGTGGCCGCCTTCTTCGCGCCACCGCTACTCGTGCCCTGGAACGCCGAGCCGCGGACGGTTGCGCCACCTTCCGGCTCCTTGATGGCCGGATGCTTGGAGGCGGTCACCGGAGACTTCGATGCAGAGGCGCCGCCGGTGCCACCGGCGGCCGCACCGCCGCCGCCGGCCGGCCGTCCGGCCGAGCGAGGCGCACGTGCTACGACGAGTGGGCTCTCCTCTTCCTCGTCGTCCTCGACGACCGGGGTGCCAAGTCCCTCTTCCTCGTCGTCGTCGGAATCATCGGTGCTGTCCCAGAGGTCGTCGCTGTCGTCCTTGTGGGTCGTCCAGCCGCCGTCCTCTTCATCGTCATCGTCATACGACGATGAGCCGCCGCCGCCATAGCCAAGATCGTCGACATCGTCGTCGCGATCGGAGAATCTCAACCCGTCGTTCACTTCGTCACCGCGCGGCATCACCGCCTCCTCTTAGAGATAGGAAAGTCGGACCAGCGAATCGTCCCGGCAGTGGGTCGTGCAGGACGTGCGACCCGCGCGGCGGCGCGCTGCAGAACGTATGCCCTGCGTCGGATCGTCGCCGGCATCCGGCGCGCCACCCTCCGGTGTCGCGCTGACGACTGCGTACAATGAACACCCTTGTAAGGCCGCGCGCGGAATCCGTCAAGCAGATTCCGCGCGCGCGTCCCACTCGGTGATGTGCGTCGAGGTCAATCGCCGGCTGCGGGGGTTGGCGCCGGGGCGGCTCCAGGGGCCGAAGTCGGGCGCGCGACGTGCGCGTCGTGCTCACTCGCACTGGTGAGGCGAGCGCTGACCCAGCTGCCGAGATCGTCGAGGAAGGTGTACATCACCGGCACGACGAAGAGCGTCAGGAGGGTAGAGGTGATCAGCCCTCCGATCACGGCGCGCGCCATCGGCGCACGGGCTTCGGCGCCCGCGCCAAGGGCGAGGGCGAGCGGGATCATGCCGAAGATCATCGCCACCGTCGTCATGACGATCGGGCGGAGTCGGATCCGGCCGGCGTGCAGCAGGGAGTCGGCGCGCTCCCTGCCCTCGCCACGCAGCTGGTTGGTGAAGTCGACGAGTAGAATGCCGTTCTTCGTCACCAGTCCCATGAGCATGATGATGCCGATCATCGTCATCACGTTCATGTTGCCCCTGGTGATCAGGAGGGCGAGGACCACCCCGATGAAGCTGAGGGGGAGCGCCAACATGATCGCGAGCGGCTGGAGGAAGGAGCCGAAGAGCGACGCAAGGATCAGGTAGATGAAGACGACGGCAAGCACGAGGGCCTCGAGCACGTAGCCCTTGGTCTCCTCGAGGCTCTGGACGTCGCCGCCGAACACGGAGTGGTAGCCGGGCGGCAGTCCGAGGGCGTCGATGGCCTTCTGGACGTCGTTCGCGACGTCGCCCATGACGTAGCCGGGCATCACGCCGGCGGACAGGGTGACTTGCTGCTCCAGCTGGCGGCGCTCGATCTGCTGGGGACCGACGCCGGCGCGGACCTCCGCGACCTGGGCGATCGGCACCATCGACGGCAGGCCGTTCTCGGAGATGAAGGTGCTGGCGACCGGCAGCTCCGACACGTCGGCGGCGTTGGTCCGCAGCGTGTCCGGGAACACGACCACCACGTCGTGCGAGAAGCCCTGCGGATCCTCCCAGGTCGTTGCGCGCTGGCCGCTGAAGAGCGGCTGCAGCGTCGCGGCCACGGAACCGACGCCGAGGCCCGCCCGCCAGGCCTCCTGCCGGTCGACGCGGACGTCGAGCTGCGGGATGTCACCCTCCTCGCTCGAGTTGGGCTCCGCGACGCCGGGGACGGTGCGGATCGCCTGGAGGGCACGGTCCGCGACGAGCTTGAGTCGCGACGCCTCCGGCCCCTGCACGCTGACCTGGATCGGCTGCCGGAAGCCGCCGAAGATCGAGCGCTGGCCCTGGATCTGGGGACGCACCCCCGGGATCTGGCGCAGCTTGCCGCGCAGATCGTTCTGAATCTCGGCCAGGGTGCGCTTGTGGCCTGGCTTGAGCGAGACGAAGACCGATCCCTGGTTCGGCGTGCCGCGGAAGCCACCGCCGATCGACAGGTAGGTGAAATCGGACTCCGGCTGCTTCATCAGGAAGTTGGAGATCTCGCGACCCCGCGCGACGGTGTACTCGAGCGTCGAGCCGGGCGGCGTCCGGAAGCTCACGGTGAACTCGTCACCGTTGACGTCCGGCATCCAGGTGAAGCCGAGCTTGGGCAGGATGAGGAAGCTGACGACGATCGTCGACGAGGCGATGGCGAGGACGATGCCCCGGTGGCCGAGGGCCCACCGGAGCCAGCCCGGGTAGTGATCGGCCATCCGCTCGAACCAGTCGTTGAACGCGAAGGCGACGCGACGGATCGGGTTGGCCTTGCGGCGCTGCGCCGCCTGGTGCTCGCCGCCATCGTTCGCGCCGTGCTCGATCTCCGGATCGGCCCAGACGCTCGAGAGCATCGGGTCGAGGGTGAAGCTCACGAAGAGCGAGACGAGCACCGCGAAGGTGACGGTGACGCCGAACTGGAAGAAGATCCTGCCGATCACGCCGCCCATGAAGGCGACTGGGATGAACACCGCGACCACGGCGAAGGTCGTCGCCATGACGGCGAGGCCGATCTCGTCGGTGCCCTCCTTGGCGGCGAGGTCGTGGGATTTCCCCATCTCGAGGTGGCGCACGATGTTCTCGCGCACGACGATCGCGTCGTCGATCAGGAGCCCGATCGCCAGCGAGAGGGCGAGCAGCGTCATGGTGTTCACGGTGAAGTTGAACACCCACATGATGAAGAACGCGCTGATGATCGAGACGGGGAGCGTGAGGCCCGTGATCACCGTCGAGCGCCACGAGTTCAGGAACAAATAGATGATCATGACGGTGAGCAGCGCTCCGAGGATGATCGAGAGCTGCACGTCGGCGAGCGACTCGCGAATGCGGCGCGAGTCGTCGCGGATGACCGTCATGTGGATGTCGCTGGGGAGCTGGCGCTCGAGCTCGGACACCGCGGCGCGCACGGCGTCGGCGACCGCCACCGTGTTGGCTCCGGAGATCTTCAGGACGTCCAGCGACACGGCGTCCGCCGTTCCGCTCGCATCGGAGATCTCCGTGCTGGTGCGCCGCTCCTCGGCGCCATCGACCACTTTGGCGACGTCGCCGATGCGGATCGGGGTGCCGCTCCGCACGGCGACCGGGATGTCGGCGAACGACGCGGGATCGACGATGCGACCGGTGACGCGGACGAGCCGCTCCGTGGCGCCGCGCTCGATGCGGCCCGCGGGCACTTCCTGATTCTCGCGCTGGAGCGCGGCGGTGAGCTGCGCGGGCGAAAGTCCATAGGCCCGCAGCGCGACCGGATCGACCTGCACGCGGATCTGACGCGCGTTGCCGCCGACGATGTTGACGCCGCCGACCCCCTCGATCGCCTCGATGCGCGTCTGCACGACCTCGTTGGCGAGATCGGTGATCTCACGGATCGAGCGCTCGTTCGACCGGAGCGCGATCGACATGATCGGCGAGTCGTTCGGGTCGAAGTGCTGGATGATCGGGTCCTGGATGTCCTCCGGCAGCGAGCGCCGGATGCGCGCCACTTTCGCCTGCACGTCCTGCTGGGCGACGGCGACGTCGACACCGAGGTTGAACTGCAGACGGACGATCGACACGCCCTCGAGCGACGTGGAGGTGATCTCCTTGATGCCCTGGACCGTGTTGAGCGCTTCCTCGATCGGCTTGGACACCTCGCGCATCATCACTTCCGGCGAGGCGCCCGGATACGACGTCTGCGCGACGACGACCGGATAGGTGATGTCGGGATATTCGTCGATCGCGAGCCGCTTGTAGCTCACGACGCCGAGCACCACGAGCGCCACCATCATCATGGTGGCGAATACCGGCCGCTTGATGGAGATGTCCGAGAGAAACATCGATTGACCTGATGCGAGAATGCGGGCGCTTCACGCCCGCGTGTCTAGGACTTGCGCTTCTCGGCGCCGGCGATGGTGACCTGCATGCCGCGGCCGAGCGTGCCCACGTTGCCGACGACGACCTTATCACCGGCCTGGAGCCCTTCGGTGACCTGGGCCATGCCCGCCTGCTCGTCGACCGCGCCGATCTGCACGGGCGCGATCTGGAGCGTCTTGCCGTCGATGCGATAGACGAACGGCTGGCCGTTGTCCTGGCTCTGGCGCAGCGCGCCGGTCGGAATGCCGATCACGTTGGTGAGCGTGCGGCTGATGACGCGTCCCGTGGCGAAGGTGCCGCCGCGCAGATTGTTGCCGGGGTTGGGCACCTGCACGTAAACGGTCACGGCGCGCGTCGCCGGATCGATCGTCGGGCTCACGCGCGCGACGCGACCGTCGAAGCGCCGGGCATCCGCGACGAAATGCACCACCTGACCGACGCGCACGGCCGACGCCTGCCGCGCCGGCACCGCTGCCGCGAGCTCCAGGGTGCCGCTCCGCACGAGCGTGAACATCGGTGCGCCGCGCGCGAGATGCACGCCGCCGTCGACGAGGCGCTTCTCGATCACGCCGCTGGCCGGTGCGAGCACGCGCGTGTCGCGCGCCTCGTTCCCGCTCGCACGCAGACGAGCGTCCGCGGCGGCGACGCGCGCCCGCGCCGCCACCACCGCCTGCTGCGACACCTTCAGGTCGCGCTCGGCGATCGCGCCCGCCTTGAACAGCGACGCATTCTGGTCCAGGGTCCACTGCGCGTTCGTCAGCTCCGCGTTCGCCGCCGCGCGATCCGCCTCGGCGCTGGCGCGACTGGATTCCTGCGTGCTCGACTCGAAGCGCGCGAGAAGCTGGCCGGCGCTCACCTGCTGGCCCTCGCGCACGTAGACGTCGGTGAGGTCGCCTTCGATCCGCGAGCGCACGTCGATCGTCTCGCTCGGCCGGAGATCGCCGGTCAGTGCGACGCCATCCTCGATGGTGGTCGTGGTGACGGTGGCGACGTCCGTCGGGGCGAGCGTGATCGACGGGCTTGGCCGCCCGCCGGCTCCCGGCCCGCCGGCGCCGCCCGCACGTGCGCCGCCAGTGGCGCCGCCCGCGCCGGCTCCGGCCTGCTGCACGGCGGCACCCTTCGGGTTCGACGCATCGGCGGCGGCGTCCTTCGAGCAGGCCGCGGCGAGCGAGGAGAGAGCGAGCACGCCGGAAACGGCGCGGAGCGTGTGGTTGATCGAGCGCATCGGTTATCTCGAAGACGGCGACGCAGTGGTCGTCGCCAGGAGCGGAATCGGGCGACCGAGCGCACGCGCCAGGTCCGCGGAAGCAAGGAACAGATCGTACGTGGCACGCGCCTCGGTGCTCTGCGCCGTGAGCTGCGCGAGCTGCGCGTCGGAGACCTCGAGCTGCGTGCTCAGGCCGCGAGCGAAGCGCAGCGAGGCGAGCTGGAACGCCTCGTGTGCCTCGCTCGAGTTCTGCCGGCTCGCGGCGTAGGCCGCGCGTGCACGACGAAGCTCGGCGCGCGCGCGCGCCACGTCCAGCGCGACCGTCTCACGCTCCTGCTGCAGCTGCAGATCGGCGACGCGGGATTGGGCCTGCGCGAGCTCCACATTCGACTTGATGCGAAAGCCGTCGAACAGCGGAAGGGAGACGTTCACGCCCATCTGCTGGTCGGAGAAGAAACCTCCATTCTGGCAGAGTCGGCCCGCGGCGGAGCCCGGTGGACAGTCGGCGGCCGTGAGCTGACCGCGCGAGGTCGGAATGCCGTAGCCGATCGGCGGGAAGGCGGAGTAGCCCGTCTGGAAGAAGACCGAGAGGCTGGGCCAGTAGTCGGCGCGCGCGATCCGGATGCCGAGACGACGCGCCGACGCATTCAGCTCGGCGGAGCGGAGCACCGCGCGCGCGGGCGTGGCGGTGCTGTCTTCCGTCGCGGCGAGGAGCGCCGTCGCGGCCGACGTGTCGACCTGGCTGGTCAGCACGAGCGGTTGATCGATGCGCAGGTTGAGGATGCGCTTCAGGTCGAGCTGCGCGAGCTCGTAGTCGTTGCGCGCCTGAATGGACACCGGCTCGAGGTTGGCGCGCTCGACGCGTGCACGCAGCACGTCGTAGCGCGCCGCCTGACCCGCCTTCTCCAGCTGCTCGAGCTGGGTGACACGGTTCGACGCGAGCGCGAGGTTGCCCGCCTGCAGCTCGGCGATGCGCGCGGCGAAGAGCACCTGGAGATAGGCGCGCTGCACCTGCATGGTCGTCGTGGCGCGCTGTTCGGACTCGTCCTCGCGGGCCGCCTGACGCACATCGGAGCCGGCGCGCAGCGCCGACACGAGCCGTCCGCCCTGGAAGAGCGTCTGCGACAGGTTGGTGTTGAAGTTGTACGTGTTCGGCTGGTTGAACAGCGCGCCGACGGCCTGGCCGCGCGCGCTCTGGTAGACGTGCGTGTACGCGCCGTTGAAGCGCAGCTGCGGCAGTACGTTCGCGCGCGCATTGGCGAACTGCGCGTCGGCGACGTCGGTCTGCGCGGCCGCGAGTCCGACCTCATCGCTCTGGCGAACGCCAAGTTGCACGGCCTGGTCGAGCGTGAGGCGAACGGTGTCCTGCCGAGCTCCGAGCACGCGCACGGTGTCGGCGGCGCGCGAGGACTGAGCTGCGAGCACGCGGCCGACGAGAAGAAGGGCGAGCACGACGGACGGTCGCGCCCACCCGATGGAAAGGCGGCTAAAGTGATGCATCACGAGAATATACGTTTTCCGGCGTGCGATCGTTGGCATCCGTGACGTCGCCGCGGTTCCCATATCAGATTGTATGGACGCACCGCGCACGCATCCAACCGGCGCCGGTTCCGACATCAAAGTCCCGCGGCGCCCGATCCTTCGACAATGCCCAAGCTTCTCGTTCTGGTCCCCGCGCACGGTACCGAGCTCGCACCCCTCGCCGACGAGGTTCTGGAAGGGGCGCGCAGCGTCCGCTTCGCCGAGGTCGACGTGCGCACCTTCGGGGAGGCGGGTGACGCGACCCCGCGTCGCAAACCGCTCGCGGGGATCGACGACCTCGCCTCGTACGACGGAATCGTCGTCGGCGTACCTGCGGGAGACGCGAAGGGCGAGCCACTCCAGGAGACCCTCGCGCGCTTCGAGGGCAGCCTCGCCAACAAGGTCGGTTCCGCGTTCACGACCGGATCGGGCGTGGCACGGACTGCCGCGCTCTGGTCGGCGCTGGCTCCAATGGCGGACCGCGGGATGATCCTCGTGCCGCTTCCCTTCTCGGACGGGGGCGACGCGAGCGCGGACGCGTGTCGGCGGATGGGGAAGCGGGTGGCCGAAGTGGTCGGTTGGGTGACCCACGCGCGGTCGCACCACCATCATCACCACCACTGAGCCGCGCACGTGGCCGCTGACGACGCACTCGACATCGAACGGCCCGAGTCGTTGCTCGCCTACCTTCGGGAAAGCGGGCGGATCGGGCCACAGGAACAGCCGCGACTGCAGCGGCTCGCGGGCGGCGTCTCGAGCCGCGCCGTATTGGTCG
>Ga0136846_1229171_pt1 | contig 11750 bp, 10 predicted proteins | sample HopSoiMetagenom2_FD_96841 | JGI IMG/M metagenome (GOLD analysis project Ga0136846, IMG submission 96841) | Grasslands soil microbial communities from Hopland, California, USA - 2 Assembly 2016 (version 4) | ecosystem: Environmental > Terrestrial > Soil > Grasslands | place: USA: Hopland... | reverse complement strand
CCACCGCTACCGCGAGTCGATCGTCGCTCCCATCTCCGGTGGCACCAGTCAGATCCAGCGCAACGCCATCGCCCGCAGCATGGGCCTCAAGGGCACCTGACGCTCGCGGTTCTGTAGCGACACAGAACGTGTCAGATGAGACGCTCGGCGACGACGTCCCCGCGGGGGTCGGAGTTGCGCCGTGCCCGCTCGAGCAGGGGGCGGATGACGGCGTCGACCTCGTCGGGCTCGGCCGGTGCGTCGGTGCTCGGGCCCTTGACCCATCCCTCGGCCACCGCGAGGAACCGGCCGGAGCTGGCGAAGACCCGCCCGGTCACGTCCTTCGACTGCTCCGACGCCAGCCACACGCAGATCGGCGCGACCCAGCGGGGGTCGATGAGCCCGGCTTCGGCCTCGGGGGTCTTGGCCACCGCGACGTCCTCGGTCATGCGGGTGAGCGCGGTCGGGGAGATGGCGTTCACCGTGACCCCGTACCGCTGGAGCTCGCGGGCGGTGATGATCGTGAAGGCGGCGATGCCGGCCTTGGCGGCGCCGTAGTTCGACTGCCCGACCGCGCCGTAGAGCCCCGACGACGAGGTCGTGTTGATGATGCGGGCGTCGACCGCCTTCTCGGCCTTGACCATGTCGCGCCAGTGGTTGGCGACGTAGTTGGTGGTGAGGAAGGTGCTCTTGAGATGGACGCGGAGCACGGAGTCCCAGTCGTCCTCGGTCATGTTCACGACCATCCGGTCGCGCAGGATGCCGGCGTTGTTGACGACGACGTCGATCTTCCCCCAGGTGTCGATGGCCTGGTCGATCAGCGTCTTGGCGCCGTCGGAGGTCGACACGTCGGCGGTGTGGGCCGCGGCCTCGCCACCCCTGGCCACGATCTCGTCGACCACGCCCTGGGCGGCGTCGGCTGACTCGGGCACGCCGTCGCGGCGGACGCCGATGTCGTTGACGAGCACCTTGGCGCCCTCACGGGCGAGCAGCAAGGCGTACTCCCGGCCGAGACCGCGCCCGGCACCGGTGATGGCGACCACGCGCCCCTCGGTCATCTTTCCTGCCATGCGTCAGCCCTTCGCCACGAAGTCGCGTCCCCGGATCATGCGAACCGGCGTGTACTCCATCACCGCGTCGCCCTTTTGGTTGAACACCGTGTTGCGGGCGGTGACGATTCCGGTTCCCGCGCGGCTGGATGCCCGGGACTCGGTGATCTCGACGACGACCTCGATGGTGTCGCCGACGTAGACGGGCTTCTTCACGTCGAGCTCCATGTGCATGAAGGCCATGCCGGTGCCGTGGATGGCGTTGGTCTGCATGACCAGGCCCTCGGCGAGGCAGAAGGTCAGGGAGCCCGGAACCAGCCGCCCGGTGTAGCCGCCCTCGGCGGCGTTGCGGGCGTCGAGGAACAGCGGCTCGGTGAAGCCGCACAGGGCGACGAAGCCCATGAGGTCGGTCTCGGTGACCGTTCTGGCCGCCGTCCGGAACGCGTACCCGGCGGGGGTTTCTTCCCAGGTCAGGCCGTGGGCCAGGAAGGGCACGGTTGATGGATCGAGAGTCGTCACGCGCGGGACGTTACCGTCAGCGGCCGTGAGCCGGGCCTTCCGCTTTTCGGTCACCGCACCGCCCCTGACCCCGTCCATGGCGGACTGGACCGACGGCCTGCGGCGCATCGAAGCCATGGGGTTCGACACCGTCGTGATGGCCGACCACTGGACCGACGGCTACGGCTCCGAACCGATGGTGACGCTCACCGCGGCGGCCATGGCCACATCGACCTTGCGGCTCCAGACCGGTGTGCTCGGCAACGACTATCGCCACCCGGTCCTGACCCACCGCATGGCTGCCACGCTCGACGTCGTCTCCGGCGGCCGCTTCGTGCTCGGGATGGGTGCCGGCTGGCTGCGCTCCGACTACGAGACTGCTGGGCTGCCGATGGACGAGCCCGGCGTGCGGGTGACCAGGCTCGAGGAGTCGATCGCCGTGATCAAGTGGCTCTTCGGCGACGAGCCCTTCAGCTTCGCGGGCGAGCACTACCGGATCGAGGGGCTCGACGGCCTGCCCAAGCCGGTGACTCGGCCCCATCCACCCTTCTTCATCGGTGGCGGCCGGCCGCGCGTGCTGCGGATCGCCGGCCGCGAGGCCGAGGTGGTCGGCATCGGGGCCAGCCTCCGGGCGGGTGAGCTGGGGGCCCACGCCGTCGTCGACCTGGCGCCCGAGCGGATCGACGACAAGCTGCGCTGGATCGCCGAGGGCGCCGCCCAGTCGGGGCGGGCGATCGGCGACCTCGAGCTGGAGCTGAACCACTGGCTCGTGCGGGTGACCGACACCTCGGCCGAGGCGGACCAGTTCCTCGACCGGATGGCCGGCCGGTTCGACATGACCGGCGCCGAGCTGGGTCGCTCGCCGGCAGTGCTCGTCGGGCCCGTGGGCCAGATCGTCGAGAAGCTGGCGGCCGACCGGGAGCGGTTCGGCATCAGCGCCGTCCAGCTCGACGCCGGCTACCACCCCAAGGACCTCGACCAGCTCGCCCCCGTCGTGGAGGCGTTGGCGGGGACCTGACCGGCCCGCCGGTGCCCGGCACCGCTCGGCGAGCTCCAGCGAGCGAAGAACGGCCGGCGCGCCAGGAATTCGCCGGATGACCTCGCGCCGTGTGAGGGCTTCGTTACCGTTCGTGTCATGACTCGCTTGAAGTCCCTTGGTGTCGTCGCGGCCGGCCTCGTCCTCGTGCTGACCTGCTTCGCGCTGCTCCCGGCCGCCAGCGCGTCCACCCCGGTCACCGGGTCGGCGTGCACGGGCTGCCCCGAGCCGCCCACGACCACCCCGCCACCGCTGCTGCCGACGCCCGGCAACACGACCACCACCGCCGGGCCCAACGGGTCGGCCCCGACCAGCTCGGCCCCCGTCGTCCTGCGGGCCACCCTCGGCACCGGCCAGGTCAACCCCAAGCCCAAGGGCGTGCCGGTCGGCGCCGCCGCCCAGTTCGCGGCCGTCGTCACCGACGGCCGCCTGTCGTGGGCCCTCAGCAACGTGAAGCTGTCGGGCGTGCCGAACGCCCGCCTCGAGTCGGGCAAGCCGGGCAAGAACGGGGCCACCGTGGTGACCCTGTGCGGCAAGTGCGGTTCGGCCCTCGCCGGCAACCTCGCCCTCACCGACGACCAGGAGGACGACCTCCGGGCCGGCCCTCTCTACATCGAGCTCAACACGCCGAAGAACCCCAAGGGCGAGCTGCGGGGCCAGATCCGGGGCTGATCTCGTCGCCACGGTCGTTTGGGACACGCGGCTTAGAAACGTGCCATCATCTCCCTACCAACGCGTAGAGGGGGCAGGGGCATGCGTGACTACGAGATCATCTCGACCGACTCACATCTCGAGGTCTCACCCGACCAGTGGCGGCCGTTCGTGGACAAGGAGTTCCACGAATGGGTGCCCAAGGTGGTCCAGCTGCCGACCGGGGGTGATGCCTGGCTGATGCCAGGCAAGAGCCAGCCGGTGCCCCTCGGCCTCAACTTCTCGGCCGGCCTCGGCTTCGAGAACCTCAAGACCACGGGTCTGTCGTACTCCGACGGCCTGGTCGGCGCCGGTGACGCCAAGCAGCGACTCACCGAGATGGACCAGGACGGCGTTCACGCCGAGCTTCTCTTCCCGGCTGTCTCCGGCCAGCGCACGCTCGACGCCTCGGCCATCCCGCCCGAGGCCTACGTGGCCCTGGCCCGGGGTTACAACACGTGGCTCTCCCAGGAGTACACCGCCGAGGACACCGACCGCCTCCTGGGACTGGCGATCCTGCCGTGCTCGACCGTCGACGACGCCATCGCCGAGCTGGAGCGCGTCGCCACCATGCCCGGGATCCGCGGCGTCGTGATGCACCAGTGGCCCAACGGCAAGCCCTATCCGGTCGCCGACGAGGACGACAGGTTCTGGCAGCGCGCCATCGAGCTCGACGTCCCCCTGACCGCCAACGTCAGTCTGGGTGGTGGTCTCGACGCCGAGAACAAGGCGCTGGCCGAGGCAGCGGCGTCGGGTGTCTCCCTCATGAACTTCGCCCCCATGACCCGGATGCTCTCGAAGACGGTGACGCACGGCTCCCAGGTCATCCAGTTCATCCAGAACGGCTACCTCGACCGGTTCCCCGAGCTCCAGGTCTTCTTCGCCGAGACCCAGATCGGCTGGATCCCCGAGTTCAAGGAGGACGCCGACGAGAACTGGAACCGCCACAAGTTCTGGAGCGGTGCCGACGAATGGGCGCACGAGCCGAGCTGGTACGTCGACCGCCACTTCCACTGGGGCTTCCAGGTCGACCGGTTCGGCGTGAAGGTGCGCCACGACATCGGTGTCGACCGGATCCAGTGGTCGACCGACTTCCCGCACGTGCAATGCGACTGGCCCGACTCCCAGAAGATCATCGAGATGCAGTTCAAGGACGTTCCCGAGGACGAGACCCGGAAGATGCTCAGGGACAACGCGGTCAAGTTCTTCCGCCTCGACAAGCCCCAGGCCACTGCCTGATGGGGTTGCTCGACGGCAAGGTCGGCTTCGTCACCGGGGCCGGCCACGGCCAGGGCCGAACGCATGCCGTGCGCATGGCGAAGGAGGGCGCCGACGTCGTGCTGTGCGACATCTGCGAGCCCATCGCCCAGGTCGAGAACCCGATGGCCACCAAGGAGGAGCTCGAGGAGACCGCCCGGCTGGTCGAGAAGGAGGGTCGCCAGGTCGTCTTCGCCAAGGCCGACGTCCGCCGGCTCGCCGAGGTGCAGGCCATCGTCGACGAAGGGCTCGCCGCCTTCGGCCACATCGACGTGGTGGCGGCCAACGCCGGCATCTGGCACCCGCTCCCCTTCGTCGACATCGACGAGGACGAGTACGACGCCGTCGTCGACACGAACCTGCGGGGCTGCTGGAACACGGCCAAGGCGGTCGTCCCGTCGATGATCGCCGCCGGCAACGGCGGTGCCATCGTCATGACCAGCTCGGCTGCCGGCATCCGGGGCCAGACGCCCTATGCGCACTACACCGCGGCCAAGCACGGTGTGGTCGGCTTGATGAAGTCGTTGTCCAACGAGCTGGCCCAGTACGACATCCGGGTCAACACCGTGCACCCGACGGGCGTCAACACCTTCATGGGCATGCAGCCTTCAGTCGAGAGCATCGCGGCGACGCACCCGTTGTTCGTGATGGGTGCCAGCAACACCCTTGACGTGTCGGTCGTCGAGCCCGAGGACATCTCCAACGCGGTGGTCTGGTTGCTGTCCGACCAGGCCCGCTGGATCACGGGTGTCCAACTGCCGGTCGACGCCGGCAACACCAACAAGCCCTGACCATCGCTGTCGATCTCTGGGGGGACTGCACATGACCGGATTGCTGGAAGACGTCACCGTCGTCGAGACGGGAGTGCTGATGACCGTCGACTTCCTCGGGCGGCTGCTCGGCGACGAGGGCGCCGATGTCATCAAGGTGGAGACGCCACAGCTGGGCGACTACCTGCGGAACATCATGAGCAGGTTCGCCCCTGACTGGTCGGTGTTCCACATGACGCTGAACCGCAACAAGCGCAGCGTCACCTGTGATGCCCGTACGCCTGAGGGCCAGGAGGTGATGGGCAAGCTCATCGAGCGGGCCGACATCTTCATCACCGGCAACGTGGGCGACACGAACTACAAGCTCGGCCTCGACTACGACACGGTCAAGGCGATCAATCCCAAGATCGTCTACTGCCAGGCCACCGGCTTCGGTGCGTCCGGGCCCTACGCCCAGGTCCCGACGCACGGCCAGATGATGGACGCCCTCGGGGGCGGCGCCGATCCGATGGCCATCGACGAGCGCGGCTTCGTGACGCCGACGGGGAAAGGTGTCGGCAGCAGCGGTGGGGTCGTGATCGGACCCTTGTATGCCGCCTTCGCGGTGGCCGCCGCGCTGGCGAAGGCGACGCGAACCGGTGAGGGTTGCTACATCGACGTCTCTTGCGCCGACGCGGTCATCGCCGGCAAGTGGCAGGGCTCGTTGCCGATGCTGAACCCCGACAAGATGGACGCCGCCTGGGGCGCCGGCCGGGGCGCGAACCCCGACGGCGGCACCGAGTCGGCGAAGTACCAGCACTACGAGACCAAGGACGGGAAGTACATCCTGTTCTGCGCCATCGAGGCCAAGTTCTGGGAGCACTGGTGCCGGGCTGCCGGGCGGGAGGACCTCATCGGCGAGCACCGCAGCGAGTTGGTGGTCGACTTCGGCAGCGGCGACGACGACCTGCGGCTCGAGATCCAGCGGGTGTTCCACACCAAGACCCAGGCCGAGTGGATGCAGATCGCCATCGACGCCGACATCGCCATGGGCCCGGCCCTCCGGTTCGACGAGATCCAGAGCGACCCGCATCTGAGGGCCCGCGAGCAGGTCGTGACCGAGCACCATCCCGTCTTCGGCGACATCCTCACCTTGGGAAACCCGATCGTGGTGCCGGGCAAGGAGTTCACGGTGCGGTCGGCGCCGGCGCACGGCCAGGACACCGACGAGATCCTCGCCGAGGTCGGTTACGACAGCGGTGCCCGAGAGAAGCTGCGCGCCGCCGGCGTCATCAAGTAGCAGTGGACCTGGCTGGCAAGGTCGCGGTCGTCACCGGCGGGGCCGGCGGCCTCGGCGCCGCGGTCTGCCGGCGGTTCGCCAAGGATGGCGCCCGGGTGGCAGTGGTCGACCTCGACCAGGCCCGCTGCGACGAGGTGGCCGCCGAGGTCGGTGGCATCGCCATCGCCGCCGACGTCGGGGTGGAGTCCGAGGTCCAGGCGATCGTGACCGAGGTCGAGCGCCAGCTCGGCCCGATCGACCTGTTCCACTCGAATGCGGGCGGTGGCGGCGGCAAGAGCCTGTTCGACTCCGACGCCGAGTGGCAGGCGTCGTGGCAGGTCAACGTCATGGCCTCGGTGTACGCGGCCCGGGCCGTCATCCCCTCGATGGTCGAGCGGGGCGAGGGATACCTGGTGGGCACGGCCTCCGGAGCGGCGCTGACCTGCGAGCCGGGCTCGATGGCCTACAGCATCACCAAGCACGCCATGCTCGACCTCTACGAGCTGCTGGCGATCCAGTACCACGGCCAAGGCGTCAAGGTGTCGTGCTTCTGTCCGTTTGGCATGCTGACGCCGATGCTGCTCCGCGGAGCCACGAACGTCGACGAGCTGACGCCCTCGGTGCAGATCGGGCTGCGCGGGGCGGTCACCCCGGAGTTCGCGGCCGACGCGGTCGGCGACGGCATCCGTGACGAGCGCTTCCTGATCCTGTCCCATCCGGAGGCGCTCACCTACTTCGGCCGCAAGGCCAGCGACTACGACCGCTGGCTCAACGGCATGCGGCGGGCCTATGGCACTGCCCACACCACCTCGGAGGTATGACGATGGCCGGACCGATCGCAGGGCTTCGGGTGGTCGACTGCTCGCACGGCATGGCCGGTCCGCGAGCGACCGGCCTCTTGGCCGACTACGGGGCCGATGTGGTGTGGGTCGAGCCGCCCGGGGGCGATCCGTGCCGCCCGCATGTGCCGGCGGCGGTCTCGGTGTTCAACCGCGGCAAGCGGGGCATCGAGCTCGACCTCACCGACACCCCCCAGCGCGACCGCCTGCTCGAGCTGATCGACCGGGCCGACGTGTTCGTCGAGAGCTGGCAGCCCGGTGTGGCCGAGGCGCTCGGGCTCGGGTTCGACGCCATCCATGCCCGGAACCCCCGGTTGGTCTACGTGTCGATCTCCGGCTTCGGCGAGGACGGTCCCGACCGTGACCTCCCCGGCTACGAGGCGATCGTGCAGGCACTGCTCGGCGGCATGGCCGATCAGCTCGGCCATCGTGGGGCGCCGATCTTCGTCGGCTGGCCGTTTGCCAGCACCGGCGCCGCCTCGCTGGCCGTCATCGGCACGTTGAGCGCGCTCTACCGCCGTCACACCGACGGCGTCGGTCGTCACGTGCAGACGTCGATGGTCGACGGCGCCCTGGCCTACAACTCGATGATGTGGAGCGAGACCGACCAGACCGTGGCGCTCAACACCCCGGTGGCCGGCGCCAGCCAGACCAGCACGATGCGCCTCCTGACCCGGTCCTTCGAGTGTGCCGACGGCGAGTACCTCGGCATGCACACCGGCGCGGTGGGCGCCTTCGGCCGGTGCATGAAGGTGCTTGGCCTCGACGACCGCATTCCCCCGAGCGAGACCGGCATGGACATCGGCGTGCCGCTCACCGACGAGCAGATCAAGATCATCGCCGAGGACCTTCCGGCCATCTACCGCACCAAGCCCCGCGCCGAGTGGGTGCAGCTGTTCATGGACGCCGACGTGTGCGCCATCGAGCACCTCCGGCCAACCGACGTGTACGACACGCCGCAGGCCATCCACAACCAGATGGTCGTGGAGATCGACGACCCGGTCCTCGGACCGGTGCAGCAGGTCGGCTTGGCCGCCAAGCTGTCGGCCAGCCCTGGGGCGGTCGGTGGCCCGGCGCCGACGGTCGGGCAGCACACCGACGAGGTGCTGGCGAATCTGGCCGGCTGGTCGCCCCTCGAGCCCGCCGTGGCGGCGACGCCCGACACCCGCCCCCTGCTCGACGGCGTGCACGTCGTCGACTTCGGCGCGTACTACGCGGGCCCGTACTCGTCCCGTCTGCTGGCCGACCTCGGCGCCGACGTGATCAAGGTCGAGACCCTGCTGGGCGACCAGGTGCGAGGGATCGACCGGGTCTACGCGTCCGCCTCGGCCGGCAAGCGGTCGATGGCGGCCAACCTCAAGGACCCGAGCCTGGCCAAGGCGTTGACGGGCCTGCTCCAGTGGGCCGACGTGGTGCACCACAACCTGCGACCGGGTGCCGCCGACCGCCTCGCCCTCGACTACGAGAGCGCCCGCAAGCTCAACCCCGAGCTCATCTACGTGCACGCGCCCGGCTGGGGGGCCACCGGGCCGTTTGCCTTCCGCCAGAGCTTCGCCCCCATGTTGTCGGGCTACATCGGCGTGACCTTCGAGGTCGCTGGTCAGTTCAACCCGCCGATGCCGCCGAACGCCAACGAAGACCCGGGCAACGGGTTGCTCGGCGCCATCGGCATGCTCCTCGGCCTCCTGCACCGGCAGCGCACCGGCGAGGGTCAGTTCGTCGAGAACCCGCAGCTGAACGCGACCATGACCCACCTGGCCTACGCCGTTCGCCGGCCCGACGGCGAGGTGATAGGCGCCGGAATGCTCGATCCCCTCCAGATGGGCTTCGGTCCCTTCGAGCGCCTGTACGAGACAGCTGACGGGTGGGTGTGCATCACCGCCTTCGCCGAAGACGAGCGAGCGGCCGCGGTGAAGGTCGTCGGCGTCGATCGGGTCGACGACGACGACGCCCAGGCCGACGCCCTGCTGAGCGCCTTCGCCGGTCGGAAGACCGAGGAGGTGGTGGCTGAGCTCCGGGCTGCAGGGGTGGCGGCGGCCGTGCCGCTGGCCCAGAAGAACATCCATGCGTACATGAACGATCCCGAGAACCGTCGCACCGGCCGGGTGGCCGAGTGCCCGCATCCGACGAAGGGCAACGTGCGTGAGCTCGCGGTCCTGGTGCGCTTCACCGACGCCGAGATGGCGCCGCACAAGCTGGCCCCCGAGCTCGGCGAGCACACCGACGAGGTCCTGGCCCAGTTCGGCTACTCGGCCGACGAGATCGCCGCCCTGCGCGAGGCCAAGGCGGTGCGCTAGCAATCCGGCATGGCGGTCACCGGTCCGATCCACCTCGACGTCGACATCACTGGGAAGGTGGCGATCGACGGGGCGCTGCACACGCAGGTCACGGTGCACCTGCCCGACCCCGGCGCCATGACCGACCCGCCGATCGTGATGTTCGCGTTCCCCGGTGGGGGAGCGGGGCGGGCGATGTACTGCATGGAGGCGCCGACCACCCTCGCCTACTCCCAGGCTCGCTGGCACGCCGAGCGCGGCGTGGTGTTCGTGTCGTGCGACCACCTGGGCACCGGCGGCAGCAGCCACCCTGACCCTGAGCTGCTGGCCTCGCCCTACCCGGTCGCCTGGGCCAACCACGCGACGGTCGAGGGCGTGCTCGCCCTCCTGGCGAAGGATGCCGTCGCGCCCGGGTTCGGGTCGCTCGAGGATCCGGTCACCGTCGGCATGGGCCACTCGATGGGGGGCAACCTCACGATCGTCCTCCAGGGCAACCGAGCTGTCTTCGATGGTGTCGCCATCCTCGGCTACAGCGCGTTCCACACGGTCCTGCCCGCGCCGCCCGGGCACGATGACACGCCGCCGCCCCGCCGGCCCCGCATGCTTCCCGACGACGGCCGTGATCTCTCCGCTCCCGATCTGCACGCCCAGGCCATCCTGCGGCACATGAATCGCTGGGACGCGGAGGAGGCGGCCGAGATGAAGCGTCACGAGTGGGGCCTGCCGCTCGCCAGCAAGGAGATGCCGGTTGCCGGCAGGTCCATGAACGCCCAAGGTGTGGTGTCCGAGGAGGCGTCGTGGATCACGTCGCCGGTCTTCATCGGCTGCGGCGAGCGCGATGTCGTGCGGCACCCGTGGGAGGAGCCCAAGTACTACTGGCGCTCCCGTGACGTGACCCTTGCCGTCATCCCCCGGATGAGCCACGGCCTCAACAGCGCGACCACCCGGGAGATGATGTGGAAGCGCATCCACCACTGGGCGCTCGGGGTGGCCGCCTTCAGCGCCGAGGAGAGCTCGACCTACCGCGACTGACCGCGAGGGTGGATTCATTCCACCTACTCCAGCGGGAGTGAGGGTGGTGGTCGTCCGGGCGGTGTGCTTCGGAGGACGTTGCCGTCGGGGGTGCTGACGACCAGCTGCCCGTCGGGCAGGAGCTTCATGCTCCAGCGGTTGCGGTGCAGCAGGTGGTGGTGGCGGCGGCAGAGCAGCACGAGGTTGTCGAGGCGGGTGGGCCCCTTGTCGGGCCACCAGGGCACGACGTGATGGGCGTCGCACCAGTCGGCCGGTCGGTCGCACCCAGGGAAGCGGCAGCCGCGGTCGCGCACGGCGAGGGCGTTGTACTGCGCGGTGCTGGCCACGCGCCGGCTGGTGCCGTAGTCGAGAATTGCTGACGGGCCCTCGACGAGGACGCGGTGGAGGTTGGCGCTGCACAGGAGGGTCTTGAGGTCAGCCCGTGAGATCAGCGCGCCGTCGAGGCAGCAAGCGCCCTCTCCGGTGTCGAGCCCGGCGATGTCGATGGTGATGTTGATGTGGGGCCGTCGCCGGTCGCTGAGCACCGTGGTCTGGTGGTCGAGGAAGAACCGGCAGATGTCGATGAGTGCGTCGGCCCGTCGTTGGGCAGGCGTGCGTTCCGGCTCGCCCTCGAGATCGGGCCGCTGCGCCACACGGAGAGCGGTCAGCATCGTCTCGCCCGACAGCCCGTCGAGGGAGCCGGAGACCTCCGTGCGCCCATTGAGGATGCGGGACGTGTGAAGGGTCGACGGCTGCTGTTCGGGCCCATCGTTCTCGTCGAGGGCGTCGGCGTGCTGACGCCAGGCTCGCATGACCTGCACGGTCTCGCCCACCGACAGCCCGATGAGTGTGGGCACGATGTCGGCTTCCTGCGAGGCGAACAGCTCGACGTTCCGGTCGTTGAGCTGTGCCACGACGGCGTCGACCTGCCCGCCAGAGAGCTGCCCTGATGACCAGGCAGCAGCTAGCACCGGGAGCTGCTGGCACCGCCGCGACCGCTTGGCCAGCGCCCAGGCCTCCTTGTTGGAGACCGATGCGTGGTGGCGCAACCAGCTGGTTGCCGACGGCGCTCCATCGGTCTCCCACT
>Ga0136846_1237613_pt1 | contig 11754 bp, 8 predicted proteins | sample HopSoiMetagenom2_FD_96841 | JGI IMG/M metagenome (GOLD analysis project Ga0136846, IMG submission 96841) | Grasslands soil microbial communities from Hopland, California, USA - 2 Assembly 2016 (version 4) | ecosystem: Environmental > Terrestrial > Soil > Grasslands | place: USA: Hopland... | reverse complement strand
GCGCTGCTCGCAGCATTGAGCGCCTGATCCCGCAACCTCGGATTGGAAATGTCCGCACCGCGAACAAGCATCAGCAACTCCCGCGCCGCCTGATACGCCCTCAAGCTCTCATGCGGCAAAGTCATCCAGTTCGTCATCGTCGGCCTCCCTCACCGAAGGCGCCAGCCGGGAGGCCGACGATGACGAACGGATGACGATCCCACCCAAGCGCGAGCGCAGCGAGCTAAAGGGACATTGGCTGCACGCGCAGTGACAGGCCGAAGGCCTGGCGCGAGCGTGCCAGAAGCCGGAACCCGTTCACGTCCACGTCCACGTTCGCGTCCACGTCTACGTTCGCGTTCACGTCCACGTTCACGTCCACGTCGCCGTCAACGCTCCTCTACCTGCCCCTCCGCAGCAGCGCCTCCACCTGCTCCAGCCTGAACGGCTTGTCCAGCCGCTGCTCCGGCACCTTCTCCAGGAACTCCCGCGCACGCTCAGTGACCGCGCCTCCCGTCATGAACACGAACCGCTTGCTCAGCGCCGGCAGCTCGCGGCTGACCTCCTCGAACACGTCCATTCCGGTGACGCCGGGCATCATCAGGTCGCAGAGGATCAGGTCGAATCCCTGATCGTCGTGCAGGATGCGCAGGGCCTCTTTTCCTTCGCGGACCGAGACGACCTCCGCCTCCTCCCGAAGGCCGGTCCTCAGGGTGACGCCGAGATAGGGCTCGTCGTCGATGAGCAGCACGCGGCGTCGCCGGTTGGATCGGCGCGCCGCCGCAGGCTCCTGTAGCACTTGCGGCGCGGTCATCTCGGGCTGGCCGGGCAGCGTCACCCGGAAGGTGCTGCCCCGCCCGGGCGAGCTCTGCACGGTGATCTCGCCGCCCAGCGCGGAGACGATGCCGTGCACGATGGAGAGGCCCAGCCCGGTGCCAACGCCCACCGGCTTGTCGGTCCAGAACGGCTCGAAGATGCGCTCGATCTTCCACGGCTCGATGCCCACGCCCGAATCCTCCACCTCGACCACCACCTCGGCTCCGGAACCGGCCCGGGTCCGCACCGCGATCAGATGCTTCTCCGGCGCGCCCTCCGGGATGGCCTGGGCGGCATTGACGAGGAGATTCAGGAAGACCTGCCCGAGCCGGCTCTCGTCGCCCAGGACCGGCGCGACGGGCTGGTAGTCGCGGATCAGCTGTGCGCGGGGGCGGATGTGGCTCTGGGCCATATTGATCGAAGACTCGAGCACCTTCTCCACGTCCACCGGCAAGAGCTGGTGTTCGCCGGGCCGCGAGAAGGTGCGCAGGTCGCGGACGATGGAGCGCACCCGCTCGGCGCCTTCCAGCGCCTCGGCCACCCAGTTGCGGACGCGGTCCCAGTCCTCCCCGGAGGGCCCCTGCGGGCGCAGGCGCAGCCGCTGCAACTCGCGCTCGATCAGCTCCAGCCCCAGCGTCACGTAGACCAGCGGGTTGTTGATCTCGTGCGCGACGCCGGCCGCCAGCGTTCCGATGGAGGCCATCCGGTCGGCGCGCGAGAGCCGCGCCTCGATGCGCTTGCGCTCGCCCACGTCCTCGATGATGCCCACGCCGCCCATCACCGTGCCGCGCGGCCCCAGGATGGGCGCGAACAGTGCCGCGCATTCCGAAATCTTTTGGGAGGTCTGCGATTTGTAGGGACCTTCGTAGCGGACCGTCCGGCCCTCCAGCGTGCCGCGGATCAGCGTGGCGATGCGGTCGCGGCTGGGATCGCCCTGCAGCGTGGTCATGTTGAGGCCGATCACCAGCTCCCGCGACGAGCCCAGGATCTGCAGCATGGCGCCGTTGCAGTCGGTGGTCACGCCACGCGCGTCGAAGTGGAGCAGGCCGACCGGCGCGTTCTCGAAGACGAGGCGGTACCGCTCGTCCGGCGGCACCCGCGCGTCTTCGCGGACGCGGTGGACCGTGACCACCAGCAGCCGGCCGGCCACACCCAGCGCCAGCTCGACGTCCAGCTCCGGCCCGTCCCTTCGCACCACTTGCGCTCGCGTCGGCGCCTGCGCACGCAGGTAGAGGTCGCGCAGGAAACCAGGGTGCTGCCCGCGCATGCGCTCGGGCAGCAATGCGTCCAATGGCTGCCCGACCAGCTCGTCGGCGGGCCAGGCGAACAGGCGGTAGGCGGCGGGATTGGCGTAGACGATGCGGTCCTGGCCGTCCGCAGCCACTGTCGGCTCGGGCAGCCCGTCGAGCAGGGTGAGGGCGTCGAGGTCCGTCATCCGCCCGCCTCCGCGGCGAGGGCCGCGAAACGGCCGAAGACGCCTGCGGCCACCCGGGAAAGCCTGGGCAGCTCGCGGCGGGCGGAGAGCCGCAGCAGCTCCGGATCCACGCCTTCCTCGCGCAGCTCCGCCTCGCCACCCATCATCGCCGCCAACACATCGTCGTTGACCTCCAGGTGGAACTGGATCCCCCAGGCGCGCTCGCCGGCGCGGAAGGCCTGCAGCGGCGTCTGCGTGCTGGAGGCTAGCGGCACTGCATTCCCAGGTAAAGTGAAGACATCGCCATGCCAATGAAAGGCAACGAAGCTGTCCGGTGACCCGGAAAAGAGCGGATCATTGCGCGCGGCCTCGGCCAGGCGGACGCGGTAGAAGCCGATCTCCTTTCGTTCCGCCGGGCCGACGCTGCCGCCCAGCGCGGTCGCCAGCAGCTGGCTCCCGAGGCAGATGCCGAGGATGGGCCGGCCCTCCGAGATGCAGCGCCGCAGGAGGCGCAACTCGTCTCCCAGGTGGCGCAACAGGTGTTGATCCCGGACGTTCATGCCGCCGCCCAGCACCACCAGGGCATCGGCCCGTTCCGGAACGGGGTCTCCGGCGTACGTCCGCACGAGGCGATGGCCGCGCAGCAGCGCCGAGAGCGTGCCTGGCCCCTCGCCCGGCTCATGCTGGATGACGATCATGCCAGACAAGGATACATGCGCGGCCCGCTTCTTGTTATGAGGTCCGCCATGAGCCTTGGAAAGAACTTCCGGCTGCCGGCGGACGTGAAGCCGGTCCGCTACAACGCGCACCTGGCGCCCGACCTGGCCGGCGGGACCTTCGAAGGGCGGATGGAGCTGGAGGTCCGCCTGGACGGGTCGCGCCGGGAGCTGCACTTGCATGCGCTGGGGCTGGAGATCACCCGCGCCCGCGCGCGGCCGTCGCTGCGCGCCGCGGTGAGCCTGGACCCCGAGAGCGAGACGGCCACCCTGCGCTTCGACGGCGACCTGCCCGCGGGCAGGGTGGTGCTCGATCTGGCGTGGACGGGCAAGTTCACCGCCGGCTTGCGCGGCCTCTACCGCGCCGGACCGGTGGCCGTCACGCAGTTCGAAGCGGCCGACGCGCGCCGGCTCTTCCCCTGCTTCGACGAGCCGGCCTTCAAGGCCCGCTGGAGCCTGCAGCTGGTGGGCCTCCCCGACGGCGTCACCGCCCTCTCCAACAGCCCGGTGGTGAAGGACGAGAAAGAGCCAGGCGGCGGGCGCACCGTCCAGTTCGCCGAGACGCCGCCGCTCTCCAGCTACCTCATCGTCCTCTGCATCGGCGAGCTGGCCTCGAGCCCCGAGCAGCTGGCACGCGGCTATCCGGTGCGCACCTGGTCGGTGCCGCAGAAGCAGGCCCTGACCGCCTTCGGCCAGGAGGTTGCGTGCGCGGTGCTGCCGCTGCTCGAGGACTACTTCGGCCAGCCGTACGCCTACGGCAAGGTCGACCAGGTCGGCGTGCCTGACTTCGAGGCGGGGGCGATGGAGAACGCGGGCTGCATCACCTACCGCGAGGTGGCGCTGCTGCTCGATCCCGCCGCGGCTCCGCTGACCGTGCAGAAGCGCGTGGCGGAAGTGATCACCCACGAGCTGTCGCACCAGTGGTTCGGTAACCTCGTCACCATGGTGTGGTGGGACGACCTCTGGCTCAACGAGGCCTTCGCCACCTGGATGGCCTACAAGATCGTCGACCAGTGGCGGCCGCGCTGGCGCGTGTGGATGGACTTCGAGACCGGCAAGGGCGCGGCGCTCCACCTCGACGCGCTCAAGTCCAGCCACCCCATCCGCGCCGAGATCCGCAACGCGGAGGAAGCCGGTGAATCGTTCGACGCCATCACCTACGAGAAGGGTGGCGCCATCCTGCGCATGATCGAGGGTTACCTCGGCGCGGAGCGCTTCCGCGACGGCATCCGCCTTTACATGCGCAACCATCGCGAGTCCAACGCCACCGCCGACGACCTCTGGGGCGCGCTGGCAGAGGCATCGGGGCAGCCCATCTTGGAGATGGCCAACGCCTGGATCCGCCAGACCGGCTATCCGCTGGTCACCATCTCGCAGGCCGGCGGCAAGCTGCGGTTCGCGCAGAAACGCTTCTTCTCCGATCCGGCCTCGGCGCCCGAGCCGACCCAGTGGCCGGTGCCGCTCGTGCTGCGGTTCGGCGGCCGCGAGCACCGCGTGCTGCTGCGCGGCGCGGAGCAGACGCTCGACACCGGCGGGCCCGTCGACTGGGTGCTGGGCAACGTGGGCGCGCGCGGCTTCTACCGCACGGCGTATGAGCCCGCGCTGCTGGAGCGCTTGATCCGCGCTTTACCCGAGCTGCAGCCCGAAGAGCGGATGGGACTGGTCTCGGATCAATGGGCGCTCGTGCGCGCCAACGCCGTGCCGCTGGCCGGTTTCCTGAAACTGCTCGCGGGCCTGGGCTCGGAGCCGGATCACACGGTCCTCGACGAGGTGGTGGGAAGGCTCGGATGGCTCGAGCACCGCGCCGCGAGCGAGGCGGACCGCCCGGTCTTCCAGGCCTGGGTGCGGTCGCTCCTGGCGGAGGTTGCAGCGGAGCTGGGGTGGAACCCGCGGCAGGGCGAGGATGACGAACGGCGCTTGCGCCGCGCCGCCGTGCTCCGCGGCCTCTTGCTGGTCGGGCGCGATCCCGCGGCAATCGCGGAGGCGAGCGCGCGCTACCAAGCGCACGTCAGCAGGCAGTCGCAGGCGCTCGACCCCAACCTGCTCGACATCGTGGTGCCGGCGGCGGCGCGCACTGCCGACGCGCGGCGCTTCGAGGAGCTGCGCGAGCTGGCACGCGCCGAGCTGGATCCCGCCGCCAAGCGGCGGTACCTCCACGCGCTGGCGATGGTGGAGAACCCGGGACTGATCGATGGCGCCGTCGAGCTCGCCCTCGATCCCTTCGTGCAGATGCAGGACTTCGCCAGCTACCTCGGCACGCTCCTCGCGAACCGCGCCACGCGCGACCCCGCCTGGCGCCTCATCCAGTCGCGGTGGGAAGAGGTGCGCAAGAAGGGCGATTCGCCGATGATCATGCGAAGGCTGGTGGAGGCGCTGGGCAGCCTTCCCGAGCGCCGGCACCTGGAACAGGTGGAGAAGTTCCTGGTCGGGCAGGAGCTGAGCGCGGCGCGGCAGGCGGTGGCGCAGACGCTGGAGCGCCTGCGCGCCGACGTGGCACTGCGAGAACGCCTGCTGCCCGAGCTCTCCGCGTTCCTGCGCCGGAGCTGAGACTAGAAGTTGAAGGTGACGACCAGGGTGTCCTGGTACGCGCCCACCGAGACGTCCTGGAGCGCGAAGATGCGCCCGTAGAATGGCACTGTGGAGCCGTTCCCTTGCGCCACCGAGACGGCGTTGGTCGAGGACCAGACCGCGGTCCGCGCGGCGTCGACGTAGATCTCGTACTCCAGGAACTCGGCGCCGCCCCCCAGCGCCATGCGGCGGCGTCCGTTGCCGAAGAAGCTTCCCAAGTCGATGGTGACCGTAGGCAGGGCGGGCGGCGGGCAGCTGTAGCTGATGGTCCCGGCGGAGTCGAGGGGCCCGGCGCCATAGACGTCGTAGTTGCCGAACGCCAGCGGAGTCACGCTGATGCCCCTGCAGGTCGGGGCCGCCCGCGCGGGCAGCGCCGCGCAGAGCAACAGTAGCAGCGGAAGCTTTCTCATCACCGCCCTGTATATGGCGCGGAAGTGGCGATGGCACAAAGGAGTGGCATCCCTACATGCGCCCCGTCCTCAATGGATCCGGTCATACCACCCGGGATCACAAAGGCATTGCAATATCCACATATGTCCACGTTTTCATTGATGAATTCCATGGTCAATCAGTTGACGCCTGCTTGTCTGCTCCATTACAGTGCTCGGCAACTCGAAGGACGAGGGGGTTCAATTGTTCCGCCACATCGGACTCGCCGCAACGCTCGCCGCCGCCTGTTCCCTGGTGGTCGCGGACGCTCGCGCCGCCACCGCAACCTCCAACTTCGTAGTGACCGGCAACGTGGTCGCCAACTGCACCATCTCCACCACCGGCATCACCGTGACGTACGACCCCGCGGGCGCCAACGCGGCCGCCGGCGCGAACGCCACTGCCAGCGGAACCGTGACCATCGCCTGCACCAAGGGCTCGACGGTGAGCATAGGCCTCAACGCCGGCGGCAACGCCGCCGCTGCCGCTGGCCTCACGCCGGCCGCGCCGCGCGGGATGCGCCTTGCCGCCACCGCCAACTTCCTCGGCTACGACATCTACTGGCCCGGCACCACCACCTCGTGGGGCAACTCCGGCGCCGCGCTCTTCACCCCTTCGGCGCCCACCAGCAAGGCGCCGCGCACCTTCAACATGGACGGCGTGGTCTTCGGTGGCCAGGACGTCCCGGTTGGCACCTACACCGATACCGTCACAGCAACCGTGAACTTCTGATCACCTCCAACGCACTTCCTTTCAGGAGCATGACCATGACCCGCAAGCTCTTCCTTCCTCTCGCCGCGATCGCCTTCGTGGGCTATTCGCAGGCGTTCGCCACCGGCACCGCCACCAGCACCTTCACCACCAATGCGCACATCGACTCGAGCTGCACGATGTCGGTGGCCGACCTCGACTTCGGCGCCTACGATCCGTTCGCCGCCGGCGCGTTGACCGGCAAGACCGACGTGACCGTGACCTGCACCCGCGGCGCCGTTCCCACCATCGCCATGGACAACGGCAGCCACTTCAACGGCAGCCTCCGCGCGATGATCACCGGCACCGGCGGCGCAGGCAACGAGCTCAGCTACGAGCTGTTCCAGCCGGACGCGGTTGGTCCCTCCGGCGCCCTCACCACCGTCGCCTGGGGCAGCACCGGCGTGAACGTGTTCAACGCCGGCTCCGCTCCGAACAAGAACGCCCGCACCGTGAAGCTGTTCGGCTCCATCCCGGCCGGCCAGGACTCCACCGTGGGCACCTACGCCGACAGCGTGACCGCGACGGTCAACTTCTAAAATGCGCCGTCTGGTTCTGCTGCTTGCGCCCGGCCTCATCTTCCTGGGGGCCGGGCGTCTGCATGCCGCGGGACTGAACGTCTCGCCGGTCACCATCTCGCTCAAGCCCGACGACGCCAAGGCGCTGCTCACGCTGCGCAACGACGGGCCGGAGGCGGTGCGGTACCAACTCCAGGCCAACACCTGGGGCGAGGACAAGACGGCGGGCATGAAGCTCTCGCCCACCGAGGACGTGATCTTCTTCCCCCAGCTGCTGACCTTGAAGCCGGGCGAGGCGCACAACGTCCGCATCGGGGTGGCCGTGCCCTTCGGCGCCATCGAGAAGACCTACCGCATCTTCGTGGAAGAGCTGCCGCCCGCCGAGAAGGCGTCGCAGTCGCGAACCACCGTGCGCGTGCTGACGCGCGTGGGCATTCCCATCTTCGTGCAGCCGGTCAAGACGCTCGACACGCACGAGCTCTCGCCCATCGCCCTGGCCAACGGCACCGCTTCGCTGACGCTGCGCAACACCGGCAACGTGCACATGCGCGTGGAGACCGTGGTGATGGAAGGTCTCGATGCCGGGGGCGCGCGCGTGTTCCAGCGCGAGGCACAGGGCTGGTACCTGTTGGCCGGCGGCGAGAAGACCTACCAGCTGGAAGTCCCCAAGGACGGCTGCGCCAAGGTGCGCAAGCTGACCGCCACCATCAAACGCGACCGCGAGCAGGCGTTCCGGCAGGAGATGCAGACACCCTCGGGAGCTTGCGGAGGCTAAGAGTGACGGGGGCGCGCGACATGGCAAGGCGATGGGCGCCAGCGCTTCTGCTGGCGCTTTCGTCTTCGCTCGCCGCCCAGCCGCAGGCGCAGGACCAGCGCGCCTACCTCGATCTCTTCGTCAACCAGGACGCCAAGGACTCGGTGCTCGTGCGCCTGCGCGGCGTGGGCGCGATCGACGACGCGCTGGTCGCGGTGGAGGATCTGGAGAGGAGCGGCCTGCGCGGGTTTTCCGGTGCTCGCGAGCAGCACGACGGCCGCGAGTACGTCTCGCTCCGCTCGCTCGGTCCCGCTGTCACCTACGAAGTGGATACGAAGAACCTGGCGCTGCGCATCGTGGCCCGCGCGCAGATGCTGGAGACCACGCGGCTGGATCTGTTGTCGCTCCGGCGCCCACAAGATTTGGTGCTGCGCACCGACGGCAGCGCCTTCTTCAACTACTCGGCCACCGGCACCGGCGAGGGCGCCTTCAGTGGCGCCGCCGAGCTGGGGGTGAGCTACAAGGGCGCGCTGCTCTTTTCCGGCGGAAACGTGCTGCCCGACGGCACCGTGCAGCGTGGCCTCACCAATCTGACGGTCGACTATCCCTCCGAGATGCGCCGCGTGGTCGTGGGCGACGCGTTCGCGCAATCGTCGAGCGTGGGTGGATCGGTGCTGCTCGCCGGCGTCAGCGTCAGCCGCGAGTTCGGACTCGACCCCTATTTCGTCCGCCAGCCGCTGCCCCGCGTCTCCGGCGCCATCCTTTCGCCGTCCACCCTGGACGTGTACGTCAACGGCGCGCTGGTCCGCGAGCAGCCCATCGCGCCCGGGCCCTTCGAGGTGCGGAACCTGCCGGTGACCGGCGGCCAGGGCCAGATCAGCTATGTGGTGCGCGACGCCTTCGGGCGCACGCAGGAGTACGCCTCGCCCTACTACTCGTCTCCCGGCGTGCTGGCTCCCGGCCTCAGCGACTACGGCTACAACCTGGGCCTGCAGCGGCTTGGCTTCGGTTTGGAGGCGTTCCACTACGGTCCGCCGGTGCTGGTGGCGCACCACCGCCTGGGCCTGAGCGAGTACCTGACCGCCGGCTTCCGCCTGGAAGCGGCGGTGCAACACGTCAAGGGCTGGGACGAGCCGATCTGCGGCAACTGCACCTCGCTGCTGGCCAGCGGCGGGCCCACCGCCTCGTTCGCGCTCCCCTTCGGAGAGCTGGACCTGGAGGCGGCGGCCAGCGCCGATGGCCGCGAGCGCGGCATGGCGGGCTCCGTCGGCTACTCGTTCCTCTGGCACGGCTTCTCGGCCGCGCTGCTGGCGCGTGGGGCGACGGCGCGCTACGCCAACCTGACCTATGCGGCGGCGATCGACAGGCCTCTGCTCGAGGTGCACGGCACGGTTGGCGTGCCCGTCACGCGCGTGCTCAGCCTCACGCTCGACTATGGGCAGCAGGCCATGCGAGACACAGGGCTGACCTCCGCCGTCACGCTGCGGGGGGAGGCGCGCCTTTCCCAGAACGCCTCGCTGCTGGTCAGCGGCAGCCGCCTGCGCAGCCCCAGCAATTTGCCCGAGTGGGGCATGACCGCCGGCTTCATCTATACGTTCGGAAGCGGAGCCGTCGCCGATGCCAACGGCCACGGGAGCAACCGCACCAGCGGCGCCAGCATGGGCGTGCAGAAGGCCCTCCCGCTCGGCGAGGGCTTCGGCTGGCAGATGCGCGCGGACATGCAGCACGACGCGCCCCAGACCGGCTTCGGTCAGGTGACCTATCAGGGACGGTACGGCACCTATACGGCTCTCTATAACCGCAGCGGTCAGACCGATGCCGGCTCGATGACGGCCGCCGGGGCGCTGGTGTTGGTGGACGGCAACTTGATGGCCAGCCGCCCCGTCCAGGACGGATTCGCGCTGATCCAGGTGCCGGGTCTCGAGGGCGTACGCGGCTACCTGAACAATCAGGAGATCGGCCGCACCGACTCGCGCGGCAACCTGCTCATCCCCGGCCTGCAGTCCTACTACGGCAACCGCCTCAGCATCCGCGATGGCGACATTCCCCTGGACTACGAGCTGGGCAAGACGGAGCAGGTGATCGCCACCGGGCTGCGCGGCGGGGCGCTGGTGCGGTTCGACGTCTCACGGGTGCGCAGCGTCACCGGCGCGCTGCGGGTCGACACCGGGGGCCAGACCACCGTGCCGGCCTATGGGGAGCTGACGGCCTTCGTCGGCCAGCGCAAGATCACCTCGCCCGTCGGGGCCGCCGGCGAGTTCTGGTTCGATGACCTTCCGGTCGGAACGCACTCGGCGGAGGTGGAGTTCGGGCGCGGCATCTGCCGCTTCGAGCTGAACGTGCCGGAAGCCAAGGCCACCAGCGTCAACCTGGGCACCGTCGCCTGCACCAAGCTGACCGCGGTCGCCGAACAGTAGACGCTCACGCTCCGAGCATCTCGAGCAATGCGCGGACCGCGGCCAGCGCCCAGTCCTCGCGCTGTCCCAACTCGATGCCCAGCTCGTCCAGCGCCTTTTCCAGAAGCTGCGTGTCGAGGAGCATCTGCAGCTCGTTGCGGTCCCTGGGAATGAAGGGCGACGCCTGGGCCGCGTCCAGGTACGCCCCCAGGAACGCTGCCGGCGCCCACGTCGCCCACAGCTTCGCCCAGGGCTCCGCCGCGGAGCGATCGCTCTCGCGGACCGTCGCCGGATCGCGCAACCCCATGGTCGCGGCGATCTCGAACGAGCGGAGCATCGAGGCGATGTCGCGCAAGGCGCTGCGCTTGCGCCGCCGCTCTGGCAGCGGCTTGTCGGGGTCCTGCCCGAAGTCCACGAAGACGAAGTCCTTGCCCGTCCAGAGCACGTTGCCGAGGTGGAAGTTGCCGTGGATGCGGCCGCGCTGCGCGGTGAGCCGCCCGTGCAGGAGGGGCTCGAAGCGCGCGTACAGGTCCTTCTCGCGGGCCAGCAGTTGCTGCGCCAGCTCTGCCGGACGTCCATCCAGGTGGGCCCCGCGCAGCTGGCGCAGCACCTTGCCGGTGAGGTTGCGCTTGGTCTGGTAGACGGAGCGCTGATCGAGCGCGCTGTAGGGCTCGGGCGCGAAGGCGGGATCGTCGATGGAGGCCAGCGCGGCGTGCAGCTCCGCGCTGCGCTTTCCCAACAAGCGCGCGGCCGCCAGCGAGCTGCCCAGCATCTCACGCGCCGCGGCGGGCATCTCGCTCTGCGCCAGATCCAGCAGCGTGCCGGGCGGGCGCGGCGGCGGCTTCAAGTCGCCGCTGGTGGCCAGCGCGCGCTCGAAGTAGCGGCGCAGCTCCTCGCGGAAGAACTGCCACGCGGTGCCCTGGTTCTGCACCCACCCGTGCAGGGTGGCCACGGTGATGGGCTCGCCACGGCGCGGCCGCAGCTCCAGCGCGCCCCAGAGCGGCGGTACGGGCGCGTGGGGATTGCGCTCGGTGAGCGCGCGGCAGATCTCCAGCTCGGGATGCAGCCCCTCGCCGAGACGGCGGTAGAACTTGAGCAAGAGCGCCTCGCCGAACTGCACCGAGGCGGCGTTGTGCTCCGCGCGATAGAGGCGCGGCTCGCCGACGGGCAATTCGGCGCGTGCCGTGGCGCCGAGCATGCCGGTCGCGCCGCGGCTGCGCGTGCCGGTGCGGATGGCGGAGAGCAGGGCGGCGGCGGAGGCGGCATCGCCCAGGGCGTCCATCAGATAGAGCTGCGACCCGTCGTGGCGCCGCAGCAACGCGATCACAGCCTGTGGCGAGGCGGGCTTCTCGCCGCCCTCCAGCGCCAGCGGGAGCACGTAGGTCTCCGGGTCGCCATGGCTGAACTCCACCTG
>Ga0136846_1242302_pt1 | contig 11755 bp, 14 predicted proteins | sample HopSoiMetagenom2_FD_96841 | JGI IMG/M metagenome (GOLD analysis project Ga0136846, IMG submission 96841) | Grasslands soil microbial communities from Hopland, California, USA - 2 Assembly 2016 (version 4) | ecosystem: Environmental > Terrestrial > Soil > Grasslands | place: USA: Hopland... | reverse complement strand
ATGAAGTTCACCCGGTCTCGCACACCCCGCAGGCGCGCCCCCGCGGCGGTGGCCACCTGCGTGTTGGCACCAAGCCGCGCGCCGGGATCGAGCCGCATCAGCCGGGCCGCGAGCGTCTCCCCGGCCGTGCTCGCCCTTCCGTTGCCGACCATCCCAGGGAAGGCCCCTGACAGTGCGATTACCACGGCCAACGCCCCAATCACGGCCCATGTCCGGCGCGGGAAAGCAACCGCGAGCATCCCAGGCTCCTAAGCTCGAATCGCACCGACCGCCACCCACGCCGACTCCAAACCCAACCGGCCCAGCGACGACGGCCGCCACCGACGGCGCCGACGCTACCAGACAGCCACGTGCCCACCGCTACTGCGGACGCGGCGGCGCCGGCGACATCGTCGCGCGCCGTCCTCTGGTGCGGCTGATCGAGTCTGCCGGCGGCCGCTTCAGCCGCCGGTGGTGAGGAAGCGCTGGCGCTCGTCGACGGGGTCTAGACGGTGCTGATCAGGTAGCCGCTATGCCCGCGCAGCACCGCGAGGCGGCCGCCCGCTGGGCATCTCCCAGAGTCGCGGTCAGGTCGTGGCCGCCCAGCGAGCGTCCATCCGGCGCGAAGGCGGCGCTGAACACCAGGCCGTCGTGCTCCCGCGCGACCAGCACGGCCCGGCCCGTCGTGGCATCCCACACGCGTGCGGGCTCGTCCACTGGAGCCGCGAGGTAGCGCCCGTCCGAGCTGATGCTCACCCTGCGATCAGCCCGCCAGGGTGTTTGAGAGCGCGGCGGCGGCGGTGATGGGGTCCTCTCGTACGGTGTCGACGCCGATGTGAGCTGCGACGGCGGGCGTCGCCCCTGCGCCGGCGAGGATCAGGCGCCGGGTGCGAGCCAGCGCCCGAAGGTCTCCGGCGACGGCGTCAAAGCGTTTGGGGTTGACCGCTGGCAATACGATCAGCGTGGCGTCGACCGTGTTCGCTGCGTTGTGGATGGCCGACGGCGGGGTGTCAGCCCCCAGATAGATGTTGCGCCAGCCGCGGCCGCGTAGTGCGAGCCCGAAGCCGATCAGTGGCAGCGTGTGGTGCTCATTCGGCGGGCAGGCGAGGACCGCCCGCGGTCCGGGCCCCTTGTTCCAGCCCCGAGCGAGGCTGAGTAGGCGCCCCTCGAGCAACCGGCTGGCGAAGTGCTCCTCGCCGACCCCGATTTCGGCGCGCGCCCAGCGTGCGCCCAGGTCGCGCAGGTAGGGCAGGAGGACGTTACGGATCGCGAGCTCGACGCCGAGCCCGGCAAACAGCCGATCCAGCGACGCGTGGACACACTCCTCGTCAAAGGCCTCGAGCGCCCCCTGGAGCGAGTCGGTGAAGCGCCCGATGTGCTCGGCGACGTCCGGGCTCGCGGCCCTACCCTGACGCTCGCGCTCGGCCGTCTTGACTGCGCGAGCGGCTTCTCCGGCCGAGACGCCGCTCCACAGCTGCTCCTGCATGACGCGGACCCGCCACTCGTCCAGCTCCGAATAGAGACGGAACCCGTTGGGCGTTCGCACGGGACGCAACAGCCCGTAGCGGCGCTCCCACGCCCGCAGCAAGGGCCGGCTCACGCCGACGCGATAGCTGAGTTCCCCGATTTGGATCCTGGGTGTCGGGTCCACGGCCCTCTCGCTACCCCTCAACAGACCGTGAACACCGTCGACCGCGAGCCCGCCGGTCGGGTAGCGAGTCTCGCAACCGCGAAGGCGACCAAGGAGGGAGCATGACCGAGATCACCAACGCCTATGACTGGAGCGGTCGGACTGTCGTAGCCGGCGACGGCGAGAAGATTGGCAAGATCGACACGCTCTACCTCGACCACCAGAGCGACCGCCCGGAGTGGGCCTCGGTGCACACTGGCCTGTTCGGGAGTAAGCGGTCGTTCGTGCCGCTGGCCGGCGCGACCCCGCACGGCGAGGACGTCCGGGTTCCGGTGTTCAAGGACCAGGTCAATTCCGCGCCGAGCATCGAGCCCGAGGGTGAGCTCTCAGAGCAGGAGGAGATCGCGCTCTTCGAGCACTACGGCGTGCCCTATACCGAGCATGGCACGGTGACCGCGACCGGCGAGGCCGGGAATCAGGCCGGGGCGGGCGTCGGGAACGGTGACACCGGCCAGGACGTCAGCGGCCCCACCACCGACGACGCCATGACGCGCTCCGAGGAGGAGCTGCGTGTCGGCACTGCCTCGCGCGAGCGCGGGCGCGCGCGACTGCGCAAGTACGTCGTTACCGAGGAGGTCCAGCAGACGGTTCCGGTGCAGCGCGAGGAGGTGCGCGTCGAGCGTGAACCGATCACCGACGCAAACATCGACCGGGCCACGGACGGGCCCGCGATCTCCGACGAGGAGCACGAGGTGGTGCTCCACGAGGAGGAAGTCGTCACCGAGAAGCGTGCCGTTCCCAAGGAGCGCATCCGGCTCGAAAAGGACACGGTGACCGAAGAGCAGCAAGTCTCCGACGAGGTGCGGAAGGAGCGCATCGACGTCGACACCGGTCGCGACTGACCGCCACTGCTCAGCCCGGGCGGGCGAGCATCACCCGGGTGGATGGCCGGCCGGCAACGCCGGCCATCCATGCCGTTACTTAAGTCCCTATCTCAGGAGTTCATCTCATGCACATCATCGCTGCCGTGAACGTCGGCGACAGCCTGCAGCAGGCGTTCAACAGCTTCTTCGGCTTCCTGCCGAACCTGCTCGGCTTTCTCATCATCCTGGTCATCGGCTACATCGTGGCCCGCGTCGTCAAGAGCATTCTCGCCAAGGTCCTCGAGAAGGTGGGCCTGGACAGGGCCCTGCACTCCGGGCAGACCGGTCAGTACGTCGAGAAACTCTCACCCAACGCCAGCCCGTCCAGGCTGGTCGGGTCCATCGCCTTCTGGTTTCTCTTCCTCGGCGCGATCTCGCTCGCGGTCTCGGCGCTGAAGATCCCGGCGCTGACCAACTTCGTGGCCACGATCTACGGATACCTGCCCAACGTCATCGCCGCCGTGATCATCTTCGTGCTCGCCGGCGCCATCGCCGCGGCGGTGGCCGGACTGGTGACCAAGGTCATGGGCGACACCCCGACCGGCAAGCTCGTCGCCTCGGTTACGCCGATCCTGATCATGGGGATCGCCGTGTTCATGATCCTCAACCAGCTCGGGATTGCACCCGCGATCGTGACCATCACCTACGCGGCGCTGCTCGGCTCGCTTGGACTCGGCATGGCTTTGGCCTTCGGACTCGGCGGCCGCGAGACAGCCGCCAGGCTCGTCTCGGGCGCCTATGACAAGGGCCAAGAGCAACAGGATCAGGTCAAGCACGACATGCAGCTCGGCAAGGAACGCAGCCAGCGCCAGGGAGAGCGGGCCAAGCAGAAGGTCCAGGAGAAGGCGGGCAGTGGAAACGCCGCTGCCTCCCAGACCCCACCCCCTGGCACGGCCCCCTACCGCCCCTGAGCGTCCGCGGATCGGCGACCGGAACGGCGACGCCCCAACCTCCTGCAAGGGAGACGGGGCGTCGCCCGCCGTTTGCCGAGGAATCCCTCGCTCGGGGAGGACAGGTTTCTCGAATTACGCCGTCAGGCCGGTCTTCGCGTCGAGCTCCTGGAGCAGCTCGTGGGCTGCGAGCTCGATCGCTTTGTGCCGCCATTCGGCAGCGCGGTAGTGCACGGCGATCAGGCCGCTGCGATGCAGCCGCCGGAAGTCGCCGTACACGAACGCGTAGCGGGCCTTCGTTTGCTCGCGGGCGTCCTCGGTCAGCCCGAGGTGCCACGCCGCGTACTCCTCCCAGGAGTGCGACTCCACGTAGGCCGTCCCGTCGGCGGCGCTCGGCTGCACCTCGCCCCAGTTGCTGTCGAGCACGTACTGCTTGCTTTCGATCAGCCGGCGGGCGTGCTCCACACCCGCACGATTTACCGCGTAGGAGGCCACGCCCGCATTGTGGCCGGTCGGCCGAGCTAAGCGATTGCTAAGTGCCGCCTGACAGCTTGCCCGCCATGACCCAGCCCATCACCACTTCCCCCGTCGACCTCGAAGCCGTCAAGCGCAAGCAGCAGGCGACTTGGGCCAGCGGCGACTACTCCGCCGTGGGCGCGCTCATCCCGATCATCTCCGACGATCTCTGTGACGCCGCCGACCTGCGCGCCGGATCGCGCGTCCTCGACGTCGCCGGAGGGAGCGGGAACACGGCGCTCGCCGCGGCTCGCCTGTTCTGCGACGTCGTGTCACTCGACTACGTCCCCTCGTTGCTCGAGCGGGCGCGCGAGCGCGCCGCCGCAGAGCGGCTCCCGGTGCGCTTCGTCGAGGGCGACGCCGAAGCGCTGCCGTTCGAGGACGAGTCCTTCGATGCCGTCGTCTCCGTGCTCGGCGTCATGTTCGCCCCCGACCACGAGCGGGCGGCGGCCGAGCTCGTACGCGTGTGTCGCCCGGGCGGGACGATCGCCCTCGCGAGCTGGACGCCGGAAGGCTTCATCGGCGGGCTCCTGAGGACGGTCGGCAAGCACGTGCCGCCGCCGGCAGGCGTGCGTCCGCCGACGCTGTGGGGCGACGAGGAGCACCTGAGCAAGCTCCTCGGCCCTCGCGTCGAGGACCTGCACACCGAGCACCGAACCTTCACGTTCCGCTACCGCTCGCCCGAGCACTTCGTCGACTTCTTCGAGGCGTACTACGGACCCACGCACCGGGCGTTCGCGTCCCTCGACGACCGGGGCCGCGCGGCCATGCGCGAGGACATCGTCGAGCTCGCGCGGAGCTATGACCGGCTCGGCGACGGCACCGCGGTCGCGATCACGGCCGAGTACCTGCAAGCCGTGGCGACGCGCGCTCCGTAACGACGCGCCTCACTGATGCCAGTTGATGGTCCAGGAGGCGATGCCCAGCTCGCTGCTCCCCCTGTTGACAGGTGAAGTTGGGGTTCGACGAGGTGCAGGAGTCCGTGAACGAGCCGCTCCACTGAAAGGTCGTGGTCACGACGACTGTCGCCGAGCGCGGATTCGAGTGTTGGTGTTGGGGGTCGGGGATGACCGTCCAGACGCCCGAGTTCGAGCAGCCGCGCAACAATCCGCCGTCCGACCCCCAGGTGACGGGCATGTTTCTCGGGTTGCACGCACGGAGGGTGCTCCGGCCGGCGCCCTCACGGCGCCGGCCGCAGCGGGCCCTCAGGGCGGTGTTCAGTCGCGGCCGGTGTCGACGTCGATCTGCTCCTTGCGGACCTCGTCGGAGACCTGCTGCTCGTCAGTGACGGTGTCCTTCGCGAGCCGGATCCGCTCCTTCGGGACCGCGCGCTTCTCGGTCACGACCTCATCCTCGTGGAGCACCATCTCGTGCTCCTCCTCGGAGATCGCCGGCCCGTCGGTGGCCCGGTCGACGTTGGCCTCGGTGATCGGCTCGCGCTCGACGCGGACCTCCTCGCGCTGCACGGGGACGACCTGCTGGACCTCCTCGGTCACCACGTACTTGCGCAGCCGGGCCCTCCCGCGCTCCCGCGAAGCGGTCCCGACGTGCAGCTCCTCCTCCGACCGCGTCATCGCGTCATCGGTGGTCGGGCCGCTGACGTCCTGTCCATCGGTCTGCGGAACAGCTTCGCCCTGGGCACCTTCGGTTGCGGTCACCGAGCCCTCGTTGCTGTACTCCACCCCGTAGTGCTGGAAGAGCTCGATCTCCTCGTGCTCCGCGATGTCGCGGCCGGGCTCGATCTTCGGCGCGTCCTTTACCTGGTCCCGCGTGACCGGAACCAAGACGTCTTCGCCCTGCGGGGAGGCTCCTGCGAGCGGCACGAACGAGCTCCTGTTGCCGAACAGGCCGGCGTCAATTCGCGCCCACTCGGCCTTGTCGGTCTGCTGATCGGTGTACAGCTCGGCGATCTTGCCGATCTTCTCACCGTCCCGGCCGATGAGCGTTCGCCCTTGCCAGTCATATGCGTTGGTGATCTCGGTCATGGTGATCCTCCTGAGGTTGGTTGAGGTTGCGGGCCCGTGCCCGCCTGTCGCTGTGTCTGCGTTCGCGGTGGTCGCCTAGGCGGCGTAAGCCGCGCGATCGACTTTGCGGTGATACCGCTCACCGGTTTTGCCGCCGAGCAGTGCTGCAAGCAGTGTCAAGACGAGGATTGCCGCCAAGGCGATCGCGCCGCCGGTTGCGAGCGAGCCCTCGTCAATCGGGATCCGCGGAAGGTTGAGCTGGCCGAGCAGGTTGTACTTGGAGCCGGCGATCGCTCCTAGGCCCGCGAGGGCGATCGTGACGATAAGACCGAACACCCACACCCCCAAGCCCTGCCTGGCGCCGTCGAAGCGCGACATTCGCCCGGCGACATAGCCGCCGGCGAGGTACGCCAGTGCGAGCACGAGTACGAACAGGACCCCGCCGACGATGCTGATCGTCCCGGCGCTTGAGCGAGCCTCCGAACCGCTCAGGTTCGTGAGGCCGATCGCGGCGCCGGCGGCGCTCAGGGTCGCGGTGAGGAGCGCACCGACGCCCAGCGCCACGAGCCATCCAAACAGCGCGGCGCCGATGTTGAACCCACCGTACTCCTGGTGCTGCCGCCGGCGACCAGGCGACGTGCGGGCTTCGCCTCGCTCGACGTCCGTGTTGCGTTCGCGCTCCGGTGCTTGGGCGCTGTCTGCAGCACGGGCGCCTGTCGTCGTATGTGCCATCGCTCCTCCTGTCTGTGGTTGTCGGACCGCTTCGCGAACCGGCGGGTCCGAGCCTCGAATGGATCTGATCGCGTGCAGGCGATGGTCGCCTCCGCGATGTGCTCTGTCAGGTCGCCTCTCCCGGGGGCGGCGCCGGTAGTCCTTCCGGTGCCTCCGCCTGGACTGCGAGTCCTCTTCTGTACTGCGAGGGAGTGACTCCGTAACGTCGGCGAAAGGCATCCGAGAAATGGGCGGGCTGTCGGTAGCCAACCGTGGACGCGACCTCTCGGACCGACACCGACGAGCCCAAGAGCAACTCCGATGCGCGCCGCATCCTCACGGCCCGCAGCTCGGCTCGCACCGTCGTACCCGCGTCGGTGAAAACCCGCTGGAGCTGACGCCGAGATGCCAGCACGCGCCGAGCGAGCGCCTCGACCGCGAGGTCCTCGCGATATTCGCGCTGGATGATCGCGTGGGCATCGCGGAAAACGGACGCGCGCAAGCTCCGGGTGCCGGCCGACTTTGCGGGGCGGCCAGATACGCGCGGCGGCGGCGCGAGGTGAGGGGAGGAGATCATGGGCCAAGTCCAAATATTCAGCGCAATCCGATATCGGATCTAGCATCGAGTACCCGTACGCCAGGCTTCTACGCCGGTCAACGTGGTCGATTGGCGCAAAACCGATAGCGGATCCCTAGCACCTGGTTCGTTAGCATCCCCCAGGTGGGCATGCGAGCAACCACGGTGCGCTTCGGCGACGATCTCTGGGCCATGCTCGAGCGCGAGTCCCAGGGGCTGGGCATCAGCGCGGCTCAGTTCGTTCGCGAGGCGACGATTCTGCGCCTCGCGATGCTCGCAGGTGCCCGCGGCGATTCCCAAGCGGAGGCGACGATCGCCGAAGTCGCCGCCCGAGCCACACGTGGTGGCGGTGACTCGAGGCTCGCAAAGGCGCTCGTCGACCCGGAGCGGCTCGTAGCGCTGCACCACGCCGGCATCGTCGACACCCCGCGCGAGGAGTCCTTCGACCGGATCGCCAGCCTTGCCGCCAGGGTCCTGAACGCGCCCGTCGCCCTCGTCTCTGCGATCGACCGCGACCGCCAGTTCTTCAAGAGCTGTCTCGGCCTGCCCGAGCCGTGGGCATCACGACGCGAGTCCCCGCTCACCCACTCCTTCTGCCAGCACGTCGTGGCCGCCCGTGAGCCACTGGTGGTCAGCGACGCGCGGCAAGAGCCGCGGCTACGCAACAACCTGGCGATCCGAGATTTCGGCGTGATCGCCTACCTCGGCGTGCCGTTGATCACCCGCGACGGACACGCGCTCGGCACGCTGTGCGTGATCGACCATAAGCCGCGCACCTGGACGAGCGACCAGGTCGATCTGCTCAAGGACCTGGCCACCTCGGTCGTGACCGAGATCACGCTTCGTTCCGCGCCCGACGGCTCGCCAGCGTCGAAGCCGCGTCGCAACTCGCGCGTCTGATCGCCACCCGGGCGGGCCCCCGCTCAGCCGTCCTCCGCCCCGCCCGCGACCTCCAGCGCTTCGGCGGCGTCCCAGTAGAGGGCGAGACGCACGACCTGGCCGCCGTCGAAGGTCCACATCGTCGCGGTATCCGCGCTCACCTGTGCGGCGCTGCCCCGGCCGCGTGCCTCGACGTGGGTCAGCACGACGATGTGGCCGCCGAGCTCGACGAACTGGGTCGGCTCGGCGCGGAAGTCGTCCCACGCTCGCAGCGAGGACATCCAGGTGCGGCGCATGGCCTCCAGGCCGCGTGAGCGGCCGGACTCGGGCCAGTCCACCATCTCGAACTCGACGTCCGGATGGAACGCCTCCCCGTCGGAGAAGTCACCGCGCGTCCAGCTCTCGTACACGCGGCGCACGAGCTCGAGGTCGGCGCGCGACATCGCGAAGCACGCTACCGGGCCGGCCGAGGTCCACGGGCTGGTGGTGTGACGGAGGCGTCAATTTTCGGTCGCGCGGGTGAAACCGCCTGGCGGCTGCTGAGAACCAGTCGGCCGCGGTGCTCTCCGTCAGTATCCGGTCATCGTCGGCCTCATGACCAGGGCGCAGCGCCACCTCGACCCCTACGGCGAGACTGCCGTGGACCTGGTGCACACCGCCTGCGGCAACCCCGCCGATCCCCACCTCACCTGCCAACACTGCCACGAGCGGCTGACCGCGCGCGACGTTGTCCCGGCGGCCCCCTGAGATGCCCGACACGAGCGCCGAGGTCGTCCGCAGCCAGTTCGCGGCGTTCGCCGAGGGCGGCGTCGAGGCGGCCGCCCGCCACTGGCACCCCGAGATCGAATGGCGCGCCGTCGCGGGCGCCGCCGACGACGTCGGCGTCATCGCCGGCGAGCAGGCGCTGCGCCGCTACTACGCCGACTGGAGCGCCACCCTCGACGACCTGCGGGCCGAGGTCGACACGGTCCTCCTCGAGGACGGCGAGCGCGTGGCCGTCGCCGTTCGCAACGCCGGCCGCGGCCGCGCGAGCGGCGTGCCGGTACAGGGGCGCTACTACGTCGCCTGCATCGTCCGCGACGGGCGCATCCTCGCGGGGCGCGAATACGCCGCGGCCGACGAAGCCGTCGCGGGTGCTCGCTCCCTGCGTCCAGGTGCGAACCCGTAGGATCGCTCGCATGTTCGGAAACAAGCGCAAGAAGGCCGAGAACCTCGTCGCCAACGGATCGCGTGGGGTCGGCACGATCACCGACATCCAGGACACCGGGATGACCGTCAACGACGACCCGCGCGTCCGCCTGCGCTTCCGCGTCGAGCCGCTCGACGGGTCCACCGACTTCGACGCCGAGAAGACCCAGACCGTCTCGCGCGTCGAGATCCCGCAGATGGGCCAGCGCTACCCGATCTTCTACGACACCGGCGATCCCTCGAGCTTCGCCTACGCCACCGTCGACGACGAACAGGGCCGCGCCTCGATCGTCGCCATGTTCGGCGACGCCTTCGGCGCCGACGGCGCGGGTGTCGGCCAGGCCGCAGCCGCGGCACCCGTCGCGGCGACGCCCCCTCCAGCCGCCGCGACCCCCGACAAGCTCGACACGCTCAGGAAGCTGGGCGAGCTGCGCGACGCCGGCATCCTGACCGACGCCGAGTTCGAGGCCAAGAAGGCCGAGATCCTCGGCTCGCCGTAGGCGGCACACCGCCCGCCGTGCGGCTCGTCACCTTCCGCGACGACGACGACACCCGCGTGGGCGAGCTGCACGGCGAGCGCATCCGCGTGCTGGCCGCGCCCACGATGGTCGCCTGGCTGGCCGGCGAGGGGCGGCTGCAGACTCGGGTCGAGCACACCCTCGACGCCGTCGAGCTGCTCGCCCCGATCCCCGAACCCCCGTCGGTGCGCGACTTCTTCGCCTTCGAGGACCACGTCAAGGCCGGGTTCTCGCTGCGCGGCGCCGAGGTCCCCGAGGCCTGGTACGAGCAGCCGACCTTCTACTTCTCCAATCCGGCCTCGATCGTCGGCCCGAACGCCCCGGTGCGCAAGCCGCCCGGCACGCAGATGCTCGACTTCGAGGTCGAGATCGCCGCCGTCATCGGCGCCGACCAGGAGATCGCGGCGTTCACTCTGCTGAACGACTGGAGCGCGCGCGACCTTCAGGCCAAGGAGATGACCGTCGGCCTCGGGCCGGCGAAGGGCAAGGACTTCGCCATCTCGCTGGGGCCCTGGCTCGTGACGCCCGACGAGCTGCCGCTCGCCGGCGGTCGCCTCGACGTCGAGGCGACCGTCAGGGTCAACGGCGCCGAGCTCACGCGCACGTCGGCCGCCGCCCAGCAGTTCCCGTGGGCCGAGCTCGTCGCGCATGCCGCCCGCGACACCCGCCTTCGCCCCGGCGACGTGCTCGGATCGGGGACGCTCAACCGCGGCTGCCTGCTCGAGCTCGGCCCGCTGGAGGGCGACCGCTTCCTGCAGCCTGGCGACACCGTGACGCTCGAGGCCGGGCCGCTTGGCCGACTCGAGAACCGCGTCGTCGCATGATCTCGACAATTCCGGTGAGGATTGGCCGTTGGAGCTGCGGCCGTTGAGCCGCTTGGCTGCGTAGCTGCGTTCAGCTCGGCGCCGCGCTGCGTCTCGCGTCGCGCTGAACGGCTCGAGCCGCCCGCCCGCGGACGGAGCCACGGTAGGTCGCAATGTCAGGCCTTCGGTGGTTCACGTGGGTGTGTGAGGGGACGTGGGCCGAGTTAGGTCGCTATGTCAGACCTAAGTGCGCCCACGTCTCTGCGAGGCGGGCGGCGCCCATCGTCTTTCGATGCAGCCGTTCGGAGCGGCTGCAATCCCCGCGCCGCCCGGTCTGAGCTCCATGCCTAGCGCGGAGTGACGATGCGGCGAAGCAGCACGGCGCAGACCACCGCCGCCACCGCCGCCAGCAGCGCCCACCCGAGCGAGACCACGCCCGCGATCGCCAGCACGACGGCCACCACGGCGACGATCGAGAACGTGCCGGTGGCGAGCGTGAGGCGGTAGGCCCGGTCGACTCGCTGGCTGCGCGTGCCGCGTCGCTGGAGGTCGTGCATGCCGCGACGAGCTCCGTGCGACCGGCGCTGTACTCGGCCACCGCGTCGCGCAGCACCTCGAGCATCGCCTCGGTGGCGGGCGAGCGGAACGAGCCGTCGAGCAGGCAGGCCATGATCCGGCGGTGGGTGACCTGGTTGCCCAGCGGGCGAACGACGATGTCCTCGCGCAGGTTGCTCAATGCCATCTCCGGCAGCAGGGTCACGCCCATCCCGGCGGCGACGAGGCCCTGGGCCACGTTGTAGTCGTCGGTCTCGAAGACGATCGTGGGGTCGAAGCCGGCGTTGTGGAGCGCGCGCAGCGCCACCGCGCCGCACGTGCCCTTGCAGGCCGAGTGGATCCACTGGTCCTCGGCGAAGTCGGCGAGCTTGGCGCGCGGCTTGTGCGCGAGCCGGTGGTCGACCGCCATCGCGATGAAGGTGGGGTCGTCGAAGAGGTCGACCTCCTCGATCCCGTCGGTCGGGTTGTGGACCGTGCCGGCGCCCTCGTAGCCGATGCTCAGCGCGATGTCGAGGTCGCCCGACTTGAGCATCGCCACGCCATCCTCGGGCTCGCGCTCGACGAGCTGGAGCTCGACGCCCGGGTGGCGCGCGATGAACGTCTTGACCGCGAGCGGGACGAT
>Ga0136846_1232765_pt1 | contig 11755 bp, 12 predicted proteins | sample HopSoiMetagenom2_FD_96841 | JGI IMG/M metagenome (GOLD analysis project Ga0136846, IMG submission 96841) | Grasslands soil microbial communities from Hopland, California, USA - 2 Assembly 2016 (version 4) | ecosystem: Environmental > Terrestrial > Soil > Grasslands | place: USA: Hopland... | reverse complement strand
TCTGCCGAAGCGTCCACACGTAAAAGCTGGGATGGCATGAAAGCCGAGTTGCAGAAAGCTGGCGCGCTTTAGGCCATGACATCAATTCCGCACCCGAGGAGAAAACCTACATGTCAAACAATACGCGCCGCGATTTCGTAAAGCAGGCAGCTTTGGGCTCCGCCGTTTTATTGGCAATGCCGAGTTCTAGAGTGCTGGGAGCAAACGATCGCGTACGCGTTGGAATGATTGGAGTCGGCAGTCGCGGTCAGGATCTACTCAAGCAAGTGCTGGCGCTTCCGAAGGCGCAACTGGTCGCTATCGCCGACATCTACTCGCGACGCAGGGACGAAGCCAAACAGATGGCGCCCGGCATCCAAACGCTCGACGATCATCGCCGCCTGCTCGACATGAAAGATCTCGACGGCGTGATTGTCGCCAGCCCGCTTCATCTTCACGCAAAGCACTTTATCGATACTGTGAATTCGGGCAAAGATCTCTACTGCGAAAAGACAATGACATGGTCGATACCCGAGGCCGAGCAGTGCCTGGCGGCGGCCAAAAAATCAGATCGCGTGGTACAGATTGGATTACAACACGAGAGCTCGGGCGCGCTCGCCGACACGAAGCAGTGGATCCGCGATGGCAAGGTCGGTAAGGTCACGTCGGTCGAGTCCTGGATGAGCCGGAACACGCCGCACGGCAAGGGTCAGTGGGTGCGCCAGGTGGCACCTGACTGTACGGCGCAAAACGTAAACTGGGATGCCTTTCTGAACGGCAGGCCTGAACGCCAATTCGATGGTTATAAATTCATGAACTGGCGCTTGTTCTGGGAATTTTCCGGCGGAAACGTCACCGAAAACATGGTGCACCAGATCGCGTGGATCATGTCCGCTCTGGATCTTCCGCTACCGACCGCTGCGTACATGTCCGGCGGCGTGTTCTCCGAAAAAGACGGCCGCGAGGTGCCCGACACGATTGCCGTCACGCTGGATTTTCCGGACATGACCGTAACCTGGCAATCCACTTTCAGCAACAGCCGCTACGGCCTGGGCGAACACATCCTTGGTAGCGACGGCACGATTGAACACGTGGCCGGCGCAACCGACATGGTGAGCGGGCACTCGGAAGAAGTCACCCGCTACTTTCCGGAAAAGGCCAACCGTCGCGACGGCACGGCTGTGACCGGCGAGACGAAAGACCAGAACCACATGGCGAACTGGATTGATTGCATACGCAGCCGAAAGACTCCGAACGCGCCCGTCGAAATCGGTTACCGTTCTGCCGTTGCCGCGCACATGGCCAATATCGCCTATCGGGGCAAACAACGGGTGACGCTTGAGACCGCGAAGGCTGCTAACTTATAGAGAGTTGCGACGCCTGCTAAACGGCGGCGGCTTGCTCGCGCCGTTTCGCCTGTATTTCGATATACACATTCACAAGCGACACCGCCGCCGGCGTCACACCTGGAATCCGCGAAGCATGAGCCAGAGTGCGCGGACGCACGCGCGCCAGTTTTTCCTGCATCTCGCGCGAGAGCCCGCTCACCGAGCCGTAGTTGAACCATTCTGGAATTGCGCGCTGTTCGGCCTTTTTCAAGCGTTCGATGGCTCGCTGTTGCTGCTGCAGGTAGCCTTCGTATTTGATTTCCGTTTCCACCGATTTGAGTTCGTTGCGAAGTAAGGATGTCAGAGGCCTGTTGTCATCCGCCTGTTCCGCGCCCGCCAGCTTTTCAGAGAAGAACTCTGGCGCGAGATTCCGCAATGCTGGGACGAGATGCTCGATCGTGACCTCCGGGCGCTTCAGCAATTGCGCAAGCGGCTGACCTAGGGCGGAGGAAAAGTCCTGGCCATCGCACGCTTCTACATCCTGACCCCCGACGGCTAATTGCTGAATGCCTTGCATCATCGCGGCGCTCAGCCTGGTTCTCTGTAGCAGATCCTTGATGCGCGCCTGACGTTCCTGCTTGGCCAGGTAATCGCCCCAGGCCTCGTCGGAAATCAATCCAACGGCGCGGCCGTGCGGAGTCAGCCGGCGGTCCGCATTATCGATGCGCAGGTGCAAACGAAACTCAGCCCGCGAAGTGAACATGCGGTAAGGCTCGTTCGTGCCTTTCGAGATCAGGTCATCGATCAGAATCGCGGTGTATCCCTCGGTGCGATCGAGAATAAGCGGCGGTTGGTTCTTCACATTCAATGCGGCGTTGATTCCCGCCATCAACCCCTGACATGCGGCTTCCTCGTATCCCGACGTGCCGTTGATCTGTCCGGCCAGAAATAGGCCCGCAATCTTTTTCGTTTCGAGCGTGCGCTCAAGTTCCGTTGGGTCGATCGCGTCGTACTCGATGGCGTATCCCGGGCGCAGCATCTCCGCCGTTTCGAGCCCCGGCACCGTCTTCAGTATCGCCAGTTGCACTTCCACCGGCAGCGAGGTGCTCATCCCGTTCAGATAAATTTCGTGGGTGTTCAAGCCCTCGGCTTCCAGAAAAAGCTGGTGCGTAGCTTTATCTGGAAACTTGACGATCTTGTCTTCAATCGAAGGACAGTACCGCGGTCCGATGGACTGAATCTGTCCGCTATACATCGGCGAGCGATGAACGTTCTCGAGAATAATGCGATGAGTTTCGAGGGTCGTCCAGGCGATATAGCACGGTACTTGCGAATCATGATGCGCGACACGCTTGGTGCGAAAGCTGAATGGCGTAGGGTCAACATCTCCCGGTTGCACCTGAAACTTTGACCAGTCTACGGTGCGGCCATCAAGCCGCGGCGGCGTTCCGGTCTTTAGCCGGCATCCGCGTAGCCCCAGATTCTTGAGCGCTTCGCCGAGCAGAACGGCGTTCGGCTCGCCCGAACGTCCCGCGGGATATTGCTGCTCGCCGCAATGGATCAGTCCATTGAGAAAAGTCCCAGTGGTGATAATCACAGCCTGCGCACCGACGGTACGACCGTCGCGCAGGCGAACACCGGCTATGCGGCGTCGCTCACCAATCTCGTCCGCTAAGGGGTGTTCGGCCTTTTCGGCTTCCGAGTTATGCTCCGCCGAGCTTGCGTGGGCGCCTGTCCCGACATGGCCAATGCCGCCATCTCGCTGCTGGCTGACTGCTGATTGCGGGGTGCTCTCCAGAATCAGATCTGCCACTTCCGCCTGCTTAATCTTCAGATTCGGCTGCGATTCGAGCACTTCGCGCATCTTCAGCCGATAGGCTTGCTTGTCGCACTGCGCTCGCGGAGACCAGACTGCCGGCCCGCGTGAAGTATTCAGCAGCCGGAACTGGATGCCGACGGCGTCAGTGATCTCGCCCATAATGCCGCCGAGCGCATCCACTTCGCGAACGAGGTGTCCTTTGGCGATGCCCCCAATGGCAGGGTTGCAGGACATCTGGGCAATCAGATCGACGTTGAGCGTAAACAGAGCGGTTTTCAGGCCCATGCGCGCGGTGGCGACGGCTGCCTCGCAACCGGCATGCCCGGCCCCGACTACTACGACGTCGAATTGTTCGGTAAATTGCACTGCATTCATTTTACAGGGAGCAGACGAAGACATTTGCGACTGAGGCACGGATGCATGGAGGCACTGAGCTACGAGCTTAGCGGCTCGAGCTGCGGGAGACGTCGCTGAAGACAGCTTCCTGCCAATCGTCCAACGGGAAATACCAGTTGCTGGCTCCGCCTTCATGATTATTGCCACCAGCACCGTAGCCGACGGTTGGGTTGCGCCAGTAGTCGAAGCCGACCTGCAGCAGCGCCCCGCTGGATACTTTTGCCTGCACCTTGACGGTGCATCCTTGTAGATCTCCGGCTGGAATTATTTTGCGCGGAGAAGCCGCCCAGAAATGCCACACTCGATCGGAGCGTTCACCGACGCGCAAGATCACAGCGCCGCGATCGTGAGAGTGAGCCAATGGCATCGAGCCATGTGCATCGGTACCAAACCACGGGTATCGCTGGTAAAGCCCGCCTCGAATGGCGCCCGTGTCATCATTCAAAACGACATCGTTGCCGTCGACGCGACAGGAAAGGCGAGCGTACCGAATTTCAACCTGCGCTTTTTCGAATCCATGAACACGCGTATCGGCAATCGCTATTCCCCACAGCATCGCGGACTTAAACTCTGGCGGCCTGGGCGCCCGATTGATGTAGCCGGATTTGTAGCGCACCTCGGGAGGGATGCGAGAGTCACCCACCGCAGCCGAACATGCTGCCAAGGCCGCCAACAAAACCCAATGAGTCATTACTTCCACCTGAAGATGCTGCCACGTGATCGCGCGCAAGGAAACATCAAATGTGTGTTTATTCGTGGTGTTTCCCGAATTGAATCTCTTCTGTTCAACCTTGTTCACTTGCCAGCCATTGTTTGTTCCTCGTAGTATGTTTGTCATCGGAGGCACGATGACCACGCAGGACTTTTTCGCTGAACTCGACGCCCGCATTGCCAAATACGATCTTCTTTGCCATCCGTTTTACAAAGCCTGGAGTGCGGGCGAGTTGAGCCGCGAAGACCTCAGCGCGTACGGCCGCGAGTATTTCCGGCACGTTGAAGCGTTCCCTTCTTATCTGGGAGCATTCGCGTCGCGAGCTGAAGCCGAACCCATGAGGCGCGCTGTGGTTGCCAACCGCAATGAAGAACTGGGCGCCGCTGAATCACGCTCGCATGCCGAGCTGTGGCTTGATTTTGTCCAGGGAATGGGCGGAGAACGCTCCGCCAGCTACGATGTCCCCGAAATCGACGTTCTCACAGAATCGTTCCAGTCGGTTGCGCGAGAGGGTGCACCCGAAGAGGCTCTTGCCGCCTTCTACGCCTATGAATCGCAGGTTCCCCGGGTTGCTGCCGAGAAGGCTCGCGGCCTGAAGGAAATGTACGGAGCTGATGAAGCGACTTGCGCCTACTTCACTCTGCATACGACAGCAGATGTCTATCACTCGCGCGTTTGGCGGAACCAGTTGGCGAAGGTCCTGGAGAGCAATCCTTCGGCTGCCGGACGCGCATTAAACGCCGGAGAGAATGCCGCCAAAGCTCTATGGAATGCGCTTGATGGGATCGATTCGAGGCGCATCGCAAGAGCCGCGTAGGGTGCCAGGCACCGCGCATTAAGAGTACGCACGCACAAAGAAGTACGTGGTCATCATCGCGCCCACCGAGATAACGAACCGGCGCACCCATTTTTGCGGCAATCGCAGGGAATATCGCGCGCCGAAATAGCCTCCAATCGATGCCGCGATGATCATAATGACCGCCTCTCGCCAATACACCGCCCGAGAAGCGATAAACACAATGACAGCAATGCCATTGGTCGAACTACTCAACATGATCTTGAATGCATTCATCTCGTGAATGTCCGCCATCCCGAACGCCGTCAACATGGCCAGAATCACAATGCCCATCCCCCCACCGAAATAGCCGCCGTAAATCGCAACCAGTAGCTGGAAAAAAGAAGCCATAACGATGGCACGGGTACTTACATCCTGCGAAACCTCAGAACTGCGGGCGCCTATGAGTTTGCGTCCAAATATGAACAAGAGAGTTGCAGCAAGCATCAGCCACGGCAGCACTCGCATGAACGTCTGCGCGGGAGTGTGCAAAAGCAATATGGCGCCCAGCGTACCGCCGGCCAGACTGACAAGCATCAGTGTGACTAAGATCACGCGGCGGACCTTGAGGTGATGCCGAAAGGCGCCGCAGCTAAATAAGAGTCCAGTCCATAGGGCCACCGTATTTGTTGCGTTGGCGGGGACCGCTGGAACACCGGTGAATAGCAAACTGGGGAACGTCACGAAGCTGCCGCCTCCGGCGACGGCATTCATCACGCCGCCCAGCAGGGCCGCAAGAAACAGCAGTATCCCAGTTGAGAAACCATGGCTTAGTGGAAGCAATCAATTAGAGATGTGCGGCCTCAGGGCGAAGGCTCACAATTTGTTCTACTCAGGAACTCGCTCCGACAGAGCCGTGCTTCCAAAGGAAAAAATCTCATGAAAAAAGGCGCGGATTCATCCGCGCCTTTGTGAATAACCGAACTCCAGACTATGTGCCGTAGGTTCCGGTCGCTGAGGACTGCCCTTCGGAAAATTTATCGCGGACACGACCGCCAAATTCCTGGACCTTGTTAGAAATCGTCCCCCGAGTTTCTTCGCCGCTCGCTGGCGCAAGCAACATGCCCACACCAACGCCTACACCGACGCCGATCAGCAAAGCAGCTGCTGTACTGATTCCACTGTGGTCTTCGCCGCGGATTACGTTCGAAGCCCGACTTACCCGCCGTGAAGCTTCACCATACGTTTCGCGCGCGCGATCGCTGATGTCATCCACTGAATCCGAGAACCGCCCGCGTATTGAATCCAGCAGGTACACGCCGGTCCCGAGCAGCACATTCCACAAAAGCTTATCTTTACGAGTTCCCATATTTACACCTCCGCCGAAATTTGTGCACTTATCAAGATGCGCCAGCCTGCAGAGCGGTTGGCAGCACCTAAAAGCGAATTCGGTCCGGCTACTGCTTTCCCGTCAACTGCCGAATCAGCTCTGCTTCGCGCTCACGATACGGAGTTCCATCCGGGTGAAAAATCTCGTGAAACCAAACCGGCGGCGGCTGCAAAACATATGGCTTTTCCCAGGAATCCCAGGGAAGGTAAGTCTGCGATTTGCCTGCCACAAAGCCCCAGTTGATGGCAGCGATGTTGTGTTTCTTGGCGATCGGCAGAATCGTGTCGAAAGTGCTGCCCATCGGCCGCGCCATGTATTCGGTGCACAGAATTGGCCGATGATATTGCTCCAGCCACTTGATGTGCTGCTCGAAATCCTCGGGCCAGCTGTAATTGTGGAATGAGATCACATCGGATTGCTCCAGCTGCACACGGGCAATCGGATCCAGCTTGTCCGGCGATGACCAGTTGCCTTCCCAGAGTCCGCTGGTGAGCGGCTGCGTAGGATGCGCCGCCCGCGCCCAGGTAAAGACTTTGGGCAGCAATCCGAGAACGCGCTCGTGCTTGTCTTTCAGCTCAATCTTCCCATAGGCACCGCCGTTTGTATTCGATGGCTCATTCCAAACATCCCAGCCAAGCACGCGATCGTCTTTCGCGAACGCTCCGACCACACCTTCCACATAGGCGCGAAGCCGAGGTTCCTGAGCAGGATCCTCCAGCGCCCTTGCCCCCGGGCTTTGCACCCATCCCGAATTGTGAACGCCTGGGATGGGCGGATGCTGTGGGCCCAGCTTCGGATTGGGGTCCCAGCAGGAATCGAACAATACGAGCAATGGACGAATGTGATGACGCGCCGCGATCCCAAGGAATGCGTCAAGCCGTTTCTGGAAACCGGCCGCATCCTGCTGCCACAAAAGGTCGTGCAGGAATACCCGCATCGTGTCCATGCCCAGACCCTCGGCCCATCCCAGCTCTTTGTCGATTTCCTGCGCATCGAAAGTATCCGCCTGCCACATCTCCAACTCATTGATCGCATCGTCAGGAAGATAATTACTTCCCACCAGCCATGGCTGGTGCTTATACCACTCGTTCGCTTGCGACTCGCTCCAGCGTGATGTGTTCCCCTGCGCCGCGGCTGAAACCGCAAGCGCAAGCGAGAGGATTAGGGCTGATATGCGCATCAAAGACTCCTCCGGAAATATGGCGGGAATGTGCAGCGGCCGTTACAGCATTAAACCGTGCGCAAAGGAGTGTCGCTGGAAAATGTACTCTGAGTCAAATATTTCTTCAGGCAGCGCACGCACGGTGTGTACCCTTCACGCTCGGCCTCGCTGGCCTTAACGCTCTGCAAATGCGCCTGACTGGGGATATAGGTGCAACCGGCAACGTGAAACGTCTTTCCATTGGGATATATCACCACCATCATCTCCGGCGGGACCGCGCTTGCGAGCTGTGCGTGCGGCGAACGCAGATGCGGGAGGCGTCCCGATGACCGCGCCGCTTCAAATCCACCGGCCACAAGAACAGTGGCCGCCGCCGCTACCATCCATCCAAAAAATGTCCGGCGGCTCGGGTGCATATCCTCTTCCAGCCGGCGATGCAACCGATGACTGTAGCCCAGCGGCACCGATACCATGCTCTCGTCGCCGTAGAGCTGAACCACGTTCTGCATGCCCGCCAGTACGGACGTGCATCGCTTGCAAGTGCTGAAGTGCTGGTCCATCGCGACGCGCAAATCGGGGCCGACCTCGCCATCCACGTAGTTCGAAACCTCGCGCCAGACCTCTTCGCAGTTGACTACCATGGTTTTGCCCCCTTTCCGAAGGACGCCTGGCTGAACCAGGGCCCGCCAAATCCTGGCGCCAGCAGATCGCGCAACATGAGCCGCGCCCGCAGCAGACGCGTTTTGACCGATGCCGTCGAAATCTTCAGCGCTGACGCCGTCTCTTCAATGCTTAAATGCTGCATGTCGCGCAGGATGAATACATCGCGATAAATCTGTCCTAACGAAGCCAACGCTTCCGCCAGGCGTTCGCGTACTTCTTTTCGCTCCAGTGTTTCTGAAGGTATTTCACGCCAGTCGGCAAAATCGCGCGGCACGTAGTCGCCCGATTCATCCTGCCGGTCGGCAATCGGCTCCATCAGTTCCGGATGCTGCTTTCGTCTGCGCATGCGCGCCTCATTGATCGCGATCTGAATGAGCCACGTGCTGAACTTCGCCTCAGACCGAAACTGCTTGATGTAACGGAACGCCTTGAGCACGGCTTCCTGCGCGGCATCTTCGGCGTCAGCCTCATTGCGCAGAATGGCAAACGCCGCCGCATAGACCCGACGCTCATACGGACGAATGAGTTCATAAAACAACTCGCGCTCGCCCTTCCGGATGCGCTCGATCAGCGCCGCTTCATTCTGCGTCGGCGGCGAACTTGCCAGCGAAGTTGCTGCTTCCTGCATCGGCCCTCGTTACAAGATGAACTGCAACACCGCTGCTACTCGGCCCGGTACTCGGGGTCTTTTTTCCATCCAGTCAGCATCGAAACGAAATTATTCCAACCATGCAGGACCACCATTACCAGATGCCCGAAGACGAATGCCAACATCGCCCACATGACGATGAAGTGCCATAGGCGCGCATAGTGAAATCCGCCCATCAGCCACGCCAGCCAGGAAAACTGCACCGGTTTCCAGATCGCGATTCCCGTGAGTACCGAAAGAACGCCGAGCACGATCGCCGATGTGTACGCGTGTTTCTGCAGCGAGTTGTAAGCCTCTTTCGCCGGCGGCTTCGGTCCGAGGAAAAAATAATGGCGTACCATCGGCCACACTCCGGCGACATCACGGGGCACGAACAAGACTTGTTTGTAGTTGCCGCTGAAAAGCTGATAACCGATGTAGATCAAGCCGCTCGCAATGTATATCCACATGAACGTGAGGTGCCATTGCAACGCGCCGCCGAGCCATCCGCCGATGGCAAGTGACTTGGGCCAGTTGATCAGATCTTTTTGCGGAATCTTGGCGCCGAAGCTTGGAAACGCGCGAAAGATTTGTAGCCCACTGCCCACCATCACGAACAGCGCAACCGCATTTACCCAGTGACACGCGCGCACGATAAACGGATGTTCGTACACGGCCTCCGTAATCTCGCCATCTTTCGGATTTTCGATTTCCAGTACCCGTGTTGCCATCGGTGCGTCAGCGCCTCAAATTTGTTTTCAGAGTCCGTAATAATGTGAATAGCCCTGGTCTTCCCAGTAGCCAACTTTTTCGAGCACATTCGTAATTTTCAGCTCAGTCAGATATTTCGCCTGCTTGTATCCGACCTTTGTCGGAATCGTCAGTCGCAGCGGGGCGCCGTGTTCGCGTGTAAGTGGCTGTCCGTACATCTCGTAACAAAGCAGCGTCTGCGGATGAAGCGCCGTCGCCATGTCCAGCGATTCGTAATAGCCGTCCGCGCACTCCACGGTAATAAACCTCGAGGTCACGTCGGCGCCGATCGTTTTCAGAAAATCCGAAAGGCGTGCCCCGCTGAAGTTGCCGATCACATCCCAACCCTCCACGCAGACATGCCGGGTATTCTGCGTGTACTTCGGAAGCATTTGAACCTGCGCCAGGCTGTAGTTCCCTGCCTTCTGCACGGCGCCGCCAATGCTTAGGCTCCAGTGTTCGAGGTCCACTTCCGGGTCGTCAACGTCGTAATCATTAATTGGAAATTTCTCGAATGGAGTCACCGCCGAAGCAGCGAATGTCGGCGCCAGGTGACCGCCACGAAACATCAGCGACGACGCCCAATCGCTGAACCCGAGTCCGGCCTTCAGCAGCGGCGCTTGCAATTTCGGGATCGCAAACGCTCCCAGCGCGATTACCGGCGTTAGCTTGATCAATTCGCGCCGGCTTACACGTTTGAATCTCTTCTTATCGATCTTGGAATCCATAGACTGAAAATGGCACTACACAACCGGAGTGAGATTCCGCTGCTTTTGGAAAGTTACACGCTATCACACGTTCACAATGGCGGCGGTGAAGGTCCCGTAAAGTCTGATCGACCCGAGACGCCGCTGACCGCTGTCCCGATCGTTAGGCTTTTAATGCAGGCGGGCGATCTCAGCCCGCATAGGAATCGAGCGCACTTAATTGCTGCACCGCTGATATTTGCTACTATGAAAGGACGCCTCCCGATGTCTCATCGGTCGAAGGCGGTATTCGAATCACAGAGCGGGCGCGTAGCTCAGTTGGTAGAGCAATGCCCTTTTAAGGCATGGGTCGTAGGTTCGAGTCCTACCGCGCTCACCAGTTAAATAGTTGAAAGTGCAAAGGATGTTGTTTCTCGTCGACATTCCTCACCACACCTACTGCAGACTAGCTGCAGAATAAGCGTTCTTCTCTCCTGCCTGAACACTGCCCCTTAGCTATAAGTCGACACGCTTCTCCAGCAACTGCATGGCGGCGATCGCGTCTTCTGAAACGTCCTTCACGTATATATCCGCAGTTGTAGCAATGTGAGCGTGGCGCAAAATGTTTTGAATTGTCTTGAGATCAACTCCAAGGCGCTTTAGGTTTGTGCCGACCCCTCGCCTGAATCCGTGCCAGCCGTGCGTAATTCCGATTTCCTTGCCGACGACGCGCGCCCCTATCGCTTCACCTGCCGCCGAAGTCACCTTTCAGAGTAACCGAGGTAAATTGCAGCCGAATCTCCGCGTCGCCTATTCTGATACGCAAACTGAACGGCCAACCCTTGCCGTGTTGTGGAACTCCACTCTAGAAGAGGTAGTGGCCTGCTTTGAATTGTGACGCTGGCGGTGATGGGACGTGTATGACCTTGTGGCCTCTGGAAGTCACACGAGCGGAAGGAGCGGGGTAATGCGTTTCGTGTTTAAGGCTGCCGTCATTGTAGGAATTAGCTTCGTGCTGTTTTATCTAATGCAGGTATTCGGCGGCACGCACTGCTTCGACTGCGGAGCGAAGGTTGGTTTTCCCTTTTTTTATATGCAGGACGGAACTTATGGGACTCATGATCATATTATTTGGCCAGGTTTTATTGGTGATTTTGCTCTCGCTCTTTGTGTAAGTACTCTGGCGGCATGGATGTGGGAGAGGAGGAAGGTTTCAAAGTAACCCGCTACCGTAGAGAAGAAAGAATGAACAACGTCACTCTGATTCGGGTTGTAGCAGGGATCCTGGCGGCTGTCGTGGTCGTGATCCTGGTCTTCAGATCAAAGAAGATAGCAGATCTTCGTTGCGCAAACTGAATAGCCTGCCCTAGGTGGCGGTACTGACCTTGGCATCTACAATAATTTCAAAGCGAATCATGCTGGAGCAGAAATCACACTCAGCTTCGTTGATTCCTCTTTGGGTGCTCG
>Ga0136846_1226474_pt1 | contig 11755 bp, 12 predicted proteins | sample HopSoiMetagenom2_FD_96841 | JGI IMG/M metagenome (GOLD analysis project Ga0136846, IMG submission 96841) | Grasslands soil microbial communities from Hopland, California, USA - 2 Assembly 2016 (version 4) | ecosystem: Environmental > Terrestrial > Soil > Grasslands | place: USA: Hopland... | reverse complement strand
CCGTCGCCGTTGACGTCGCCGACGGCGGCGCCGGAGTGCCAGCCGAAGGAGACGACGCCCGAGGAGCGCGCGCCCTCGGTGAAGGTGCCGTTCCCGTTGTTCCAGAGGAGCTTGTCGTCGGCGGCGGTCGTGACGAAGAGGTCGGTGCGACCGTCGCCGTTCAAGTCGGCGGCGACGCAGCCCTGGCCTTTGACGTCGAGGCCCGCGTGGGCCTTTCCCGTGACGTTGACGAAATGCCCGTGGTCGTTGCGGAAGAGCTCGCTGTGCGGCAGCGCGCCACGCCCGAGGTCGGAGTCGGCGTAGCCGTTGACGACGAACAGGTCGATCCAGCCGTCGTTGTTGTAGTCGAGCCAGCAAACGCCCCCGCCCATCATCGCCGGCGTGTCCGAGCTGACGCCGTAGCGGAACGCGCCCTGGCGGAAATCGAGCCCGACCTGCCTCGCCACGTCCTTCAGCCGGACGCCCGCGAACCCCACCGAAGCCTCGTGGCGCATCGAGGCGCTCTCCTGCGGCGGCGGCAGCGGAGCGAAGGGCCTGCCGCTCCGGACGTGGGCGACGAGCCAGCGGCCGCGGTCCTGCTGGAGCTCGAGCGTCTCCTCGAACGCAGCGGCGGGGTCACGCCGCACGACCGCCGGGGGCACGTCTTTGTAGGCCGTCAGCTGGCGCGTCCCGTCGAGGGTGACGACGGCGATCGCAGGCCCCTGCCCGTGCCCCGCCTCGAGCCAGACGCGCATCCGCTCGAGTTGCGAGGCGGTGACATCGATCGTGGCTCCGGACGCCGCGCCGATCTGCCGTGTCAGCTGGGTGAGCTCGTCGCCGATCGCCGAGCGGGTGAGATCGTGCGGCCGCCGGTTCGAGAGCGCCGTCGCCTGGAGGCCGAGGTCGGCGACGAGATCGCCCGCGATCCGCCCCGCTGTGCGCCGGTCGAGCACCGTCTCGACGCCGCGTGAGGGGAGGATCGCGATCTGCGGCAGCCGCTCCGTGTGCGCGAGCGGCGGCGCGGCCGCCTCGGGCCTGGCGCGGATGCCCGCCGCGGCGATGGCAGCCGTGTAGCCGACGAGCACGAGCACCACCGCCGGAGCGAGGCGCCGGGGCTCGAGGCGGAACGAACCGACGCGCGCGAGCAGCGGCCGCGCCGCGCAGACGATCGCGAGCGACCCGAGCACGGCGACCTTGCTCCAGAACTCGGTGCGCGCGGGCGCGATCAGCAGCGCGGCCAGCAGGCCGATCGAGATTGCGTAGACCGCGCGGGCCCGCGTCTCGCTCGGGCTCGTCTTCGGGTCGGTGATCATGAAGAAGAGAAAGACGAGGATCTCCGGCGAGGTGACGAGCACCCACCAGAAGTAGGCGCCGGTGAGCGGGCCGACGTGCCAGGTCGCGGTCATCGCGTGGCCGGTCGCGGCGAGCAGGCCTACGCCGGCCGCGAAGGCCAGCCAGAATCCGGCAGCGATCACGAGCAGGTGCAGGCGCCTGAGGATCGCGAGCCCGCCGCCGACGATGATCGCCAGCGCGAGCGCCATCCACGGCGACATCGGGCCCCACCAGAAGTCGAGCGGCTCCGCGAGGTTCGGGCCGAGCAGGAGGAAGCACACGACGAGCCCGATGTTCGACGGGTTGAAGATGTGCCTGCCGCCGACGCGGATCACGTGCTTCGAGAGCAGCGACCCCGCCGCCGTCACGACGAAGATCCACCAGCCGTGCAGGCTCCACCAGTCGCCGTGCTGCGTCCCGGGGACGCGGAGGACGAAGGCGACGCCGTTGCCGGTCAGCATCGCGCTCGCGGGCCACATCAGCACGTGCCGGCGGAAGAACGCGATCCCGACCTCGAGCACGGCGCAGGTCCCGAGCGAGAGCAGAATCTGGGCGATCGAAAGGTCGAAGCCGAACGCGACCTGCCCGAGCACCTGAAGCGACACGATCACCGCCGCCAGGTGGAGGCGCGGGTCCGAGAGCTTCGGCAGCAGTACGGGGTAGGTGCGGCCGCGAATTACGAGCGCGCTCAATGCCACACCATCGTATGCTGGCCCGCGATGAACCTCCAGCGGGCGCTCCGCATCCTCGAGCTGGTCGTCTCCGAGGCCTCCGGGCCGGTATCCGTGTTCGTCGCCGACCCACACGGCGAGGTCGTGGCAGCCGCCACGATGGACGGCGCGGCGCCCGATACCCGCCTGAACGCCCAGCGGAAGGCGTACACGGCTGCCCGCAGCGACGCGACCACCACGGCGGCCCTCGCCGAGAAGGTACGCGACGACCCCGTCGAGCGCGCGAGCTTCGACCCCTTCTTCACCTTCTTCCGGGGCGGCGTGGCGGTGTTCGAGGGCGACGAGCGGATCGGATCCGTCGGGGTCAGCGGGCTGCCCGGCGAGGAGGACGAGCGCCTGGCGCTCCTGGCGATCGAGCGCTCCGCATCCTGACCGCCGCCGAGGCAGCCAGGAACCACCGGTCGTGGTTCGGGCGCGGCCGCGAGCGGCGCGACCTCGACGGCGTCACCCTCTTCGTCGGCCGTGGCAACGCGGTGCTCGCGTTCCCGGAGCCCGGCGCCGACCTGGACGGCGCAGTCGCGCTCGCCCACGAGGCGGGCGTGCGGGAAGCCGGCTGCTGGGCGCTCGAGCCCGACGACGAGCTCGGCGCCCGTCTCACCGCGCTCGGCTTCCAGGACGGCTGGCAGCCACACTGGATGGGCATCGATCCGCGCGAGCTTCGAGAGGAGCCCGCACACGCGGTCGAGGAGTCGAGCGAATGCAGTCGCGAGCTCCCCTACGGGTCGGACGCGCACGCAAACGCCGGCGGCGACGTGCACCACTTCGTCGCGCACGAAGACGCGACGCTGGTCGGCCACACGGTGCTGAACATCGACGGCGAGTCCGCGGGTCTCTACGACATGGGCGTCCTGCCGGACGCGCGACGGCGCGGCTACGGGCGGGCGCTGACGATCGCCGCGCTCGCCCGTGCGCGCGACCTCGGGTGCGCAAGCGTGACGCTCAACGCGACGGCCGAGGGCGAGCTCCTCTACCGCAGCGTCGGGTTCCGCTCGCTCGGCCTCGGCATGACGTGGTGGCTCTTCCCGAGCTAGTGGTCGTCGTCTTCGTCTCCGTGACCATGGCCGTGTGACGAGAGCTGGCCGCGGATCTCGCCGGCCGGGCTCGTCGCGGTGTGCACGTTCGCGTAGGCGAATCCGTCCCTGATCTCCTGGACGAACCCCGCGATGTCGCCGGCGGTGAGCCCTTGACCGGTCGGCGCGAGAATGTCGGAAGCCGCCACCGTGCCCGTCACGGTCGCGGGGCTCGTCGTGCCGGGCGGACACGGAGTGGGCTTTGTACCGCCGCCGCAGAACCAGAAGACGACGCCCCCTGCGACGTTCGGCTGCCCGAAGTGGACGTGGGCGATCGCGGCGGGGCTGTTCAGCCCGGAGTAGGTCAGCGTGAACGACATCGTGTTGTCGGGGTTGATTGTGAGGGTCAGGTTTCCGGTGCCTTTCGTGTGGACGGCCGGAGTTTCGTCGTGCCCGTTCAGCGATGCGGTGAAGACGGTGCCGTTGTCGTGGCCCTTGCCGTTTCCGTGACCGTGGGTCGCCGCGATCGCGAACGACACGATCCCGAGCGCGAGCACGACGGCCACCGGCAAGACGTACCTCAAGCGTCTGCTGCTCATCGTTCCTCCCTTCGGAATGCTTGCCGCCTCGTGAGATATCCGTTCGCGACGAATCGAAATCGCGCGCGGCAAGTGGGAGGATGGCCCGATCAGGCGTCTGCAGCAGGCTCTCGCCGAGCAGATCGGCGCCGTCGCCGGGGTCTTTCGCAACCGCGATCTCCGGCGTCTCGAGCTGGCCTGGGGCGGCTTCTTCGCCGTCGAGTGGGGATCGCTCCTCGGGCTCTCGGTCTGGGCGTACGAGAGGGGCGGCGCGTCGGCGGTCGGCGTCATCGGGCTGCTCCGGATGCTGCCTGCTGCGCTTGCGCTGCCATTCGGCTCGCTCGTCACCGATCGCTTCCCGCGTCAACGCGTGCTCGTCTTCGTCTACGCACTGCAGGGGCTCCTGCTGGGCGCGGTCGCGGCGGTGATCGCCGCCGACGGCCCGGCAGCCGTCACGTACCTGCTCGTCGCGTTGGTCGGCGTCGCGGCGGCGCCGTGCCGGCCTGCTCAGCTCTCCCTCGCCCCCGTGTTCTCGCGCTCGCCGCAAGAGCTCGTCGCGGCGAACGTCACGCAGACGACGTTCGAGGGGCTCGCGACGCTGCTCGGCCCCGCGCTCGCCGGGGTTCTCCTCGCGGTCGGGGACGCCTCCGTGGCGCTCGCGGCCTCCGCAGCCGTCTCGCTCGCCGGCGCCCTGCTGGTCGCCGGGCTGCGCACGGACGCCGACCCGACCCGGGCCGCCCGCCGCGACCGCGAGCCGATCCCCGTGGCTCTCGCAGGCGGGGTGCGCGAGCTCGTCCGCCTGCCCGATGTCGCGACGATCGTCGGTGCTTTCTGGGCGCAGACGCTCGTCCGCGGGATGCTCAACGTCTACGTCGTCACTTTGGCGTTGACGACGCTCGGCCTCGGCCAGGCCGGCGTCGGCTTCCTCAGCGCGATGTTCGGGGCCGGTGTGATGCTGGGCGCGCTCGTCGCGACGACGCTCGTCGGGCGGCGGCGCCTGAGCCGGCCGTTCCTCCTCGGCCTGACGCTGTGGGGAGCGCCGCTCGTCGCGATCGGCGTCTGGCCCACTCTGGGCGTGGCCGTCGCGGCGCTCGTCGTCTCCGGGATCGGGAACGCCGAGCTCGACGTCTCGGGCTTCACCCTCATGCAGCGTCTGGCCGACGACCGCGTGCTCGGCCGCGTCTTCGGCGTCATGTACGTCGGGATTCTCGCCACCGTCGGCATCGGGTCGATCCTGGCGCCGCTCGCCATCCGCGGACTGGGGCTCCGCGGGGCCGTCGCGGCCTCGGGCGCCCTGCTGCCGGCGGTCGCGCTCGTTCTCTACCGCAGGCTGACGCGCGTGGACGAGCACTCATCCGTCCCCGAGGCCGAGCTCGGCCTGATTCGCTCGGTCTCGCTCTTCGAGCCGCTTCCGCCGACGTCACTCGAGAAGCTGGCGCGCGCGGCCGTCTGGGCTCATGTTCCCGCCGGCGACGACGTCGTCCGCGAAGGCGAGCGCGGCGACACGTTCTACGTGGTCGCCGAAGGGTCGCTCGTCGTCACGTCCGGCGGAAGCCGGCTGCGCGACCTGACGGCCGGGGATTTCTTCGGCGAGATAGCGCTCCTCCGCGACGTCGCGCGTACGGCCACGGTCGAGGCCCGCAGCGACGCGACCCTGCTCGTGGTCCACCGCCTCGACTTCCTCTCGGCGATCCTCGGCACGCTGGAGAGCGCGACGTCCGCAGAGGAGATCGTCTCCCGCCGAATCGATCCGGTTCCTGTCCTGCGCTGAGGCGTATCCCCGCCGTCCGGCGGGGCGTTCAACTTGATGGAGACCATGCGAGCCATGCATCGCCGTCCCGCGCTCCTCGGAGCGCTGATCCTTGCGCTGGCCGCCCTTGCCGCGCCCGCGCGGGGCGGCGCGGAGCACGGCACGGTCGCCACGCACCGGCTTCAGGTCGACCTGAGCGAATGGGCTGTCGTACCGTCGCACGGCGTCGTCTCGACGGGCCCCCTGCGCCTGACGGTCGAGAACTTCGGACGACTCCGTCACGAGCTCGAGATCGTTCCGACCGAGCGCTGGGGCCAGAAGCTCCCGATCCAAGGCGGGCGCGCGATCGGCGAGGCTGCCGCGCCGCCGATCGTGGTCGCGCCCGGCGAGAAGCGGTCGGCAAGAGTCGATCTCGCCCCCGGCTTCTACGTGCTGCTCGACAACCTTCGCGGGCACTACGCCGCGGGGTCGGCAGTCGCGATCGTCGTCGCCTGACGACCGGGATTTGCGCGACGGCACCCGACGGGGGTAGCCTCGCCCCGAAGGGATGCGCGTTGTCGTTGCCGTCTTCGTGATCGCGGCGATCGCCTGGCCCGCCGCGACGGCGGCCGCGGCGCCCCGAGCCCAGTGCGCGCCCACGCCGAACTTTGGCGGCGGCCCCGACCGTGGCCCGGTCGCGCTGCGCGCCAAGATCGGGACCGGCCACGTGCTGACCGGAGTCGTGTTGTCACCCACGTGCAGGCCCATCCCCGGCGCGAGAGTCTCGTTCTGGCAGTCAAACGCGAAAGGCGTCTACGCCGCTGCCGGGAGAGGAGCGGTCATCGCCGACAGGTCGGGCCGGTTCCGCTTCGAGGGGCCGATGCCGGTCGCGTACGACGGGCGCCCGGGACACATCCACATCAAGGTCCAGGCACGCGACTACGAGACGCTGTACACGGAGTACGAGCCGCACGGCGCGGCAACAGGGAGTGTCCGCCTCGTGCTCGTGCCCGCTGCGCTCTGAGTCTTGAGCTGCGATCGCCATGCGGGCCGCCGCGCGGTCGTCGGCTTGGGTAGTAGGGTGCGGGCGTTGCGCTCGCAGCGCTCCAGCCAGCATCGGAGGAGGCAACGTGTATGGAACTGCGGGCGAGAGTCTCGTCGAGCGGGCTTCTGGCTCTTGGGGTCGTGCTCGTCATGGCTGCGTCGTCGGCGGGTCTTCCGCCGACGAGCGGGAGCGAGCGGTTCGACGGCGGCCTGGTGGTGTCGAGCGCGTCGGGCAAACGGATGGTCACCGGCAGTGTGATTGCGATGAGCGGGGTGTTCAACGGCGTCGGTCGCATCCACGAGCGCCCAAACAAGCCGGGCGATTCAGCGAAGATGAGCCGCGACGATCTCGTGTTCGCCGCCGGCACGCTTCACATCGTCAACGTCGACCGCGGACCCGGGACCCTGGCTGTGAATCGGCGGACCTGTACGGCGACGTTCAAGGTGCCGAAGACGACCACGGTCGACGGCGGCACCGGCCGGTTCGCCGGTGCGACCGGCAGCTTTGTCGGCGCCGTCAGCGGGTCAGGGGTCGCGCGCCGCAAAGCGGACGGCAGTTGCGACCAGCAGCACTTGCCACTGATCGAAATCGCCACGGTCACGGGCGCGGGGACGCTGCGCTTCTGAGGAGCGTCAGGCGGTCAACCTCCGGGGAGGCTCGATGAGAACGAAGTCGACGCTAATCGCGCTGGCACCAGCAGCAGCAGCCGTGAGCGTCCTGGCGCCCGCCGCCGCTGCTTCACGCTCGAGTACAAGCTCCAATCCGGCGCAGACGATCAAGTTCGCCGTGGCCTTTCACGATGTGCAGATCGACCTCGGTGACAAAGGCCCGAGCGTCGGCGACGAGCGAATCTTCGCCGACTCGTTGCTCGACGCGAAACGCAGGAAGGTCGGCCACGACGCCGGCGTCTGCACGTTCACGACCCTGACACCGCCCGAGGCGGCCTGCCAGATCACGTTCTTTCTCCCGCACGGCGAGATCGCCACGCAGTTCCTCAACGCCCCGCCACCTCGCAAGGTCGCGGCGATCGTCGGTGGCACCGGCGCCTATCGAGGCGCCCGCGGAGAAGCCGTTATTGTCGAAGGTCCCAAGCAGACCGGCGCGATTACCTTTCGACTGACAGGCTGAAGACCGCCGGAGCAGGGGAACTATGGAAGTGCTCTCGCCAGAGAGCGAATCAGCCGGCGGCGCGGAAGAGGAACAGCCCGAACCCCAGCGTGTCGCGGCCGCCGAGCTCGAGGTAGCGGCGGCGGCCGCCGCGGATCCAGTCGAGGAACTCGCCGACGCCGGGCTCCTCGGGATGCTCCGCAGCGAAGCGCTCGCCGTTCAGGCTCCACGACCACTCGTAGCGGTCGAAGTCGTCGACGCTCGCGGTCACGGCGTAGAGCGGCGTCAGGGCGAGCTCCGCGGCACGGCGGATCGTGCCAGCGTAGTCCTCGAGCTCGTCGCGCGTCGCCCCGAGCGCCTCGAGGTACTCCTGCGACGGCTCGCGCCGCCAGTAGCCGTCGCCGTAGAGGACGAGCCCGCCGGGGCGCACGAGGCTCGCGAGCGACGACAGCTGCGCCGGCGAGCCGACACTCGCGACGAGGTCGAAGGCGCCGCGGCCGCGGTTCCACGTCTCGATGTCGGCCACGATCACGTTGATGCCCGGCGGCGCCTCTGCGAGGAGCTTCGGGTCGCGGTCGATGCCGACCGCGTCCACGTCGTAGCGGGCCGCGACCCGCGCGAGCAGGTCGCCCTTGCCGCAGCCGAGATCGACGACGCGCCCACGCGCCGGCAGGTCGAGCAGCGCGACCACTTCGTCGAGCTTCGCCGCGGGGATCGGGTTCATGATCGGCATCCCGTCGTGCGCGATTCGCGTGTAGTCGGCGCGCTCCATCCCCTACCGCCGGATCCTCGCGTTGGTGTAGACGTCAGTCTCGTCGCGGCTGCGGGTCGAGAACTCGGACACGATCGCGCCCTCCCGCTCGGCGTCGGTGAGGACGATCCCCGCCTGCTCGAGCATCGCGGCCGCCCGCTCCCGCGCCTCGCCCTCGGTCAGAGCCGCACCTCCTCGACCGCCTCGGCCGAGCGGTACAGCGCATCGAGGGCACGCGCCTGCGCGACGGCGTCGTCACGTCCGAGCAGCAGCTCCGCCTTGCCGTCGATCGCGTCGCTGACGTTCTCGAGCTCGAGCCGGTACGAGTTCTCGTGCTCGATCTCGATCCGCTCCACCTCGCCGGCGCGACGCACCTGGATCACCGGCGCGTTGCAGTGCCACGGGTCGTCGAGGAAGAGCGTCCCCTCGCTGCCGATCACCTCGAGCTCGTCGCGCTCGGGAAGCGCGGTCGCGCAGTCGAAGATCGCGAGCACGTCGTCCCCGAAGCGCATCGAGCCCGTGAACATCCAGTCGGTCCCGGTCGGCCCCACCCACGCCTGCCCGTGCACGGACGACGGCTCACCGCCGGCGACGAACCGGGAGCCGCTGACGCAGTAGCAGCCGACGTCCATCAACGCCCCACCTTCGAGGTCGGCCTGGAGGCGGATGTTGCCGGGGTCGTAGAGCGAGTAGCTGAAGGCGGAGCGGATGAGGCGCACGTCGCCGATCGCGCCCTCGTCGATCAGCGCTCGAAGCCGCGCCGTCTGGGGGTTGTGGCGGTACATGAATGCCTCCGAGAGGATCCGCCCCGTCCGCTCGGCGACGTCGAACGCCGCCTCGACCTCCTCCGGATGCCGCGACAGCGGCTTCTCGCAGAGCACGTGCTTACCGGCCTCGAGCGCGCGCACCGACCATTCGCAGTGCAGTGTGTTCGGCAGCGAGATGTAGACGGCCTCGACGTCCGCGTCCTCGAGCAGCGCCTCGTAGGAGCCGTAGGCGCGCTCGATGTCCCATTTCCGGGCGTACTCCTCGGCACGGCTCTGATCACGGCTCGCGACGGCGATCAGGTCGACCCGCGGCGACTCACGGGCCGGGGGAATCACGAGCCGGTTGATGTGGGCGGTCGAAATGATCCCCCAGGTCGTCATGTGCGTAGTATCGCGGGCCGTGGCGCAAGAGATCGGCGTGGGAATGCTCGGGTACGCCTTCATGGGCAAGGCGCACTCGAACGCGTTCCACAAGATCACGTACCTGACGTGGCCGCCGCCGCTCGTGCCGAAGCTGGAGCTGATCTCCGGCCGGAACGAGGCCGCACTGCGCGAGGCCGCTGAGCGCTACGGCTACGAGCGCTGGACGACCGACTGGCACGAGCTCGTCGCCGATCCGGCCGTTGGCCTCTTCGACAACGGCGGCCCGAACGCCGTGCACGCCGAGCCGACGATCCTCGCCGCACAGGCAGGCAAGCACGTCATCTGCGAGAAGCCGCTCGGGCGCGACGCCGAGGAGAGCTACCGCATCTGGCAGGAGGTCGACGCGACCGGGGTCGAGCACATGTGCGGGTTCAACTACCGCTTCGTCCCCGCCGTGCGGCTCGCCCGCGAGCTGATCGAGGCCGGGGAGCTCGGCGAGATCCGCCACTTCCGCGGCCGCTACCTGCAGGACTGGGGCGACGACCCGACCCTCGCGACGTGGCGCTTCGACCCCGGCGAAGCCGGCTCCGGCGCGCTCGGCGATCTCGGCGCGCACGTGATCGACCTCAGCCGCTACCTCGTCGGCGAGATCGCGTCGGTGTCGGCGCTCGTGAAGACGTTCCTCCCCGGCCGGCAGGTGGACGACGCGATCGAGGCGGCCGTCGAGTTCGAGGACGGGGCGGTCGGGACGATCGAGTCGACACGGCTGGCGCTCGGCCGCCGGAACGCCTTCCAATGGGAGATCAACGGCGACAAGGGCTCGCTCGCGTTCGACATGGAGCGGCTGAACGAGCTGCAGGTCTTCAAGCTCGACGGCGACCGCGCCCGCGGCTTCAAGAACGTGCTCGTCTCGGAAACGAACCATCCGTTCTGGCAGTGGTGGTGGCCGCCCGGGCACATCATCGGCTGGGGCGACACCTTCGTGCACGAGCTGCACCACTTCCTCGGGGCGATCGCAGGCGAGCACGAGGTCGCGCCGCACGGCGCCACGTTCGAGGACGGCTATCGGGCCGCCGAGGTCTGCGACGCGATCGTCCGCTCGTCCCAGAGCGGCCGCCGCGAGCAGGTCACGTACCGCTAGTCCTCCTGCTCGTCCTCGGGCCGGCGGCGCCAGCCGAAGGTGACGGTCAGCTTGTCGATGCGCTGGCCCTCGACGGAGTCGACGCGGAAGACCATGCCGTCGTGGGTCACCTCGTCGCCCGGCTCTGCGGGCCGGCCGAGCGCGCCGAAGACGAAGCCGCCGAGCGTGTGGTAGTCCTCGGCCGGTAGGTCGGCCTTGAACTGCGCGTTGAAGTCCTCGATGTTGAACGTCCCGTCGACCCGGACCGTGTCCTCGTCGACGCGCTCGACCGACTCCTCGGGGACGTCGAACTCGTCCTCGATCTCGCCGACGATCTCCTCGACAAGATCCTCGAGCGTGACGATGCCCTCCATCGTCCCGTACTCGTTGATCACGATCGCGAGGTGCTGCTGGGTGCGCCGGAACTCGGCGAGCAGCGAGGCGAGATCCTTCGTCTCGGGCACCATCAACGCCGGACGCAGGATCTCCTCGAGGTTCACGGAGGCGAGGCCGCGATCGTGCATCGCGCCGATCAGGTCGCGTACGTGGAGGACGCCGACGATGTCGTCGAGGGCCTCCCGGTAGACCGGGTAGCGCGTGTACGGCGACTCGAGGACCGCGTGCAGCGCCTCCTCGGGCGGCAGCTCGATCGACAGGGCGACGACCTCCGGCCGCGCGACCATCACGTCGCTCGCCTGCTTGTCGGCGAAGTCGAAGACCCGCCCCACCATCTCCTGCTCGCCGCGCTCGATCTCGCCCTGCTCGGCCGAGCTCGAGAGCAGCATTCGCAGCTCGGCTTCAGAGTGAGCCTCGTGCTCGGCGCCAGGCGGCTCCTGGCCGAGCGCACGCAGGACGACCTCGGTCGAGCGCTGCAGCAGCCAGATCAGCGGCCGGAGGACCGCGAAGAACACCCGAACTGGCGTCGAGACGGCCAGCGCGGTCGTCTCCGGATGGCTGAGCGCGATGCCCTTCGGCACGAGCTCGCCGATCACGACGTGCAGGTAGGTGATGATGAACAGCGCGAGGATGACGGCGAGCGCCGTCGCGAGCACCGGCTCGAACAGGTGCGCGAACAGCGGCTCGCCCACGGCGCCGATCGCCAGCGAGGTGATCGTGACGCCGAGCTGCATGGCGGCGATGAACCGCGGCGGGTCGCTCGTGATCCGGAGGACGGTCCGCGCCCCCTTGTTCCCCTCGCGCTCCAGCTCGCGGATGCGCGTCCGGCGAGAGGTGACGAGGCCGT
>Ga0136846_1225068_pt1 | contig 11756 bp, 10 predicted proteins | sample HopSoiMetagenom2_FD_96841 | JGI IMG/M metagenome (GOLD analysis project Ga0136846, IMG submission 96841) | Grasslands soil microbial communities from Hopland, California, USA - 2 Assembly 2016 (version 4) | ecosystem: Environmental > Terrestrial > Soil > Grasslands | place: USA: Hopland... | reverse complement strand
CTCGGCGACACATCGTCCGCGGCCTCTCAGAAGGCGCCGAAGGGGGCGCTCATCTCGATCCACAAGACGGCGCTCGGCAAGGTCCTCGCTGACGGCCGCGGGCGCACGCTCTACCTGTTCGAGAAGGACAAGAACGGAATGAGCTCGTGCAACGGCGCGTGCGTCGCGTACTGGCCGGCGGTCCTCACCTCCGCCAAGCCCCGAGCGGGCGCCGGCGTGCGCGCGTCCCTGCTCGGAAGGACGAAGCGATCGGACGGTCGCCGCCAGGTCACGTACGCCGGACACCCGCTCTATACGTTCGCCGGCGACACCAGGGCCGGACAGACGACGGGCGAAGGTCTCACGGACTTCGGCGCCGCCTGGGACGCGGTCGCGCCGAGCGGCCGGTCGATCGAACCGGATGGACTCGCATCCGGCGCCGCCGACAACGGCCAGGGATCAGGCTGGTGACGCCGACCCCGGTGGGAGGGGACGCGGCGCGCCCCCTCCCACCGCCCCGCCCGAATTCGCTCGAGAACAGCCGGGATGAGAGGACCTGTCGGTCGGATCGAGGCCAACATTTCGACCACAGAAAAAGGCCCGACTTGCGGGCCTTTCTTGATGGGCGGTACTGGGCTCGAACCAGTGACCCCCAGCTTGTCGAGCTGGTGCTCTCCCAACTGAGCTAACCGCCCCGGGTCGCGGGCCAGTCTAGCCGAGCGGCGCGTCGAAAAGGCCGACGGGGTCGATGGGCGTCCCGCGATAGCGGAGCTCGAAGTGGAGATGCGTCCCGGTGCACCACCCCGTACATCCGGCCTCGCCGATCACCTGTCCTGCCTGGACGAATTGGCCGACGCGTGCGAATGGGCGCGCGAGGTGCGCATAGAGCGACGTCAGGCCGCCGCCGAGGTTCAGGACGACGACGTTCCCATAGCCGTCGTAGCCGGCAATCGCTCCGACTGCGACGACGCGGCCCGGTGTCGCGGCCCGCACGGTCAGGTCGCGCAGCGTGCCGATGTCGATCCCCGGATGGAAGCCGCCGTCGCGCGGGCCGAACGGCGACGAGAGAATCCCGTCCGCCGGCCACTCGAAGCGCAGGCTGTAATCGCCGCCGACGTGCGCCGATGCAGCCGGCGCAAGCACGAGCGCCACGAAGAGCGCGCACCCCGCGCGCCGGAGAACCCGCCCCATGGGGGCAGCAGGTTACAGGCGCGAGCCTGTCACTAAAAGATCTCAGGGCACCAGGGTTGGACGTCCGTCCGGAAAAGATCGTCTGCCCGGACGATGCCGCCCTCGCGTGCTTCTTCCACGCGCCGGGCGCGCGCGAGCTGGGCGAACGTCACGCCGCCGAGATACGCGCTGCCGAGCGCGTCGACGTCGCAGCGCACGTCCGGCTCGTCGTCGGTTCGCGCGGCGGCGCCGTCCGCGACCTTCCAACGTCCCTCGTTCCAGGCACAGAACGGGTCGCGCACCTCGATCACAGCCGGAGCGCCGTCGCGATACGCGCGCGCCGACAGCGCTGCGCCGACGTCGACGAGCCGCACCCATAACGTGTCGCCGATGCGGAGCGCCGGTCGGCGCGGCGTTCCGAGCAAGAGCACGAGCGGATGGTCGAGCGGCAGCATCCACAGCTTCACCTTTGCGCTCCAGTCGATGTCGAGCAGATAGCGCCAGACGTCGTGGTCCGCAGCAGGCGTGACGCCGAACGCCTCGAGCACGATCAACTCCGACGCGGGAACGCCCGCCTCGTACGCGAACTTGTGCCGGTAGAACGCGTATCCGGTCGGCTGCCCGTCGGTCTCGTGAACGACGAACCGCTTCGGGCCCGCCCCCTGACGTCGTTCGGGCGGGTCGCGCAGCAGACGGCCCTCCCACCACGTCGGGCTGCGAGTGAACGCCCCGGGCCGCTGGCGCCGCAACTCGTCGTAGAGCGGCGGAAGGAGCTCGGCTGCTTCCTCGGCGCTCACGAGCCGGACGGACCCGACGGGGTCGAAGCGCTTGACGAACGCGGCGTACTCGTGCGGGACCGATCCCTCGACGCCCCACGCCGCGACGCCGTACCCGAACCGGCCGTAGATCGTCTCCTCCGACGCCCAGAGCGCGGCGAGCGGCTCGCCGCGCGCGCGGACGTCGTCGAGCTGTGCACGCATCAGGGCCGTGAGTACGCCGCGGCGGCGGTCGGTTGGATAGACGCCGACGACCGTGACGCCGGCACACCCGACGTCGCCGCCACCCGGAACCGACAGGTCGAACGAGAACGCGCCGGCCCCGCCGACCGTCCTTCCATCGTCGCGCGCGGCGTGCATCCGGTCGAACGGAAGCACGGTGACGAAGCGGTCGATGTCATCGTCCGTCGGCTCCATGCCGAAGTACTGGCCGATCGCGAGAAACGCGTCACGGTATTCGGCCTTGTCCGAGACGGGACGGACGTCGAACGTGGTCAGAAGTCCTCCGAACAGAACGGTGGGCGCGTCGTCCGGAACAGCGCGCTCGCGCGCTCGAGCGCACCGGGCGTCCGCTCGCGAGCGCGTCCGGCGCGTGCCAGCGCGTGGAAGTCGAACGCGCCCAGGTAGGCGGATGCGAGGTCGGCCACGTCGAGCTCGACGTCGGGGGCGTCGTCCGTCCGCTCGACCTCGGCCCCGATGCGATAGCGGCCGACGTTCCACGCGCACGCGTCGTCACCGACGTCGAGGACGACCGCATCGCCGGCCGCGTACGTCCGCGCGCGGAGTGCCGCCTCGACGTCGACGAGGCGCAGCCACAACCCTTCGCCGACGCGGAGGCGAAGGCTGCGCGGGTCGAGAACGGAGAGGAAGAGCTGCGACCCGGGATCGAGGCTCCCGCGCACGCGCTCGATCAGGTCGATGCCGAACAGGAAGCGCCAGACTTCGCGCGTCGCCTCCGGCGTCAGGCCGAACGCCTCGTGGACTCGAAGCTCGCTGCGCGAGAAGCCTTCGTCCCAGTCCTCCTTGATCCGGTACTGCGCGTAGCCCTGCGGCGCGCCGTCGCGCTCGTACACGGCCCAGAACTTCGGTCCCGCGCCGCGGCGCCAACGTTCGGGGTCGGCAAGCCGATGCGTCGTCCACCAGTCGGGCGAGCGCGCGACCATCCCGGGAATCTCGCGGCGCACGTGCTCGTGCAACGGTGGGAGGACGGCTTCAGCCTCGTCGGCGCCGACCAGGCGAACCGTTCCGGCCGCGTCGGCATCCGACCGGAGCGCGAACCGGCTGCGGTCTGCGTTCAGTGCCAGCGTCGGCGCCGCGACGCCATAGCCGAACCGCCCGTAGATCACCGCCTCCGACGCCCAGAGGATCGCCAGCGGCTCGCCGCGCTCGTGCACGTCGTCGAGCTGATGTCGCATGAACTGCGTCAGGATCCCTCGCCGCCGATGACTCGGGAGGACGGTCACCCACGTCACGCCCGCCGCCGGAAGCTCACCGCCCGGGATCGTCACCGTGAAGGCGTACGACGCCGTCGTTCCGACGGGCGCCGCACCGTCGAACGCCGTGAGGAACCGGTCCGGGGGCATGGTCTTCACATGCCGTTCGAACTCATCGTCGAGCAGCTCCTCGCCGAAGCCCGTCGCACCGGCCTTCATCCCGGTGCGCAGCTCGTCCGCCGATGCCGCAGATCGGATCTCGATCGCCATCGCGCCGAGCCTATCCGGGCAGCTTCTGCAACGGCGCGTAATCGAGCATCAGCCGTCGCTCGCTCCCGTCGCTGAAACGCACCATCACCACACCGCCCGCCTCCATGCCGGTGACGACGCCTTCGCCGAGCGTTTCGTGCCGTACCGAGTCGCCCGTCGACAGCGACGGAGTGTCCGCGCGCGGCGTGATCTCGCGCGGCGTTCCGTAGTTCGACCACGACGCCGGCTGCAGCCGCTCGCGCTCCACCGACGCCGGCAGCTCATCGAGGAACCGCGACGGCAGGTTGTAGTTGCGCGCGCCCCAAAGCGAGCGCGAAGACGCGTGCGTCAGGGTCAGAAGCTCCCGCGCCCGCGTCATCCCGACGTAGCAGAGGCGCCGCTCCTCCTCGATCCCCTGCTCCTCGATCGAGCGCGAGTGGGGGAAAATCCCTTCCTCCATTCCGATCAGAAACACCGCGCGGAACTCGAGGCCTTTCGCGTTGTGCAGCGTCATCAGCGTGACGAGACTCTGCTCGCCGCGGATCGCATCCTGGTCGGAGTAGAGCGAGATCTCCTGCAGGAAATGCGACAGCGACGGCTCCTCGGCCGTCTCCTGGTACTCGCGTGCGACGCCGACGAGCTCCTGCAGGTTCTCGATCCGCCCCTGCGCCTCGATCGTCCGGTCCGCCTCGAGCGCCTCGAGGTAGCCGCTCTGCTCGAGCACGCGCTCGACGAGCTCGGCCACCGGGAACTCGAGCGCACCCGACTGCAGCGAGAGCATCATCGTCCGGAATCCCTGGATCGCCCGCGTCGGCGCCGCACCGACGCCCGCGTCGTCCGGGAACTCGGTCGCCTCCCACAGCGAACGGCCCTGCGCGTCGGCCCACGTCTGGAGCCGCGCGAGCGAGGTGTCGCCGATGCCGCGGCGCGGCCGGTTCGCGACGCGCGTCAGCGAGACGGAGTCATACGGGTTGTCGATCGCCTGCAGGTACGCGATCAAGTCCTTGATCTCGGCGCGCTCGTAGAACCGCGGGCCCCCGATCACCTGGTATGCGACACCCTGGCGCACGAGCACGTCTTCGAGCACACGCGACTGCGCGTTCGTCCGGTAGAAGACGGCGACCTCGTCGCCGGAGTAGCCCTGCTCGACGAGCCCCGCGATCGCGGCCGCGACGAAGCGCGCCTCCGCATGCTCGTCCTCGACCTCGACGACGCGGACCGGCTCGCCCTCGCCGAGCTCCGAGAACAGGACCTTCGGCTTGCGCTCGCGGTTGTGCTCGATCACCGCGTTGGCCGCGCCGAGGATCGAGTTCGTCGAGCGGTAGTTCTGCTCGAGCGCGATCGTGCGCGTCCCCGGAAGGTCGCGCTCGAAGTCGAGAATGTTGTTGATGTCCGCGCCTCTGAACGCATAGATGGACTGGTCCGGATCGCCGACGGCGCAAAGGTTCATGTGCTTTTCGGCCAGCAGCTGCAGCAGCCGGTACTGCGCGTGGTTCGTGTCCTGGTACTCGTCGACGACGATGTACCGGAACGCCTCCTCCCACTTCTCCCGTGCCTCGGGGAACCGCTCGAGCACGTCGACCGTCAGCATCAGCAAGTCGTCGAAGTCGACCGCGTTCGACGCGAACAGCCGCCGCTGGTAGAGCTGGTACGCATCCGCGACCGTCTGGTCGTAGAACGACTGCACGCGATTCGAGTACTCGTCAGGCGACACGAGCTGGTTCTTCGCGTTCGAGATCTGCGAGTGGATGCCGCGCGGCGTGAACCGCTTCGGGTCGCGCTCGAGCTCCTCGAGACACTGCTTCACGAGCCGGACCTGGTCCGCCTGGTCGTAGATCGTGAAGTTCGAGCGGTAGCCGAGCCGCTGTGCTTCCCGCCTGAGGATCCGGCCGCACGCGGCATGGAAGGTCAGCACCCACAGGCCCCGTGACTTCGGTCCGAGCAGGTGCTCGAGCCGCTCCTTCATCTCGCCCGCCGCCTTGTTCGTGAATGTGATCGCGAGGATCTCGTTCGGCTTCGCGCCCACGGCGTTGATCAGGTGCGCGACGCGATACGTGAGGACGCGAGTCTTCCCCGACCCCGCGCCTGCGATCACGAGCAGCGGTCCCTCGGTCGCGAGCACCGCCTCGCGCTGGGCCGGATTGAGGTCGGCGAGGTACTGCTCGGGCGAGGCGACGGCCATCGCTTCGATGCTAGCGGCGGACGCGGAAAGGGCCGGCATCGGCGTCGGTGCGGGATAGGCTCCCGCCTCATGCGCGTCGCGCTGATGATCGAGGGCCAGGAAGGCGTGACATGGGACGACTGGGTCGCGCTCGCGGAGACGTGCGAGGCGCACGGCGTCGAGGCGCTCTTCCGCTCGGATCATTACGTGTCGGGCAGCGACGAATCGCGCCCCGTCCTCGACGCGTGGGCGACGATCTCGGCGCTCGCGGCGCGCACGACGAAGCTCCGCCTCGGCACACTCGTCTCTCCGGCGACGTTCCGTCATCCGGCGGTGCTCGCACGCATGGCCGCGACCGCCGACGACGTGTCCGGCGGGCGCGTCACGCTCGGGATCGGCGCGGGATGGATGGAACGCGAGCACGAGGCGTACGGCTTCGACTTTGCGACCGCGCGGGCGCGTGTGGCCCGTTTCGGCGAGCAGCTCGAGATCGTCCATCGCCTGCTCCGCGACGACCGCGTCGACTTCGAAGGCCGCTTCTACACGCTGCGCGACGCGCCGGGCCTCCACCGGCCCGACCTCGCACTCCTCGCCGGTGGAAGCGCGTTTCCCGGCACGACCGGACCGGCCGTGCGGTTCGCGGACGAGTACAACACGTTCTTCGCGACCACCGACGAGGTGCGCGAGCGGAAACAGCGGCTCGACGACGCGTGCACGGCGGCCGGACGCGACCCGGCGACGCTCCGCTACTCGCTGATGGCGCCGTGCGTGATCGGCACGGACGAGGCCGCCGTGCGCGCGTCGGCGCAACGGATCGGGGCGCGCTTCGGGCGTGACGGTGACGACGTGCTCGAGCGGTACGCCGAACGCGGTCCCGTCGGCACCGTCGAGCGCGTGATCGAACGGCTGCGCGAGATCGAATCGCTCGGCTACGAGCGCGTGATGCTGCAGCATCTCGTGCACACGGATCTGGTAACCGTCGAGTTGATCGGCCGCGAGGTCGCGCCCGCGCTCGCATCCCGCCACCCGTAGCACGCGTGCGCGGGCCGATCGAGCGTCTGTTCCCGAATCTGTCGCGCCGCCAGCGATCCGTCATTGACTGGATCGTCACGCTCGCCGCCGCCGTCGGGATCGTGCTCGCGGTGAAGGCGTGGATCGTGAACCCGTACAAGATCCCGTCGTCGTCGATGGAGCCGACGCTTCACTGCGCGCGGCCGGAGCTCGGCTGCGAAGCGGGCTCGTCCGACCGCATCCTCGCGAACCGCTTCATCTATCGCTTCCGCGATCCGAAGCGGTTCGAGATCGCCGTCTTCCATCCCCCACCGCGCGCGAACCTCGAATGCCCCGGTGGAGGCAGCGTCTACGTCAAGCGGATCATCGGGGTCCCCGGCGACCGTTGGGAAGAGAAGAACGGCTACGTGTACGTCGACGGGAAGCGTCTGGACGAGCCGTACGTCCAGGCCGCACGACGCGACCGGCGGTCAGTCGACCTGAACCAACTCCTGCCGGGCGCGACCGTGATCCCGAAGGACGACTACATCATGATGGGCGACAACCGCAGCCAGTCGTGCGACTCGCGCGACTGGGGGTTCGTCTCGCGGAAGAACATCGTCGGCGAGGTCTTCCTCACGTACTGGCCTCCCGGTCGCCTCGCGACGCACTGACCGGTGACGCAAACGAGCCCCGGCTGAAGACCGGGGCTCGTCGTAGCGAACGGAGGTGCCTTGTCGGCCTAGTAGTCCTCGCGGACGACCTCGCGGCGACGGCCGGCGGGACCACCCACGCCGCCCCAGCTCGACCAGAAGATCAGCGAAAGCAGCGCACCGATCGCGCCGACGATCAACAGGATGTAGCCGATCGTGTGGAGGTTGAAGCCGGTCGTCGATACGTGGACGGCCCAGGCCAGAATTGCGCCGACCGCGATCAAGAGGATGCTTACTCCCATACCCATGTTCGTCGTCTCCTTGTTCGATTCCAGCGCAGAGGGGAAGCCGCTTTGTGCAGGGAAAACGCCCGAGACCCGCAAATGGATACGGCTATCGCGCACCGGCGAGGGCGGCCAGGTCGAGCCGCCGGGACCCACGGAACCGCTCGAGGAAGCGGCGGTCGTGGGTGACGAGGACGATTGTGCCCTCGTAGGCGTCGAGTGCGCGCTCGAGCTCCTCGATCGCCGCGACGTCGAGGTGGTTCGTCGGCTCGTCGAGGACGAGGCAGTTCACGCCGCGGGCGGCAAGCAGCGCGAGCACGGCGCGCGTGCGCTCCCCAGGTGAGAGTGATTCGGCCCGGCGCAGGACGTCCTCGGCGCCGAGCCCGAACTTTGCCAGCAGCGTCCGCGCGTCTTCCAGCGCGACCCCGGCGGCGTCGACGAACGCCTCGATCAGCGGGTCGCCGGCGAGCTCGGTCCGTTCCTGCCGAAGCTCGCCGAGAACGGTGCCGGGGCCGGTCCACCGCTCGCCGCGGGCGAGCGGGAGACGCCCGAGGAGCGCGTCGATGAGGGTTGTCTTCCCGCTCCCGTTCGGTCCGACGACAGCGAGGCGCTCGCCCCATCCGAGCTCGAGGTCGATCGGCCCGAGGATGAACGACCCGCGTTCCATGACCGCGTCGCGCAGGCGCAGGACGACGTCGCCCGCGCGGCGCGAGCCGCCGAGCGCCAGCCTGAGCTCCCACGGCTCGTACGGTTTCTCGACCGTCCCAAGCCGGTCGATCCGGCCGCCGATCGCGCTCTTGACGTCCTTCGTCTTCTTCTTCTTGCGCCCCTGGCCGTACCCGCGCCGCTCCCACTCCTGCATCCGCCGCAGCTGTCCCTCGAGCCGCTCCTTCTCGCCGGTGAACTCCCCGTAGGCGGCGTACTGCCGTCGCCGTGCCACTTCGCGTGCCTCCTCGTATTCGCTCCAGCCGCCGGCGTAGTCGCGTGCGCCACGCTTCCACTCGTCGAGCTCGACGACACGCGTGACGGTGCGATCGAGGAACTCGCGGTCGTGCGAGACGATCACCACTGCGCCGGGAACCTCGTGCACGAAGCGCTCGAGCCGCGCGAGCCCGTCGTAGTCGAGATCGTTGGTCGGCTCGTCGAGCAGGAAGACGTCGAAGCGCGCAAGCAGGATCGCCGCGAGCTGCGCGCGCGCCGACTCGCCACCCGACAGCGAGCCGAGGGGCGTGTCGAGCGGCACACGAAGACCGACATCGGCGCAAACGGCCGCGGCGCGCGCGTCGAGGTCGGCGCCGCCGAGCGCGAGCAAGCGCTCGAGCGCGTCCGCGTGTGCAGGAATCAGGCCATGGTCGTGCTCGAGCTTTGCCGTCAGCTCGTCGAGCCACGCCGACGCTCCGGCGACGCCCGTCCGTCGCGCGAGTGACTCGCGGATCGTCTCCGACATCACGGCGTTGCGTTCCTGTGGCAGGTAGCCGACGGCGAGCTCCGGCGGCGACCGCCGAACGGTTCCGCGATCCGGCGCTTCGAGGCCGGCGAGGATCGCGAGCAGCGTCGACTTGCCGACGCCGTTCGGACCGACGAGCCCGATCCGCGCCCGCGGCGGAACGACGATGGTGACGTCCGCGAGGACGACCTGCGCGCCGTGCTGCTTGGTGATGTTCGCGGCGACGAGCGTGCCGGAATGCGATGACAAGACGGGACCTCCTGCGAGTGGGCGCACGCGCCGGCCGGCGTGCGGGAAAACGGCGTGAATGTCTCGCTAGTCCGTCATCGTGCGGCGCGCGGTGCGCCGCGCGCAGCTTAGCGGAGCGGGAAGGCGCGTCGGGCGAGCGCGGGCAGGGCCTGCGCCGTGACCCAGACGGGCGTGACGGCGTACCGCACGCTGTAACGAAGGCTGCCGTCGCTGCGGCGTAGGCGCGCGAGGTAGCGGAACGGCGCCACGCCGGGGCTTCGGCGCGCTGCGATGAACGCCTGGATCGACCACGCCGTCGATTGCGCGTCCGAGCCGCGTCCGGCGCTCAACTCGAAGCCGCCGTCTCGGTTCTGGAGCGTCTTCAGGTACGCGAGGGCTCGTCGGATCGGCCGCCCGGTCACGCCTCCCGCGCGCAGCGCCTCGACGACGGCGGCCGTGTCATTCGAGTCCGGCGCGACGCCTACGCCCCACCCCCAGCCGCCGCTGCGCGTCTGATGCGAGAGGAGGAACCGAACGACCGTCCGCGGGACGGGACGCCGCGCCTGCGCGAGCGCGAGAAGCTTCCACGCTGCCGCGTTCACGGCACCGTCGACGGGGTCGCCCGCGACGCGGTCGAGCAGTGCTTCAGACGGATGGGATTCGGCGAGCGCGCCGAGCGCGCGGGCCGTCGCCGTCTGCAGATCCGCCTCGTGCGCATGGAGGTAGCTCTCGTCCGCAGGGACTCGTGCCGCGCGCAGCCCGAGCACGCCCCACGCCGTGAGCGTGACGTCGGGCTTCCCGCCGGATTCGGCGAATGCGCCGGACGGAAGCTGGTGCGACGCGACGAACTGCTGCGGAGACGCGGCGAGCGCGACCGCAGCCGCGAATGCCGCAATCACGCCCATACGACCTCCGCGCGCAGCCGCCGCCCGAAGCGGTCGAGCAGGCGCAGCAGCTCCGGGCCCGCGACGAGCGCGAACACGACGTTCCCCGCAGCGTGCGCGACGTCGAACGGAAAGCCGCGCGCCTCGTTCGCGACGAACGTCGCCCATGTGTGCTGCTCGTAGTACGCCGCCCAACTCCAGACGTCCATCACAGCGCTGAACGCGAGGCCGAGCACACCGAGCAGGAGCGCGAAGACCACGCGGCGGCGAAGGAGGGGGCCGCACGCCGCGCCGACCGCGCCGCACGCGCCCCACGCGAGCATCTGCCAGAGCGTCCACGGCCCCTGGCCGAGTGCGAAGTTCGAGATGAACGGCGCGACGACACCGACACCGACTCCCGCACGGACGCCCAGTGCAGCTCCGGTTGCGACGGTGATCAACGTCACCGGCTGCACGCCCGGCACGGGATGCAGCACCACATGACCCACGGCCGCGACGGCGCCGAGCGTCGCGACGACGGCGAGCTCCTTCGCGCGGTCGGCGCCGCTTTCGAGCCACGTCAGCGCGGCGGCGAGTGCGGCCAGCGCTGCGAGCAGGATCGGAAGGGCGATCGCATGCGGCCGCGCGGCGCCGGCTGCGATCGCCGCAGCGGTCAACGCCGCGGCCGCCACGGCCGCCCTAGGCATGCGTGAGCTCCCGCACCGCGCCCAGCTCGACGCGGCGGTCCGCAACGGCACACGCAAAGTCGACGTCGTGGGTGACGACGAGTGTCGCGCGACCCGGCGCGCTTTCACGCAGGAAGGCCGCAAGGTCGCGCTTCCGCTCGGGGTCGGCGCCCTTCGTCGGCTCGTCGAGGACGAGCAGGTCAGGGTCCGGCGCGAGGACGGCGGCCAGCGCGAGCCGCTCACGCTCGCCGCTCGACATGTCACGCGGGTGGCGGTCCCGGGCGGTCGTGAGGCCGACCTCTGCGAGCGCCGCGCGTGCACGGGCGTGGTCCCCACCCACACCCAATGCCACCTCGTCGAGTGCACGATCACGAACGAAGTGGCGTCCTGCGTCCTGCAACAGCAGCGTTGCCCGACCGCGTCGGGCGACAGCTCCGCGTTGTGGCTCGAGCAACCCTGCTGCGAGCTTCGCGACCGTCGTCTTCCCGCTCCCGTTCGGGCCGAGAAGCGCGACGATCTCGCCGCGGCGCAGCGCGAGGTCGACGCCGTCGACGGCCGGCACCGCGCCGTAGGCGTACGCGACGTCACCGAGCCGGCAGACGACATCGCCGGGCTCGCTCGGCGGCGCCGCCTCGGCCGGTGCGACGACGTAGTCGCGGTGGTTCCGTTCGAGCCACGTGACCGCTTCGTCGACGCGGGCATCGCAGACAACGCGGCCGCCGTCGACGAAGACGACCCGATCGGCGTGCGGCAGCGCGCGGATCGGCCGCTGTTCGGAAACGAAGACCGCCGTGCCGGTCCGCGCGAGGCCGCCCACGAGCTCGAGAAGCTCGTCGG
>Ga0136846_1226907_pt1 | contig 11757 bp, 11 predicted proteins | sample HopSoiMetagenom2_FD_96841 | JGI IMG/M metagenome (GOLD analysis project Ga0136846, IMG submission 96841) | Grasslands soil microbial communities from Hopland, California, USA - 2 Assembly 2016 (version 4) | ecosystem: Environmental > Terrestrial > Soil > Grasslands | place: USA: Hopland... | reverse complement strand
TTCAGCATTCCGAAAAATTATAAACGGAATTAAGCGTTATGTATTAACTTCCATCCAACCCTGTGAATTATCCAATGTATGACCTGGCCCGAACCTGTTAACACTTAAAAAATCATTCAGTATGCTGAAAATGATGCTTACCTGTTTTTTGACCGTTACGGTTTCGGTTACCCTGCTTGCCCAACAACAACCGGGGGGTAGCAGCGATGAGCTGAGAAGAAAACAGGCCGACATTCAGCGGGAAATAGACGAGTTGAGAACTACGCTGAAGGATACCAAGAAGAATACCAAGGCGGGATTGTTACAACTATCCATGGTGCAGAAAAAACTGCGCCTGCGCGAACAGGCCATTGGCAACATCAATCAGCAGATAAGTTACATCGAGGGCACCATTGGTAAATCAAAAAATGAGATCGGGCGGTTGAAAATAGAGTTGGATACCCTGAAAGCACAATACGCCAAAAACATAGTGTATGCTTACAAGAACCGCAGTAACTACGATTTCCTGAACTTCATATTTTCCGCTTCCAGCTTTAACGATGCCCTGCGCCGGGTGCAGTACTTGCGGGCTTACCGCCTGTACCGCGAAGAGCAGGCTTCTACCATAAAGAACACCCAGACCTTGTTACACGACAAGATCGCGGGACTGGAATCCTCCAGGAAGGAAAAAGACGTGGTATTACAAAAACAGGAAAAACAGAAAGAAGAACTGGAAGATGAGAAAAAGGAAAAGAATGAGATCCTGAGCAAACTCAAAGCCCGGGAAAAAGAGCTCTCCAAAGAACTGACGGCAAAACAAAGGGCCGACCAGAAATTGAAATCAGCCATTGGGGCTGCCATTAACCGGGAAATAAAGATCGCCCGGGATAAAGCAATTGCTGAAGCAAAGGCTAAAGAAGAAGCAGACGCCGCAGAAAACGCCAGAAAAAATGCAGCGGCCGAGGCGGCAAGAAAAGCCAGGGAAGCTAAAGAAAAAGAAGATGTAGCAGCCAAAAAAGCAGCTGAACCAAAAAATAACCCAACTGCCAGCGCACCGGTAGCCAAAGCCGAGCCTAAGGTAGAGCCCAAAAAGGAACCCGTGAAAAAAACGGAAAGTTTCCTGGAGTCCACGCCCGAAGGCAGCCGGATAAGTGGAAGCTTTGAAAGTAACAGAGGCCGGTTACCCTGGCCGGTTGAAAAAGGGAATGTAAAGATCCACTTTGGCACCTATTCCATTGAAGGCACCAAGCTGCGTGGAAATAACCCCGGTATTACCCTCGCCACAGAACCCGGCGCCGTGGTAAAAGCGGTGTTTGAAGGGGAAGTGTCGCGTATATTCGATATCGATGGTAACTGGAGCGTACTGATCCGCCATGGAAAATATTTTACCGTATATAGTAACCTGTCATCTGTAAGCGTAGCCAAAGACCAGAAAGTGACCAGTGGCCAGATGTTGGGCCGCGCCGCTGCCAATGATGATGGCAATGGCGAGATTGAATTTCTGCTGATGCAGGAAAACAGGAACCTGGATCCTGAAAGTTGGATACGCAGAAGGTAGGTTTTTGCGTTATTAATAAGATAAACGTTTATAAGAAGCCCCGACGGGAGCCGTCGGGGTTTTTATTCCTTGACCCTATTCAATGAAAAGCCCTATGTTGAAATGGATGGCCACCAGCCTGGCAGCCCTGACTATTGCCGTTTCACTGCCGGCTCAACAGTCCGGAAGAAGCGAAGACCTGAAGCATCAGCAAATTGAGATTCAGCGCGAGATCGATGAGTTGAAGAGTTCGCTTACTGATTCAAAAAAGCGAACCCGGGCCAGTATACGCCAGTTAGAAATGGTGCAGGAAAAACTCCGCCTGCGCGAAAAGGCCATCAGTAACATCAATCAGCAAATAGACAGGCTGGAAGGCAACATTGACCGGTCAAAAATGGAGATCGACAGTCTGGATACCCGGCTCGATACCATGAAGGCGCAATACGCCCGCAATATGGTAGCTGCCTATAAGCTCCGCACCAATTACGGCTTCCTCAACTTTATGTTATCGGCCCGCTCCTTTAATGAAGCATTCAAAAGAATACAATACTTCCGCGCTTATCATGATTACTGTGAAGAACAGGAGGTGACCATTAAGAAAACCCAGAAATTGTTGGCCGGAAAGATAAACGGGTTGCAAAGCACCCGCCGGGAAAAAGACGAAGTGGTGAAGAAACAGGTGGTGCAAAAGAAAGAACTGGAAGAAGAAAAGAAAGAAAAGAATGAAGTAGTAAGATCTCTCAAAACCCGCGAGCAGGAGATCAGTAAAGAACTGACGGCAAAAAAGAAGGCCGACAGGCAACTGGGTTTTGCCATTCAAAATGCTATCTCAGCCGACTTTTATACCGGCACCGGTGGCCGCCGCAAGAGTACCACAAAAAAAGCTAAGACCACCACCAAAAAAGTAACTAAAAAGAAAGTGAAGGGAAAGAATAATGATGATGATGACGATAATGACCTGGCGCTAACCCCCGAGGCAAAATTGCTGAGTGGTAATTTTAAAAATAATAAAGGCAAATTGCCCTGGCCTGTTGAAAAGGCGCTCATCAAGATCCATTTCGGACCCTATAAAATACCAGGGATGGAAGTTATTGGCAACAACCCTGGAATAACCCTGGCCACTGAACCAAACGCTGAAGTGAGAGCCGTATTTGATGGCGAGGTGCTGAGCGTATTCAATGTAGAAGGCAATCGCTCGGTGATGGTGCGCCATGGAAATTATTTTACCGTATACGCCAACCTGGCTTCGGTGAGTGTAACGAAAAACCAGAAAATAACAGGCGGACAGGTAATAGGCATAGCTGATAACGCCAGCGATGGCAATGGTGAGATTGAATTTATCTTAATGAAAGAAAGGACCAATATCGATCCTGCGCAGTGGATCAAAAAGAAATAAGTTATTAAAAGAAAAAGCCTCCCGATTTATCGGGAGGCTTTTTCTTTTAAACCCGGCTTGCTATATTCTGCAAAAAGCGATTGTACAACGCTTCGTACCGGGGAACAATAGTTTCTATATCATACAAGCGGGCATGTGCAGCTGCTTTTGTTTTAAACTTGTTTAGTTTGTTTTCATCAGACAGCAGTTCAATGGCCCGCATGCTCATGGTTTCAACATCACCCACATCGGCCAGGAAACCTGTTTCTCCTTCGATATTTACTTCGGGCAAACCACCGGCATTACTGCTTATCACCGGTACGCCGGCCGCCATGGCTTCCAGCGCCGCCAAACCAAAGCTCTCATAATCGGAAGGCAGTATAAACAGATCACTGATGGCCAGTACTTCTTCAATTTGCTCCTGCCTGCCTACAAAACGGGTTTCATCGTATATGCCCAGTTCCCGGGCCAGGCTTTCAGCAGCGGGTCGTTCAGGCCCATCGCCTACAAACAACAACTTGCTGGGCACTTTTTTATTAATCCCGGCAAAAACTTTCACTACATCGGTTACTCTTTTCAGTTTACGGAAGTTCGATGCATGCAGTATCACTTTTTCATTGTGCGGCGCAATTACGCGACGGAAGGCATCGATAGGCTTTTTGGCAAAGCGTTTAACATCAACAAAGTTCTGAATGACCTTGATCTCTTTTTCTATCTTGAAATTTTTGTAAGTTTCATCGCGCAGGTTTTGCGATACCGCAGTAATGGCATCACTTTCATTGATGGAAAAAGTAACTACGGGCGCAAAGGTTTTATCCTTCCCAACCAGCGTAATATCAGTACCGTGCAGGGTAGTTATCACCGGGAGGATCTTGCCCTGTTTTTCCAGTATTTTTTTGGCCATATATGCAGCCGACGCATGGGGGATGGCATAATGCACATGTAACAGGTCGATATTATTATTAACAATAACATCTACCATGGTGCTGGCCAGCGCAGTTTCATACGGTGGGTAATCAAACAACGGATAATTAGGCACCCGTACCTCGTGATAAAAAATATTGGCATTAAACTCACTCAGCCTCACCGGTGGTTGGTACGTAATAAAATGAACCTGGTGGCCCTTATCGGCCAGTGCTTTGCCCAATTCAGTTGCCAAAACACCACTTCCTCCGAACGTAGGATAGCAAACTATTGCAATGCGCATACTGCGATTTATATATTAAGATGGTGAAGGTAATTTAAAACGGTCAATAATGGTCTGGGGGATCATTTTGACTATTTTAGCGTAAAATAACGCACATGAGATTGAAATTGTTTACGCTAGTGTTAACAATTCTGGCTTTTAATGTCCATGCCCAAAACGAAGACTCGTTGAAAATAAGGGCCATTGCAAATGAGATCCTCCTGCACAGCAACGCTTACGAAAATTTACGGGTGCTCACAAAACAGGTGGGCGGCCGGTTAAGCGGTTCTCCCCAAACCTACAAAGCCGAAGCCTGGGGGCATAAAGCCCTGGAACAGGCCGGCGCCGACCGGGTAATTGAGCAGGCCTGCCTGGTGCCACACTGGGTGCGCGGTGGTAAAGATGAAGCCTGGATTGCGGCCCCGGGTAAAAAAAATCAATCACTCGATATTCTGGCATTGGGTAATTCTGTGGGAACAGGACCCAAAGGAATTCAGGCCCCCGTGGTGCTGGTGAATTCATTCGAAGAGCTGGAACAGAAAAAAGAATCGGTAAAAGGAAAGATCGTTTTCTATAATTACAAGTTCGACAATACCTACGTTAAAACCTTTGAAGCGTATCGCGACGCTGTAGTTTATCGCGGCGCAGGACCCAGTCAGGCCGCTAAATATGGGGCAGTAGCCGTGTTGGTCCGTTCCATGAGCCATGCAGCAGATAATAACCCGCATACCGGTGCAACCCGGTATAACGATTCTTTCCCCAAAATACCTGCTGCCGCCCTGGGGCTTCAGGATGCCGACCGGCTGGCTGCATTGCTGCAAAAAGAATCGCCCAATGTGTTCCTGAAAACAAACGGAAAAATGCTGCCCGATACGGTAGCGCATAATATTATTGGTGAGATCACCGGCAGCGAATTTCCCGACCAGATCATTACCATCGGCGGTCACCTCGATAGCTGGGACCCCGCTGAAGGTGCGCATGACGATGGTAGTGGCTGTGTACACTCGATAGAAGTATTACGGGCATTGAAAGCCAGCGGGTATAAACCCAAGCGCACCATCAGGGTGGTATTGTTTGCCAATGAAGAGAACGGAACCCGCGGTGGCAGCAAGTATGCCGAGGAGGCCCGCCTTAAAAAGGAGAAACATATTTTTGCGCTGGAAAGCGATGAAGGTGGGTTTACCCCCCGCGGTTTTGGAGTAACCATGTCGGCCGATCTGCTGAATAAATTACGCAGCTGGTTGCCCTTGCTGACGCCCTATGGCATAAGTGAGATCGAAAATGGCGGTGGCGGATCAGATATTGGTCCATTGGCCAAGGAATTGGGAACGCCACTGGCCGGGTTACAACCCGATTCGCAACGGTATTTCGATATCCATCATGCCCGCAGCGATGTGTTTGAAGCGGTGAATAAACGCGAGCTGGAACTGGGTGCTGTTTCTATTGCCGCATTGATCTATCTTGTGGATAAATACGGTCTTTAAACAATAGGCAATGGGCAATAAACAATTGGCAAGCCGTTATTGAAAGTATTGCCCATTGTTTATTGCCTATTGCCAATTGAACTAACCCTAACAATAATGAAAAAGATCATTTTAATCGTAGTTCTCCTTCTGTTACTGGTAGCATCCGGTATAATATACTGGAAATATTTTTTTGTGTTTGGCGAAGGAGTGAAATCGGGCCATTTGAATTATGTAGTGCTGAAGGGCGACGTATTCAAAACCTACGAAGGGAAATTGATCCAGGAAGGCATCCGGTCACGAACAGCCGGCAGCATACAATCGTATGAATTTGAGTTCTCCGTTGTAAATAAAGCGATCGCCGAAAAAATGATGGCCAACAGTGGTAAGTGGTTCGACCTGCATTACCGCGAATACCACCATGTATTAGCCTGGCGCGGCAATACCACATATATTGTAGATAGTATTCTTTCCATGCGGGAAGACAAATAATTAACCCGCCAGCATACAAAAAATAGTAGGTCTTTTATGAAGATCGGGCATATTCGCCTTCCACTGTCCCAGTGTTTTGGTATGAATGTATTCGGTGGGCGCCGTAATATCTGCTGCAATACACAATTTGGTAGTGGGCTTACCGGCTTTTATCAATGTTTCAAGCAGCTGCATATTTCTATAAGGCGTTTCAATAAATACCTGCGTACAATTCTTCTTCGCCGATTCAGCCTCCAGCTCTTTAATGGCTTCCCTGCGTTGCGTTGTATCGATGGGCAAATACCCAACAAACTGAAATTGCTGACCGTTCATGCCACTGGCCATCAACGCCAGTAAAATGCTGCTGGGGCCAACCAGCGGTTTTACCGTGGCGCCCGCTGCATGGGCCGCATCGGTTAACAGCTGACCAGGATCAGCAATACCCGGGCAACCCGCTTCGCTGATAATGCCAATGGTTTTGTTGTCCCTTACATGTTTATTGAAGGCCGTAAGCGTAGCTACATTATTGGTTTTATCAATAAGCACCCAGGTGTAGTTATCGATCACCATTTCTTTCCAGATGCTTTTTAAATAGCGGCGCGCGGTGCGTTCATTCTCCACAAAAAATACCTGGCATTGGCCTACTGCATCCTTAACATATGCAGGAATGGTCTCGGTTGCAGTTTCGTGCAAAACAGAAGGAATTAGATATATGACACTTTGGGATTTCAATGATTCAGTTTTTTAGTTATTAAGTTTTTAGGTTCGTGGGTTAACTTAAGAACTTACGAACCCAATAACTTTCTCTTATTGTTCCATGCCAACCTTATCATCGCGATGATACAAACTTATAGTAGCTGCAACAACTGCATAAGCCGGCGCCAGCACCCAGCCAATAATAGGAAACAGGTGCATCAGGTAAAACACCATGCCATTGCCAATGGCCAGTCCCTTGTGTTTACTGATAAAAGCGATGCTTTCACCGGGCGACAGGCGGTGGCGTTCGCAGCTGTAATCCAGCATGGAGAAGCCATAATAATAGCATTCTACCAATACGGTGGTTACCGGTACTACCCAGCCTACAAGGGGAATAAAAGAAAGTATCAGTAATGAAACGGTGTATACAGATTGCCACAGCGTGTTCCGAAGGGCCAGTTTAATGCCCCGCACGATGTCGGCAAACAGTTGTTTAAAGCTGAAAGGAAAATCTTTTCCTTCCATAATGGATTCAGTTTTTTCGCTCAGGTAGGCAAAAACCGGTGAGCCAATAATCAGGAACAGGTATTTGAACAGGGAAAAATAGAACAGCATCATGATGAGCCGCACCATAATTTCACCCATCAGGAATATAAAACTCAGGATCTGGCTGCGTTGCGAATGCACCCAGCGGTCGATGCCCAGCCAGTGATTAAAAGCGGAAACAACCTGGCTGCTGGAGACCCAGAAGAAATAAAAACCCGCAATGAACAACAGGGTGTAAAAGATCCCGGGCACTATGATCCATTTCCAAAGCTTGTGCTCCCGGATAAAACGATGTGCCCTGGCATATGACTGAATGGCGGTAACGATTTCTTTCAGCAAGTTTTATAAATTTGATTTTTCTGTATCTATTGTTGGGCGGGCTCAAACTTAGTAAATATTTTAATTAGGACATGGAATGAATCCGCAATCAGCCAATTTTGATTATAATACATGCTTATAGGTTATTATATTAATTTCATTAACGCCAATGAAAAAGTTAGCAAGCGGGTTCTATAATCGTGCCGATGTGGTGAAGATAGCGAAAGAATTGATCGGCAAAATACTGGTTACTCAATTTGGGGAAGTAATAACCTCGGGCAGGATTGTAGAAACCGAAGCCTATGCAGGCGCTATTGACCGGGCGTCACATGCTTTTAACAACAGAAGGACCAATAGAACGGAAGTGATGTACCAGCCCGGTGGTGTTGCCTATGTATATCTTATCTACGGTATCCACCAATTGTTTAATGTGGTCACCAACGTAAAAGATACTCCTCATGCCATCCTGATCCGGGCCCTGGATCCTATACACGGCATTAATACCATGCTGGAGCGGACCGGCAAACACCGGGCCGACTATACCCTCACCAAGGGCCCGGGCAATGTGTCAAAAGCGCTGGGAATAAATACCGGACATACCGGCGTCAATTTGCTGGGCGATGAAATATACATTGCCGAAGACGATTTTGTAGTCGCTAAAAAAGACATCATAGCCACTCCGCGTATTGGCGTTGATTATGCCGGCGAAGATGCAAAACTGCCCTACCGGTTTATACTAAAAGACAATCCATATGTAAGCGGAAAGAAAGCACAAAACGCTGAACGCGGAACGCAGAACGCTTAACGCGAATCCCGCAATTAATCGGAGGGTATCTCTGCCCTTTGCCCTCTGCCCTTTTGCCTCAAAATAAAAATGCCGCCAGAATTTATCTAACGGCATTTCCATTTTATCTATTGAATATCTTATGTTGCTAGAAGTGCGGACAAGGAATGCCTTTATAACCCGGCGGGCGTTTTATAAAGATGAGTGAGATCTCGATACCCCCACGGCTTTGTGAAGCCGCTTTCAGGCTCGAAATATTAACATCATATGAAGCACCCAGTCTGAACCCGCTAAACTCCAGGCCAACGTAGGGGATCAGGGCGTCGTTCACGTTGTTGAAACGTGTCCATAAACCTGCGTAAAAGCTGGTGGGGTTTTCTTCATCCTCGTTCACATTGAATCCCACCGCACCACCGGCTACAACATTGGTAGCACCTGCCTGCCGGCTGTACAATGCACTAAAATAAAGATTACGGGTATTGTCGGCAAGGGGCAAAGAACCACCCGCGTTTACGGTTACCCGCGGATTTAATGTATAAAAGATATCGCCGGTAAAAGATTCCTTTGGTTTATTAAGGTGATAGCCGGATACGCCGAGGTAGTAGTTGTTATAACCATCGGTAGAACCATTGAACAGGGCGCCTACTGACACATCGAAGTAACTCAGGTTAATTTGACGGTCATTAATGGTTTCACCACTGGGGTTGGTCCAGCCGCCAAACTGGTCAAGCTCATCTTCAAAGTTCAGTTTGGTGCCATCGAGCCTTTTTGTATTGTAAGTACCCTGAAAGCCGATACCAATTGAGTTCAACCCATCTTCATCGATACCCTTGTGGTACGAAGTAGATACGGAGAGCAAATTAGTAGATAGGATACCGTTAGCTGTTTTATCTGTCATTGCCAGTACCCCTATTCCCCATGTATCCAGGTCTGAGATCTTGTTACGCAAAATAGGCGCGTCAAAAGAAACAGTGGATGTAACAAAAGCCTTACTGATTGCGGGCCATTGGTCACGGTAGTTACCGGCTATGCGGAAATCGCCGTTGAATTTACCGGTCAAAGCAGGGTTCAAAGTAAGGGGAGAAACAAAGAATTGTGAAAAATTGGGGTCTTGGGCTACCGCAGTTTTCAGCAGGGTGCAAAGTAGAATCGCAATATAAAATTTCCTCAATCGCATAAATGGTGAGTCTAATAACAAAATACGAAAAAAAAACGACACGTCAGAGCATATAACGGTACAATCAAGTATTAATTTTTCGCACGGGAATAATTACTTAAAATTAGAAATGGCTAATGTATACTATATTTTTAAAGAAAGGGTTAGCACAGGAAAAGATAGTGCTTTTGCACTAGTAAAAAGCGATAGTATTTTTACATCTGCACCTTGGTTCCGAATGCCAGATCGCCGGCGTCTCCCAGTCCGGGAACAATGTATCCTTTGGCGGTCAGTTCTTCGTCAATAGCTCCGCACCAGATCTTAACATTCGGCTCACTGCGTTGCACATATTCTATGCCCACGCTGCAGGCAATGGCTGCTACTACGTGTATTTCGCGCGGGTGTCCTTCCTCACGCAGGTATTGAATGGTTTTTACCAGGGAAGAACCGGTTGCCAGCATGGGGTCTGAAATGATCACCACCCGGTTTTCGAGCTCGGGGCAGGAAATATAATCCAGACTGATCTCAAAGCTGCCATCCAGATTGTGTTTACGGTAAGCCGAAATAAAAGCGTTGTCGGCCTTGTCGAAATAATTCAGCAAACCCTGGTGCAGAGGCAGCCCGGCCCGCAAAATAGTGGCCAGTACCGGTTGTTCCTTCATCACCCGGGTAGGGGCGATGCCCAGCGGCGTTTGTACGTCTTTTTCTTCATACACCAGCTTTCGGCTGATCTCGTAAGCGGCTATTTCACCAATACGTTCCAGGTTACGCCGGAACCGCATGCGGTCCGTCTGAATTTGAACATCCCGGATCTCGCTGATCCAGTCACAAACCAGGGAACATTCATTACTAAGGTTGATAACCATGAGAAGAGTTTTGGATTTTGTATGGCGATATATGAAATTTGACGGGCAAATCTATTCCAAAATATTCTTTTTTAATACCAGAAATCTACCAAACGCTATGATATATCGGGCAATCGGCTTAATGAGCGGCAGTTCTCTCGACGGATTGGATATCGCTTTTATTGAATTTCACGAAAGTAAAGGCGTGTGGGAATATGAAATAAAAGCGGCGGATTGCTATCCTTATTCAGAAGAGTGGGCGAAAAAACTAAAAGGCGCCATTGACCTTAACGCATTGGATTATCAGCTGTTGCATACCGAATACGGACATTATATCGGGGAGCAGGTAAACGCCTTCATCGAACGCCACAACCTGCAGTACCAGGTACAGTTGATCGCCTCTCACGGGCACACTACCTTTCATGTGCCTGCCAAAAAAATGACCGGCCAGCTGGGCGATGGCGCTGCCATAGCTGCCGTTACCGGTATTAATGTCGTTAGCGACCTGCGCGCCATGGACATTGCCCTCGGCGGACAGGGCGCCCCCATTGTTCCTATTGGAGAGAAATTGCTCCTGGGCAATTACACCTTTTTCCTGAACGTGGGCGGAATTGCCAATATTTCCTACAATCATCCCGATAAATACCTCGCCTTTGACGTTTGTCCGGCCAACCGGGTCATGAACATGCTGGCGCAGGAAGCGGGCAAGCCTTATGATGACGGCGGTCAGCTGGCCGCTTCAGGCACCGTGTATACCGGTTTGTTGAAGATGTTGAATGAGCTGGAATATTACCAGCTGCCCTATCCCAAATCGCTGGCCAATGATTTTGGTACCGATGTGGTGTACCCATTGTTGAAAAGCAGCAATGCATCCACCGAGGATACCCTGCGCACCATGGTTGAACACATTGCCATCCAGATCAGCGGGCAGGTAAAAGCCATGCTGGAAAAACAGCCATTAGCCACTACGGAAAAGAAGCTGCTGGCTACCGGTGGCGGCGCCCATAATACTTTCCTACTGGAACGCTTACAGGCTACCTTACAACCCTTAGGCGTGGAAGTAGTGACAGCTGAAAAGAATTTGATCGACTTTAAGGAGGCGCTCATTATGGCCCTGATAGGCGTTCTGCGCTGGCGCGAAGAAAACAATGTACTGTCTTCAGTTACCGGCGCCACCCGTAGTAGCATTGGTGGTGCGGTATGGATAGGACAGGAAGCGTAGGGTAAGTTAACCAGTTAACCAGTTGACCAGTTAACAAGTTGACGAGTTAACAAGTTAACAGGTAGCTTAGGTGACAGAAGTAAGTTGATAGGGTTGACAGCGTTGATAAAGGCGAAGGTTGAAAAGAAAGGTAAATGAAAATAATGAAGAATGTTACCCCTTCGCGAGCCGTTTCACGT
>Ga0136846_1218728_pt1 | contig 11757 bp, 12 predicted proteins | sample HopSoiMetagenom2_FD_96841 | JGI IMG/M metagenome (GOLD analysis project Ga0136846, IMG submission 96841) | Grasslands soil microbial communities from Hopland, California, USA - 2 Assembly 2016 (version 4) | ecosystem: Environmental > Terrestrial > Soil > Grasslands | place: USA: Hopland... | reverse complement strand
TCTGAATATTTGCTTTTCTCCAGACCATCTTTAACAGGGGCGGGAATTTCTGACTCGTCTAATTTTACGAGTGACTCTTTCAAGTCGCCCTTGTTATCAAAGTGTACTTCGTAATCTTTATCCTCAAGTCTGAATTTAGCAGTGTAGTGACTAAGCTGATCTTTCCATTCGACACTCTCTGCAGTGGGGTATTTTTGCTTGAGTGTCTCCGTTGCGTTAGACGGAATTTTGCGGATTTGTGAAAACCCGGAATTAGAGATAAGAACGAGGCCCGCGAAAAGAGAAAAGAGAAACATTGCTTTTTTCATAATGCCGTTTTATGGACAAATGCAAAAATCTTTCCTTTCTGCTATTCAAAGTTGTTAGAGAACTGCAAAACTTACCCAGACCCTTGAACGATAATCACAATTTCCCCCTTTACGCCTTTTTCTTTAAAATGGGCAATGGCTTCAATGATTGTTCCTCTTTTATTCTCTTCGAATAACTTGCTGAGTTCCCTGCTGATACAGCATGGACGCGATTCTCCAAAGTATTGTGCGAATTCTTCAAGGGTTTTTACCAGTCGCATCGGCGATTCATAAAATACCATAGTCCTCTCCTCGGTTGCTAATTTTTTCAGCAGCGTTTGCCTTCCTTTCTTTTGTGGAAGAAATCCCTCAAATACAAACCGGTTGCAGGGCAGTCCACTGTTGACGAGTGCGGGAACGAAAGCCGTTGGTCCCGGTAGGCATTCTACCTTGACATTTTCCCTGATACATTCTCTCACTAATAAAAATGCCGGATCCGAAATGCCAGGGGTACCTGCATCTGTAACCAGGGCCATGGTTTTGCCAGCGAGCAATTGCTGCACCAGGTGGCGCAATATCTTATGCTCGTTATGCTGATGATACGGTGATATAGGATTAGTGACCTGGTAATGGTTAAGCAATTTCGACGTGGTTCTTGTATCCTCTGCTAGTATCAGGTCAACCGACTTTAATACTTCCAACGCCCGAAGGGTGATATCTTTTAAATTGCCTATCGGTGATGGAACAATGTAAAGCATCGAGAAATTGGAATTGAAAATTGGAATATTTCGAGACCTGCCTGGGGCAGGCTGCGAAAATGCGGAACGTGTCATGCTAGTGGCTTCATGGAAGACGAGCGTAGTCACTTATTGCTCTTGCCACCAGAATATCACGTGAGCGATATTTCAAAATATTCCATTACAGGATTAGCAAGAAGTTGTTTACTTGCTGATTCGGCAATGGTCTTTGCTTCGTCCGGTGTATTGGCCTCAATCTGTAAAGTAACGTTCTTTCCTACGCTAACGTCTGCAACGGAGCGTAAACCAAGGTTAGATAATCCCCCAAGTACCGCCTTGCCTTGTGGATCCAATAAATCTTTCAATGGCATTACCTTAACCTGCACAGTATAAATCATAGTAATGAGCGTTTACATTTTTGGTTGTCTTCTGACAGTGATCAAAGATAAAATGATATAAAGAATGAAAATTACCGGCACAGCTAACCATTTCAAGATTAGAATCAGCAAAACTGAAATGACTAATAACAGAATTTTGGAAAGATTGTTCTTAATTGAATAGTCTGAAAATTTCAGGCTCATTAAAGGCAGGTTACTTGTCATTAATAAACTAACGGCAATGATGAGCGCATATAGAAACCATTTGTTCAGTACTATGTCTACAATTACTTGTTGGTTTGCATACCAATAAATGAGCGGCATTGAAGCAAGCAACAATCCGGCAGCCGGTGTTGGAACGCCTTTGAAACCATATCGCTGTTCCTCATCAAGATTGAATTTACCTAAGCGATATGCAGCTGCGCAGGGAACCAACAAAGCAGGTAGTAACCATAACATCGAAATATCAATCCCATCTTGGTCTCTTGCGAAACTCATTCTAAGAAATTGGTACACGATCAAGCCTGGTGCAACTCCGAAGCTTACAACATCGGCGAGGGAATCCAATTGTTTGCCCAGAGCAGAAGATGCTTTAAACGTTCGCGCTACAAAGCCGTCAAGAAAATCAACGATTGCAGCGAGCCCGATGAAAAGAGACGCCATCCAAATCCGTTCGGGGAGATTAATGAACTGCGCTCCTTCTTCGGTATAAGAAATTGTAATACCGTTTTGCAAAATGTAAATGATGGCGATACATCCAAAGAACAGGTTCAGTAAAGTAAAAATGTTGGGGATATTCTTCATTACAAAATATTGGTTCGAAGGTTTTCTTATTTCTTCATTTTAGATTCAATCTCTTCTACAGTGATAGGAATTTTAGCCATCAGGTCTTTATTTCCGGTTCTGGTAATCCATACATTATTTTCTATGCGGATTCCCATTTGTTCTTGCTCAATATAGATACCTGGTTCAACGGTAAATAACATTCCAGCCTGAATAGGCGCAGTCCGCGTTCCAAGATCATGAACATCCAGCCCAAGGTGATGTGATATTCCGTGATACAAATATTTTCGATACGCCCGATTCTCGGGATCTTCATTTTTAATATCCTCTTTTTTAAGGATACCCAACTTTACAAATTCCTTGGTAGCCTGCTCTCCCACTTTGTCTGTATACTCAAGAATCGTAATTCCCGCTTTCAATAGGCCTTTCGCATAGTCATGTAGGTTAAGGCATGCATTGTACACCTGCTTCTGCCTTGCGGTAAATTTTCCACTAACTGGTACCGTACGCGTCAGGTCGGCAGCATATCCTCCATATTCTGCTCCAAAATCCATTAAGACCAACTCGCCTGCTTTACACTGCTCGTCATTACTCACGTAGTGAAGCGTCCTCGCCCTATCGCCGCTTGCGATGATGCTACCGTAAGCTTCGCCAGATGATCGTTGCGAAATAAAAGAATGCACAATCTCCGCTTCAATTTCATATTCCATTACTCCAGGCTTAATGAAACGGAGTAATCGCTCGAAGGTATTATGTGTGATGTCAATTGCCTTTTGAACCACTTCAATTTCCAGAGGTGTTTTAATTGCCCTTAAATCCTTCATAATGCGCGCCGCTCTTCTATAATTGTGCAGCGGATAACGCGCTTTCATTTCCTGGATGAATCTATACTCTCTTGTTTGAATCAGGCTTGATTTTCGGTCATTTTCATTTGAATCGAGGTAAATATTATCTGCAAGATGAACCCAAGGTTGCAGAACGCCATCAAGCGAGTCGAGCCAAATTATCGTTTCGATCCCGGATATTGCTGTTGCTTCGCTCTTTCTCAATCGCTTGCCATCCCATTTTTCTTTCAGCTCATTCGGCCTTACGAGCACCAAAACCTCCCGAAACTTTTTATCACCGTTATCAGGAAAAAGGATCAACATGCTATCCTCTTGCCCGATGCCTGTGAGCCAATAGAGGTCTGAATTCTGTTTGAACCGGTATAAGGCATCGGCATTGCTTGGCATTTCATCATTGCTCACAAAAATGGCAATGGAGTTTGGCTCCATTTGTTTGATAAATCTCTTCCTGTTCGTAATGAACAATTCCGGATTGAGCGGCAAATGCTTCATGTTCAATTTTGAACGCGCAAGATAAGGAGGAAGCCACTAGCTTTTAGCTGTAAGCCGGAAGCGATACATTGTTGCTCGCACGCACAGGATTCGCCGTCATTTCAGTCCGATTGGAAACGGTTTGGATTGCCTCTACCTATTGTCCATGGAGGACTATCGAACAATGGTAATGCCCATCCAGTTGCTGCGGACTACGGACTACCGACCATTAGCTTCTTAACTAACGAACGTGTCAGGCCTACACATTAAAATAATTGAAGAACATTCAAAAAACTGGGCAGAAGATTCAATCATTTCAATCGCAGATCATTAATTAGTGGAAATAATTCATAGCGATTCAATGAACCCCAAAGAAAGACTAAAAACTAACAACTGTTTGTATTGGTATCCTTTAGCGGTTACCTTTGCCTTTTCATCAAACGCTTGCAAACATTTATGTCGGTGCCAACGATTGCCATTCCCACACAAAAGTTATTGAAAATCGGATTAAAAGCTACGAACAACATACACTACCAGCTGCCCCCAAACGAACTCGTCTCAGATACATTACGCCTGGGTGAAGGCACTTTAAGTGATTCCGGGGCCCTTGTCATCAATACCGGCGAATTCACCGGACGATGCCCAAAGGATAAGTTTATTGTACGGGATGAGGTGACTGCAGATACCATTCATTGGAATGAATTTAACCAACCGATATCTGAGAATTCTTTTGACATCATTTTCAAAAAAATCACCGGTTATTTAAATGACCTGCAGGAGATCTGGGTGAGGGATGCATACGCTTGTGCAGATAAAAGATACCGCGTAAGTATCAGGTTGATTGCGGAAAAGCCATGGACAAGTCTCTTCGCATACAATATGTTCCTGCGTCCTGTAGAAGCAGAGCTCGAAAATTTTTCTGCCGAATGGCAGATCCTATGTGCCCCTGGCCTAAAGTTAGACCCAAACGAGTGTGGCATCAGGCAACCGAATGCAGCAGTCATCTCTTTTAAACACCGTGTGATTTTAATCGCAGGGACAGGTTATACGGGTGAAACCAAGAAAGGAATTTTTAGTATCCTCAATTACATATTGCCACACGAGCGCGGTGTATTGAGCATGCATTGTTCTGCCAATATCGGACAACAAGGCGATACGGCTGTTTTCTTTGGACTGAGCGGGACCGGTAAAACCACGCTGAGTGCGGATCCAAGCAGGAAACTGATAGGTGATGATGAGCATGGATGGACGGAGGATAATATTTTCAATTTTGAAGGAGGCTGTTATGCAAAGTGTATCGGCTTAAGCGAAGAAAAAGAACCCGAAATATATCATGCGATCAGGCCAGGTGCATTAGTGGAAAACACCAGGTTCTTTCCTGGAACTAATAAGATAAATTTCGACGATGGATCAATTACGGAGAATACAAGGGTAAGCTATCCGTTGCACTATATAAGCAATGCAATCGAACCATCAGTTGGAACTATACCGAGGAATATTTTCTTTCGCACCTGCGATGCGTACGGTGTGTTACCACCCGTTTCCAAATTGAGTGCCGCACAGGCGATGTACCAATTCATTTCAGGATACACAGCAAAAGTGGCAGGAACGGAAACCGGGATCACTGAACCGAAACCCACTTTCAGCGCTTGTTTCGGTGCACCTTTTCTTCCGCTGCATCCGGCAAAATATGCAGAGATGCTGGGCAAAAAAATGGAGAAGCACAAGGTGAACGTGTGGTTGATAAATACAGGTTGGACAGCAGGTGCGCACGGTACAGGAAGCGGAAGTCGCATCAAGCTCAGCTATACCAGGGCAATGATTACTGCAGCTCTTGAAGGGAAACTGGATAAGGCCGAATATGCTTTTGACACGGTATTTGGCTTCGCCGTTCCGCAGGAATGTACAGGAGTTCCATCAGAAATCCTCAATCCAAGAAATACATGGACCAGTGGAGAAGCATATGACGAGCGCGCCAATTTCCTGGTTAATTTGTTTAAAAAGAACTTTGAAAAATATTCGGCCGGCGTTTCGAAAGAAATTGTTGCAGCTGGTCCAAAAATCTAAAATCGATTTTCTTTTTTAATGCTCTCCAAATTCGTTAGGGAATTGTTATCGCTTCCTCTTATCGGCCATTGAAAATCGAAGTAGGAAAATTTTAAAACTTCCTTTAACAAGCTGGTTCGTAATTTGGCGTTATCTGATTGAACGAATAACGCATGTTACTAAATCTACTCATCCTATTTGCTTCTTTCTTTGATACGACTGGCGCCGCTTCATCCCGGAAAGACAGCCTCATTGATTGGAATTCTACACGGAAATTGAATTGGGAAGATTTCAAGGGACAGCCGGATGGGAGTTCAGTGAATGCAGCACTCACCAGCACGAATATTAATATCGATTATACATTCAACAGCGAGGGTTTCAAATATAAGATCCGATGCCAGTTTGATCCTTTAAAATCATGGGGACGCATACGGAATGATTATATTCTTTCTCACGAGCAGGCACATTTTGATATAGCAGAAATCCATGCGCGCCTGTTGCACAAAGCGTTAAAAGATTACAAGTTTAATTCGCATACTGCTAATAAGGACATTGGTGATATCTACCAGAAATTAATGAACGATCATCATAAGATGCAGGAAGCCTATGATGACGAAACTAATTATTCAAGGAATGAAACAAGGCAGCACGCATGGCAAACCAGGATAGCAGAAATTTTATCTGCACTTGATGAATATGCCCAGTATAAATAAGTGTTTAGCTTTTAGAAGAGGCCATACAACTGTGAATCTATTTTCTGCATGATCTCTCCGAGGTGTTCTTCGTTTTCCGGGAATTTATTTTTATCAACGTCAATTACAAGTAGCGGACCTTCCTTATAATTTTCAATCCATTTGTTGTAGAAATCGTTGAGGCGCTTTAAATAATCGAGCCTGATATTTTCTTCGTATTCCCTTCCTCTTTTTTGGATCTGGGCCACCAGTGTAGGAACTGAAGCCTTAAGATATATTAGCAGGTCGGGTGGCTGCACCATGCTCTTCAGCGTCTGGAAGAAATTAAAATAGTTATCAAAATCGCGCTTGCTCATCAATCCCATCTCATGAAGGTTTGGAGCAAAAATGTGCGCGTCCTCGTAAATCGTTCTATCCTGGATCACCGTCTCGGTTCCGCGTTGTATATCGAGCAATTGGTTTAACCTGTTGTTGAGAAAGTAAATCTGCAAATTGAAACTCCACCTTGGCATGTCATCATAAAAATCGAAGAGATAGGGATTTTGATCAACGTCTTCGAACTGGGGAATCCATTTATAATGCTTACTGAGCAGCTCTGTTAATGTAGTCTTACCTGCGCCGATATTTCCGGCAATCGCAATATGCTTCGGTTTTCTAGATTTCGCCATCCTGATTCAGCTTGTGCAAACAAAGTAAATATTTTCCAGATTCCGCTAACAATTGCTTTCAATCAACTTCCAGGGTTTCGATTACTTCGTTGCAATACTTAATAATCAAGTCCCATGCGTTCTTTCACCAATTTCATGGTTACTGCAGCGGTTTTTCTGGCTTTGGCCGCTCCCTGCTCCATGACTTGTTTGAGATAGACTTCGTTATTCCTGATCTCCTCGGTTTTTTGGCGTATCGGTGCAATGAAATTCACCATATCCTCGGCCAATTGTTTTTTCATGTCGCCGTATCTTATTCTACACTTGTCATAGTCCTCTTCGAACTTACTGATCACATCCGGTGCGCTAACGAGGTTCATCAGCAGAAAAAGATTCTCAATATAATCAGGCTTCGGCGTATTAGGTTTTTCCGGACCTGCATCTGTCCTGGCCTTCATAATTTTTTTCCTGATATCATCGTCCATATCTGCCAGGTATAATGTAGCCATCTGGTTTTCGCTCTTACTCATTTTTCCTTTTCCATCAAGACTTGGCACTTTAATCAATTCTTCTCCAAAGTTGAAGGCGAACGGTTCAGGAAACACAAAGCCATAACGGTGATTGAAGCGATTCGCAAAATTCCGCGCCATTTCCAGGTGTTGTTCCTGGTCTTTTCCTACAGGCACAAGCGTTGCCCTATGCAAAAGAATATCCGCGGCTTGCAGAACGGGATAAGTAAGCAGCGCAGCGTTCATGTTGTCCGGATGTTGACGGGCCTTTTCTTTAAATGTTGTAGTTTTTTCCAGTTCTCCTTTATATGCAAGCGTATTGAGGAGTAAGTATAAGTCGGCGGTTTCCAGCACATGACTCTGGCAATATAAAGCCACTTTCTGCGGATCAAGTCCGCATGCGATGTTTTCAGCCAGTACCCGATGAACATTTGCTTTTAGCGCGCTGGTATCAGGATGGGTGGTGAGTGAATGCAGGTCGGCCACCATAAAAAAACATTCATATTCTTCCTGCATGCGAACGTAATTCCTGATCGCTCCGAAGTAATTACCCAGGTGTAAGAAACCTGTGCTTCGAATGCCACTCATCACTATGCCTTTCTTGCCTTTTTCCATAAGCGGGCGAAGTTAAGGCACAAGGGTCAAGATTCAAGGTATAGGCTGCAATACATAAGCACAAGGAGTAATGTAATTCGCATTGTGCTCTTTCACTTCCTATTGTTCGTTCTGCCCTTCTTACTCTATGTCTTGTGCCTTGTTCATTCTCACTTGTCCCTTATCTTTGGATTCATGGAAGTAAACGACGCGTTGATTGACAAACTTGCTACGCTCGCACGGCTGGAGTTTGAGCCTGAGGAGAAAGAACGACTAAAGCAAGACCTCCAAAAAATGATTGCCTTCGTGGAGCAATTACAACAATTAGATACAACCGGTGAGGAACCGGTGTTACAAATGAGCAATAACACCGACGTATTAAGAGAGGATGAATTAAAAAACACCCTTGACCGCGATGCAGCATTAAAGAATGCACCGCTGGCTGATGACCAGTTTTTCAAAGTGCCGAAGGTGATTAGCAGGTGATACTGGATTTAGAAACCAATATCCAAAGAAAATAGAAGCAAGTAGTAAGTAAAAAAGAAATAAGTTAGAAATATGAGTTCCGTTATTCATTTAGAGAATCTGCGTAAAAGTTATTTCATGGGTAAGCAGGCCTTGCCAGTGTTGAAAGGAATCTCTTTGGACATCGATAAGAATGAATATGTGGCACTAATGGGACCATCCGGTTCAGGTAAGAGTACATTAATGAATATTCTCGGTTGCCTTGACTCTCCTACTGCAGGAACTTATATTCTGAATGGAAATGATGTTAGCAAAATGGACGACAATGCACTTGCTGATATCAGAAATAAAGAGATCGGTTTTGTATTTCAGCAATTCAACCTTTTGCCGAGATTGACAGCAGTTGACAACGTTGCCCTGCCCCTCGTGTATGCAGGGATTGCAAGAAAACAAAGAACTGAAATCGCAATGAACGTACTTGAAAAGGTTGGACTTGCGGATCGCTCCCATCATAAACCCAATGAACTCTCCGGAGGACAAAGCCAGAGGGTGGCCATTGCACGGGCATTGGTGAACAACCCATCTATGATTTTGGCGGACGAGCCTACAGGTAACCTGGATACAAAGACTTCAAATGAAATCATGGATATTTTCGGCCATATTCAAGCAGGCGGAAACACAGTGGTGCTGGTAACCCACGAGGAAGACATTGCAAAGTTTGCACACAGGATAGTCAGGTTGAGAGACGGGGTGATTGAAACAGACAAACGGAAATCTGCTGTCGGTGCCACTGTATAGCATGATGTTTATGTATGGATGAATAATCTTTACCGCGTCCGCAAATTTCTTTAAATAGAAGTGTCGTTAAAAATTTATACAAAAACCGGTGACAAAGGAAGCACGTCCTTAATCGGCGGAACAAAGGTGCCGAAAAGCCACTTGCGCATAGAGGCATATGGGACCATCGATGAATTGAATTCATATATCGGTCTCGTTAGCGACCAACAAGTAAATATTGAGTCCCCAATTGTGTTGAGGGAAATCCAGGACAGGTTATTCACGATCGGTTCATCGCTGGCTTGTGATCCGAAAAAAGAAACCAAACTAAAAATCCCTGATCTTACGGAAACAGACGTAACCTTTCTGGAAGCTGAAATAGATAAGATGAATGTAGTGCTTGCTCCAATGAAATCATTTATCATACCTGGAGGCCATGTTTCCATTTCTACAACACATGTTGCACGATGTGTTTGCAGAAGAGCGGAAAGAATATGCGTTAATATGCAGGAACAGCAAATGGAGATTGAGCCATTGATCATCAAATACCTTAACCGCCTCAGCGATTTTCTATTTGTTCTTGCACGTTATACTGCGCATCGGTTAAGCGTGAAAGAAATTCCATGGAAGGCGCGTGTATGATTGAGAAAGTATTTTATCCAAGAATATTCCTTTTCCTTCCGTCTGCGATTCGGAATCTTTTTTCCTCCATTTACTTACCTTTAGCCACCGAACAACAACACCTTGTTTGTTTCTCCCCCTACAATAAAATGAATCATCATGGGCATATTGAAAGACCGGTTTAAGGCAAAGGCAGACCAGACCTCTATTGAAATCAAAGAGATCCTTAAAGAACATGGAAATAAAAAAGCGGGTGAGGTAACACTATCGCAGATTTACCAGGGCATGCGCGGTATCACTGGACTGGTTTCAGAAACTTCACTACTGGACGCTCAGGAAGGAATCAGGTTCCGCGGATATTCTATTCCAGAATTGCAGGCAAAACTTCCAAAGGCGAAAGGCGGAGGAGAGCCAATGCCTGAAGGTCTTTTTTATTTGATGCTCATCGGTGAATTACCGACAGACGAGGATGGTTCACATATTACTTCAATTTGGCAACGAAGAAGCCATGTGCCGAATCACGTTTTTGCAGCTATTGAGGCGCTTCCTATCAACAGCCATCCGATGACGCAGTTTGTAATTGCAGTCATGGCTTTACAGACCGAAAGCCAATTTGCCAAGCGCTACGCTGGAGGAATGAATAAGAAAGATTATTGGGAAGCGACGTTTGACGATGCAATGGATCTGCTTGCACGTTTGCCGAGAGTTGCTGCTTACATCTACAGGAGAAAATATAAGTCAGGAGATCATATTCATCCAAATGGATTATTGGATTGGGCGGGAAACTTTGCGCACATGCTCGGATATGAGGACGAAGGATTCAAGGAGCTAATGCGCTTGTATATGACGATACATGCTGATCATGAAGGTGGAAATGTTTCTGCTCATGCAACTCATCTCGTTGGCTCAGCTTTGAGTGATCCCTATCAATCGTTTGCCGCAGGAATCAATGGCCTTGCCGGACCATTACACGGTTTGGCTAACCAGGAAGTAATCAAGTGGATATTTGAACTGAGAAAGGAATTGGGTGTTGACTTACCTACTGGAGACCAGATTGCCGCGTATGTAAAAAAAACCCTGAGTGAAGGAAAAGTAGTCCCGGGATATGGTCATGCCGTATTGAGAAAAACTGACCCGCGATTCACTGCACAGATGGAGTTTGGCAAGAAACATATGCCTGATGATCCATTGGTAAATACAGTTTGGAGAATTTATGAGACTGTACCGCCGATTTTGAAATCCCTCGGAAAAATAAAAAATCCATGGCCTAATGTTGATGCTCATAGTGGAGCACTGCTTGTTCATTATGGTATGGTTGAATACGAATTCTATACAGTCTTGTTTGGGGTCAGTCGCGCACTTGGTGTATTAGCCAGCCTCTGTTGGGATCGCGCACTCGGCATGCCCATCGAACGACCGAAATCAGTTACTACCGAACTGGTAAAAAAATGGTTGAAGGGCGAGGAAGAGATTTGGGGTGAGTGATCTAAATGCGGATTGCCGATTGAGGATTGCTGGAGGACGTGAAATTTGACATCTCCGGTTTACTATTCTAATTCTATATTTGCCATCCATTTTTGGGGAATTAGCTCAGCTGGCTAGAGCGCTTGCATGGCATGCAAGAGGTCGTCGGTTCGACTCCGATATTCTCCACAAGAATTAGCTCAGCTGGCTAGCGCGTCCCGACATGAAATGTCGGGAAGGTCGTCGGTTCGACTCCGATATTCTCCACCTTCGCCCACCATAGCTTAGCGACGGTGGGTTTCTTTTTATCGGGCTTCGGTGGACACAGTCCACTGATTTTTCGGTTCCACTTTTCCGCCTTCAGTCCACAAGAATTAGCTCAGCTGGCTATAGCGTCCCGACATGAATATGTCGGGAAGGTCGTCGGTTCGACTCCGATATT
>Ga0136846_1214913_pt1 | contig 11758 bp, 10 predicted proteins | sample HopSoiMetagenom2_FD_96841 | JGI IMG/M metagenome (GOLD analysis project Ga0136846, IMG submission 96841) | Grasslands soil microbial communities from Hopland, California, USA - 2 Assembly 2016 (version 4) | ecosystem: Environmental > Terrestrial > Soil > Grasslands | place: USA: Hopland... | reverse complement strand
GCGTTCCATGAAGTAGAATATACAGATGATGCATTAAAAGCATGTGTCATCTTATCTCAACGTTATATTCAAGATCGCTTTTTACCTGATAAAGCGATCGACTTACTCGATGAAGCAGGATCAAAATTGAATCTTACTTCTAACTATACTTCAACTGAACAGATTGAAACGCGCTTAAAAGAAATTGCAAACGAAAAGGAATCAGTCTTAAAATCAGAAGAATATGAGAAAGCCGCTAAACTGCGAGAGGAAGAAAAAAATCTCGAGAAAGCCTTGAATACATCTGGTTCTGAAGAACGACCAGTTGTTGACATTGGGCACATTCAAGAAATTATAGAAAAGAAAACAGGTATTCCTGTTGGGAAATTGCATGAAGATGAGCATTTGAAAATGAAATCATTAGAGCAAAATCTTGCAGCAAAAGTCATTGGGCAAGAGGAAGCAGTTACAAAAGTTGCAAAAGCCATTCGTCGCAGCCGAGCAGGATTAAAGTCCGCACATCGCCCAATCGGATCCTTCCTATTTGTTGGACCCACTGGTGTAGGAAAAACTGAATTATCAAAGACATTGGCTGAGGAGCTTTTTGGTACACAAGAATCCATGATTCGCTTAGATATGAGTGAATATATGGAAAAACATAGCGTGGCTAAAATTATCGGCTCCCCTCCTGGATATGTTGGACATGAGGAGGCTGGTCAGTTAACCGAAAAAGTCCGTCGCAATCCATACAGTATCATTTTATTGGATGAAATTGAAAAAGCTCATCCAGATGTACTCCATATGTTCCTGCAAATACTTGAAGACGGACGTTTAACAGACAGTCAAGGAAGAACAGTCAGCTTTAAAGAATCCGTCATTATTATGACAAGCAATGCGGGGGTTGGAACACGAAAAATTGAGGTTGGATTTGATAAAAGTAACGCCATAAAAGAGTCCAATATTTTACAATCACTCGGACAGTACTTTAAACCGGAATTTCTAAACCGCTTTGATAGTATTATCGAATTTAAAGCCTTGGAAAAACAACAATTACTGCAAATAGTAAATTTAATGCTTGATGAATTAAACGAAAATTTACAAGAACAGCAGATTTCATTCACCTTGACAAATGATGTGAAAAATAAACTTGTTGAACTAGGCTTTCATCCTGAGTTTGGTGCACGTCCACTTAGACGTGTAATTCAAGAACAGCTAGAAGATAAAATAGCTGATTATATTCTTGATAATGGGAAGACAGGTGAACTAAGAGCAGAGCTTAAAAATGAGGAAATCGTTATTGAATTTGCGTAATCATTGCATGAAAAGGGAGTCGCTACTTGTTAGCGACTCCCTTTTCATTGATATTTGATCACCTTGAATAATAAACTGCGCATCTGTACTCTTCGCTTATTTAGACAAAAACAATGAATCATTTCATTTTACTTGCTATGAATGAAAATAATGCCTGCCTAAAAAGTAACCTATTTAACAAGTTTAAAGATCAATATTTTTTTACAGATAGTCCAATTCTCTTCAATAATTCAATTGCCGTATCCTTCTCTTCTTCAGAAAGCACAGACATGATCCGATCAATTTCATTATGATGTGCTGGGAAAACTTGCTCAATCAGCTTTTTTCCTTTTTCTGTAATCTGGGCAAAGGTAACCCTTCTGTCATCAGCACATGCCACACGTCTAATATATTCTTTCTTTTCAAGTTTATCAATTACATAGGTCATACTTCCACTTGCAAGGAGAATTTTCCCACCAATTTGTTGAAGGGGCTGATCTCCTTTATGAAACAACAACTCCAATACGGCAAACTCCGTTGGATTGAGTCCATATCTCTGAATCCGTTTATTCACATGTTCATTGACAGCACGATATGCTCGAGAGAGAACTATAAATAATTTTAATGACTGATCATTTTTTTCATTACCCATAATATTATCCAAATCCTTTTATTCATAATAGGTGCTAATTTTAATTTGATCTAATCGTGTATCTTACAATTTACACAAAACTGATAGATTAACTATCAAATTCTAATTATAGAAAAGTAAACAATAAATGTCAATTACTGCAAAAATTAATTGAATATAAGTTCCTACTACTAAATTGTAGCATAGTTTCCGAATTTCTTTAATCCAAATCATTAAGAAAAAATCCGTTCATACTTTTGTTCATAATCGAATGATTTACATATATTTTACTGTGGAAATAAAGTAAAACTACTATTTCTATATTTGTATGCAAACACAGAAGATTGTCGAAAGATTTTCTATCAAAAAATTTGTCTAATATTGCGAATCTATTTACTTTAATTGAATTTCTTGTGATAATTCATCAAGGATAGTATTAAAAAGAGAAAAAGGTTAAATCAGGGGGCAGTTTCAATTGCATTCTATAAATAAAACCATCTTAATTGAAATTCAACAAAAACGAGAAGACATGATAGATTTAGTCAACAAAAAAGGCATTTTAAATGATGACGCGATCAGATGTAGCCAAGAGCTTGATCAATTAATATACCAATATCAATATTTTTTTCGCAAAAAAAGAATGCAACGAGGTGAGCGAACAAATAAAGAAAACCTCCATCAGTGGGCGGTTTCTCCCCTCCCCCACTCTCTGATTCCGCAGACGATGAGCAACCCATCATAGTATACAAATGCACCTTTAAAAAAAGTCGAGATTCCCATTTAATTGGTTCTCGACTTTTTTTAAAATGATAGGAAGCCTATTAAAAATCGAGATTCCCACAAGAGGAAACTCGATTTTTCTTTTCAATAGCTTCTATTATAAAAACGGACTTTCATTTTTTGCTTTAAGTTGATTCCAGCGGCGATCGATTTCTTTTTCGAACTCTTCTAGAATGGCTTTATTTTCTTCTTTTAACATATGTTTTGTTTTACCCATATGTTTTAACCAATCACTAACTTCAATGCGTTTCTTTTTCTCCTCTGGATTAAAAGTGATGGTTGTAACACCTTTTTCCACTTCATAAAGAGGGAAGAAGCAAGAATTAACGGCAGCATCTACAATTTCTTGTCCTAATTTTTCATCTGATTTCCAGTTTAACGGACAAGCGATTAAGATTTTCCCATATACCATACCTACGTTATTTGCATACCATTGTGCTTTGGCAGCTTTTTTCACAAGGTCTTGCGGGAATGATTCTGAACCAGTGAATATATATGAAATATTTGTTGCGGCCATAATTTGAGCTGTATCCTTATGGTGGAACGCTTTACCTGCTTGATATGGTCCTACACCAGAAGTACTTGTCATGTGTCCTAGTGGAGTTGAATAAGACAATTGGCTTCCTGTATTCATGTAACCTTCATTATCATACTCAACGATAATCATTTTGTGGTTACGTAATGCTGTACCGATTGCAGGGCCCATACCAATATCCATACCACCGTCACCAGTTATCATAATAAATGTGAACTCATCACTTAATCCAAGCGCTTCAAATTCACCACGGCGTTTTCTTTCATGGAACATTTCTACAACACCAGATAATGTAGCTGCCCCATTTTGGAATAGGTTATGGATATAAGTTTGTTTATGTGAACTGTAAGGATATCCTGTTGTTACAATCATTCCACAACCTGTATGGAATAACACAACAATATCGCCTTCAATTCCTTTAAAGAACGTTTCTAGTCCAGAGAAAATACCACAGCCAGGGCATGCGCCGTGTCCTGAAGAAATACGTTTTGGTTTTTTCGTTAAGGCTCTTAGTGGAGGAATCTTAACTTTTAGTTTACCTGATTCTTCATCAGGAGTAACCGTAATAAGACCTGTAATTAAATCTTCTTTTTTCAATGGTTCTACACGACGTTTTGGTGCTAATTCTGGGTTACCAGGAGTATGACCAAAGTAATCAAATGGTACTTCTACTTTATTAGCTTCTACCGCATCAATTGCTAATTGGAAGAACTCTTCTGCATCATCAGCATAGAAATCTTTTCCGCCTAAACCATAAATACGGTTTATCACTTTGATATCATGGTTTTCATAAGTTTGTAGTGCTGCTCTTACTTCAAGTGCCATGTTACCACCATGAGCACCATATGAATCTCCACGGTCACCCACTGTAATAGCTTTTACATTTTTTAATGCTTCAGCAATTTGTTTTTGCGGGAAAGGACGAAGAATATTTGGAGAAATAACCCCTGCTTTAATCCCCTTCGCACGTAATTGATCCACAACATCCTTACAAACTTCTGTTGCTGAGTTTATCATAAATACGGCAACTTCAGCGTCTTCCATTTCATATAGGTCAAGGATCGGATATTCACGACCAGTTAATTCTGCGTATTCTTTTGCTATTCTTTCAAATACTTTCTCAGCGTTATACATTGCTTCTGATTGTTGATAACGATTATTAATTGTATCAGGCTCATTCATATACGCGCCAATGGATACTGGATTGTCACGGTCTAAGGCATGTGGGAAGTTTGTTGGAGCTTCGCCGATAAACTTTTGAACTTCTTTATTATCTTTAAGTACTTGTACACGTCTCTTTTGGTGGGAAGTAAAGTATCCATCGTAAGAAACAATAACTGGTAAGCGAACTTCTGGATCTTCCGCTAGTTTAATAGCCATGATATTCATATCATAAACAACTTGTGGATCACGAGCCATCAAAATCGGCCAGCCGATATTAAGGGCAAAGTATAAATCAGAGTGGTCGCCATGGATATTTAATGGCCCTGAAACAGAACGGTTTACTAGATTTAATACCATTGGCATACGTGTTCCTGATTGAACTGGTAATTGTTCAAGCATAAATAAGAAACCATTTGCACTTGTTGCGTTAAATACACGTCCGCCACCTGCAGCAGCACCGTAACAAATCCCTGCAGAACCATGTTCACCGTCAGCAGCGATTAATTTAATATCATGTTGTCCTCTTGCTTTCATTCCATCAAGGAACTGAGCAACCTCAGTAGAAGGGGAAATTGGATAATAACCCATGATATGGTAATTTATTTGATGGGCTGCATATGCTGCCATTTCATTTCCTGATTCAAATACAATCGCTTGTTCAACAGATCCATCCGATAGACCTGCTTTTTCTTTATCTATGATAATCTCTTTAGACATAAACGGTATTCACCCTTCGCTATAAATTATTTTACAAGTTCGAACAAATGTGGTACACGGTTGGCGTCAGCATAACCGTCATTCGTTTCATTTTCACTAGATAATGCATCTGTCGGGCATGCATGTACACATTTTAAGCAGCCCTTACAATATTGATAGTCGATTCCTTTAAGGAACATTTGTGGACGACCTTTTTTATCCGGCTCTTCCTTCCAAACAAAGCAAAAGTCAGGGCAGGCTGTGTCACATTGAGCACAATTAATACATGTTTCTTGATGAAAATGTGGAAGTACCCCAGAACGTGAAATACTTAAATCTTTGAAAATACTATTTCCTGGATCTATAACAAGACCACCGATTGGTTGTGTTTCATATCCTAAAGTTGGTTCCTCGCGAACAAATGGCTTAGCAGCTGCTTCAGGACTTAATTCGAATGTTTTAAATTCAACTTCATTATATCCGCGGTCAAACGTGCGAATATTTGATTCTACTAAATGAGGATATTTCTTTTCAAAAGTACGACGAATCGTATCTCTCATTGAGTCTGCATCTAAGAAATCAAGAATTCTAAAAATAGCACCCAGCATGGCTGTATTTACTTTTGTTTTTTCTTCTAGAGCAATTTGAGTGGCATCTATAACAGCTACGATACCCCCATCAATTTTTGCTAACTCTTTCAGCTCTTCTGGAGTTTTCATAGAGTTAACTAAAACCGTACTATCTGGATAAATACCGCTAGTACAATCTTGAGTTTTGAAAAGCGCATCATGGAATATCGCTACTAAATGCGGGCGCTCAACAGGAGTTGTATCGCGAATATTTGTATATGGATCACAAAAACGAATATTCCCTTTTACAGGTGAACCTTTTTTCTCTGAGCCATAAGATGAAAAACTAAGCCCATTTAGACCATTTCCAACTACACCTGCTTCGGAAAGTAACTTTCCTGCTAAATTCGCTCCCAATCCTCCGATTGATTCTAAGCGAATCTCAAAAAAACCTAAATCATTCTTTTTTGGTAAAATTGACATTAATATTTCTCCCTCCCAATAAGAAAATAGAAAGTATTTAAAATTCAGTCAAAACTGAATTTAAGCAAAAATAGGTTTCCGGATTATTTTAAAAACTATTTTTGATTATTCATATAATATTGACTTTCTTTTCTTATTTTATATAAATATATCATATTTTGGTGTAATTACTATCAATTATTTGAAAAAAGTTATGAAACAGGTCACATTTTTTAAAAATATTCTGTATTATCACAAAACTTTATAATATATAACAGATATAAATACTTTATACTACAGTTAAACAGATTACTTTGTTTCAATATGGTTATTTCTATTTCACTCCTAACATTTTAATTTACAAACGCACAAAATAATCAAATGCGCCTCAGCGTATTTGCACCCAGATAATAGCTTAGCTCGCTCGATAAATTTTTCAAAACTGATGAATCATGGAATAATGATAATTCTAAGGATATTAAGGGCTAGATTTGAATCTTATCATAAACCACTCATGATTTCATCTTTCTGGATTTTTCCTATACAATAGGATAGATAATTGTTTACTTTATTGAAGGAGTCTAAATGAGATGAAAATTATTTGTGCCACTTTAAATGCAAAGTATATCCATACGAATTTAGCGATTCGTTATTTAAAGGCCTATGCAGAGCCTGAGTTTGACATTGAATTAGCCGAATATACAATTAAAGATCCGATCATGAATATCGTGACCGATCTCATTCGTAGAAAACCAAATGTTATCGGATTTAGCTGTTATATTTGGAATATCGAAGAAACAATCAAAGTGATTCAAATGATCAAAAAAATCGATCCAACGATCGTCATTGTTGTAGGAGGACCGGAAGTCTCTTATGATGTACAGGATTGGATGAAAAAAGTTAACGAATTTGATTTTATTATTGTTGGTGAAGGAGAAGAATCATTTAAACGTTTGCTTCGTGAATTGAATAGCGATGATAAACATTTTGATCAAGTGCCTGGAATTTCCTACCGTCATGATGGGACAATCCTTATAAATCCACAGTTACATAAACTGAATTTACATGACCTTCCATCTCCCTATCGGTTTAAGGAGGATGTTCCCCAGCTTGGAAAGCGAGTTAATTATATCGAGACAAGTCGTGGGTGTCCATTCAGTTGTCAATTTTGTTTATCTTCTATTGAAGTGGGTGTCCGTTATTTTGATCGAGAAAAAATTAAAGAAGATATCCGCTATTTAATGAAAAATGGTGCAAAAACGATTAAATTTGTTGACCGTACGTTTAATATAAGTAGAAGTTATGCGATGGAAATGTTTCGCTTTTTAATAGACGAACATTTACCTGGAACCGTTTTTCAATTCGAGATAACCGCTGATATTATGCGACCCGAAGTCATTGAGTTTTTAAATAAGGAAGCTCCACCTGGCTTATTCCGTTTTGAAATTGGGGTACAATCAACAAATGACTACACGAATGAACTTGTCATGAGAAAGCAAAATTTTGAAAAGCTAACGAGAACCGTCATGTTGGTGAAAGAAGGTAGAAAGATTGATCAGCACCTTGATTTAATTGCCGGACTTCCTGAGGAGGATTACCATTCATTTAGGAGAACATTTAATGATGTGTTCGCATTACGCCCGGAGGAATTACAACTGGGATTTTTAAGAATGCTCCGCGGTACAGGATTAAGAATTCGGGCAGAAGAACATCAATATATTTACAGCGACCACCCACCCTATGAAATTCTCGGTAATCGAATTCTTTCCTTTGATGATATTATCCAGATTAAACAAGTAGAGGATGTATTGGAGAAATATTGGAATGATCATCGAATGGATCATACGATTGAGTATCTTCTTTCAAACATTTTTCCTTCTCCCTTTGATTTTTTTCAAGATTTCGGTCGTTTTTGGGAGGAAAAAGGTTGGTCTCGTATCGGTCATCAATTGGAGGACTTATTTCGAAGACTAGACGAATTTCTCAGCTACTCTGGGATACAAAATCTTCATATCGTACGGGACATGATGAAATATGATTATCTTGCCAAGCAGAAATATAAACCAAGAAAAACATGGTGGGAACCAACCTTATCGAAGAAAGATCGATCTCATTATTATCAAATGATCCTTCACACGCCTTCTGTAATAGGTGAAAGTAAGCTAGATGAAAAGGATTTATTTAAGCATACTCTATTAGAACCACTTTCATTTGATATTGAAAAGTTTTTCATAAACAATGAAATACATCAAAATGAACCTACCTTCCTTTTGGTTCATTTTGATCCATCAAATGAAAAACCAACTTTTACTTCGATAAAACAGACTGCTTTTCAAATGATTGAGTAAAATGAAGCAAATAGCCCCTTCAAATCTTTAAGATAAGAGGGGCTTTTTTTTATTCGTTCTTCTTTTTTTCTTCTTTTTTTCCAATTGGCTTAGTCATAAATGGTATTTCGTATAACTTACTCGCATTCAAATCGCCAAATTCCATTCCAAATTCAACATTTGTACTTTTTTCAAATGATTTATTAAATGATTTTTTCATGTTAACTTCTTCCCTCTCGACCCTTCTTTGAGTTTCGATTGGCCCCTTTTAGTTGATTTTCTCCATTACTGAACTCAGCAGAAAACTCAGCTTCCTGTGTATTTCTTTTTGGGGTTTTACTATATTTTTCCACTGCATCAAATTGTGCTTTTCGCTTTACCATTCATCATTCCACCTTTATTGATAACTATATTAAACCTTGTTCATAAGTTAAAAACGAATTCAACTACAGCATTTAATCACAAAGCCTTTTAGATTCAGCTATGCAAAATATAGTTTCTTCTATATTAAATGATTTCATTCAAAAAGGGATTTCCTTATTTTTCATTAAATAAATAGTAAAATTCCGAAAAGAATATAGATAAAAAGGGAATGATCCAGATGAAAAGTAAGCATGTAAGTGAATTTGATGAAAGTCTACCACATCAAATAAATGCCCCGAATTTAAAAGGAATAGGATCCAAAAGGTTGCCACCATTCGTTAATTCCTTTGGTGTGACGATTGGAGATAGCTTTTATACATCAAAAGAATCTCCGTTAGAAAATTGGAGTGACAATGTAGACCCTGCAGTCATGTCTGGGAGTGAATGGGTACATCCCACCAACGATATCGGATGGAACACACCTGAAAACAAATTATTACCACAAACCAATCCATATATACATCCGACCAAATATGTAAGCAAAGCACCCGATTAATAATACGAAAAAAAGAGAAAGGAGACTCTTGAACACTCCTTTCTCTTTCTCCTTCACTATCCAATAATAATTCTTTCCTTCGGATAATGATACTTCACATCTTGTTCTTTTCCGCGCATCAATAAGAAAAAGGATACAAGCCCAATTCTACCTATAAACATAAGAATCATAATCACCCATTTTCCAAAAGTGGACAAATCTGCCGTTATTCCCATCGACAATCCGGTGGTTCCAAATGCAGAGCAAACCTCGAAAATAATAGCCATGAGCGAATGATGTTCTGAAACAGATAATATAATAATCGAGATGAAACATAGGATTGTGGCAAAAAGCGTAACCGCAAGGGCTTTTGAAATATCATCTTCGTGTATTTCTCTGTTAAATATTTTGATTGAGCGCTTCCCACGTGCAAAATGAATTAAAAATAAAATATTGATGGCAAGCGTAGTAGTCCGAATACCACCACCTACTGAACTCGGTGAAGCACCAATAAACATAAGCAAACTAATCACGAGCAATGTAGGAGAAGTAAATTCACTGACATCCATGGTAGCTAAGCCTCCACTCCTTGTTGTGGCAGATTGAAAAAGGGCATAGAAAAGAGATTTATGCCATTCCATTCCTTTAAAGAAATGCTGAAATTCCAACAAAATGATGAATAATGTTCCAAAGAAAAGAAGGGCTGCATATGTAATCGTTGTTAACTTTGTAAATAGTGAAAAACGAAACGGAAGTGTGAAATCATTTTTATGAAATAAATAATTCTTTACTTCAATTAATACTGGAAAACCAATCGAACCGAGTGTCAGTAATAGAATCGTAATGAATTGTACGAAATAATCATCTGCGTATGGTTCCATTGATGCACCTGTAATATCTAACCCTGCATTCGTGGTTGCACTTATCGATGCAAATAGACCATGTAAAAAAGCCTCTTTCCAATCAGAATAATAGTGTAAAAAGCGCAACCCAAGAATAAGGGCCCCTATGAATTCGATCAACAAGATCATTTTTAATATTTCTATTATTAAAGCAACAAGACCATGTAAAGTGGTTTGATTATGGTCAACCATGATCAATTGTCTTCTTCTCAAACCAATCTTCCTTCCTGTTAAAAGCCAGAAAAAAGTTCCTAGTGACATAACACCAATTCCGCCAAATTGAAAAATAAACATTAAAACAAAAAGGCCAAATACACTATAGGTTTCAGAAATATTAATAACACTCAAACCAGTCACACTTACAGAACTTATCGCAGTAAAAATCGTATCTAATAAAGAAATTTCAACCCCTTTTTGATGAACAGCAGGGATTCGCAATAACAACACAGACACGGTCACCGCAATAAAATAAAAAGTGATGATGGACTGTGCAGGAGTAATATCATTAAGTTTCAGTTTCAGTTTTTTCCACATGGTTTAATTCCTTTCCCGTAACAACAATAATTCTATCTTAAAGAATATTACCTCAATTTTAAAGATGCTACAGAATGTTATCGGAAATACTTTCAATTATTTTAGCTTATCCTATTTGTCCTTAATAAAAATCTATTCTCTATCCAAAGAATCAGTTTAGCAAACCCAAGGGGAAAATGCCATTCCACTAAACATTACCACTTATGAATTTCTTGTAAATTCCCATAATAAAGTTACAGAGTAAAAACACATCCTCTGGACCAAATAATATAGATGGTAAGGAGCTGGAAATTAATGGCTAGAAGCAGCAATAAACTACTTGTACCTGGCATTGAACAATATCTTGATCAAGTGAAATATGAAATCGCCCAGGAATTTGGTGTCCAATTAGGCTCAGATACCGTTTCACGTGCAAATGGATCCGTTGGCGGAGAAATCACCAAACGACTTGTACAGCAAGCACAATCCCAGTTATCTGGTTATAGCAAATAAAACAACATATAAATGGAAAAGAGTCCGGTTAAAAACCGGACTTTTTCATTTATCTTATATATTAGGAATGTCCACTTTCAAACGTACAAATCAAGTACAAATGTTCTTTTTCGGTGTCAGGCACTCCACTCTGAAATTAAATCATAATAAAAAACTCGTTATTCTTTATTTAGAATAACGAGTTTTTTATTATTTATTTTCTGCATCCATTGGATTATATAACTTTACATCAGGATTTTTATCTTGAAACCATCGTAAAGCAAAATCATTTTCAAACAAAAAGACTTTATTGTCAAAGCGATCGGTTACAAGAAGGCTACGCGAACTTGACAAGTTTTCATTTATATCTTCATTTTCTACCCAACGAGCAAGCTTAGAACCTTGCCCCTCTAATAATACATCCACATTATATTCTTTTTTCATCCGATGTTCAAATACTTCAGACTGCAGTTGAGCATCTGCTACCAGTAAATATGCTTCAGATTTAAAGGTTTTAAAT
>Ga0136846_1207919_pt1 | contig 11759 bp, 9 predicted proteins | sample HopSoiMetagenom2_FD_96841 | JGI IMG/M metagenome (GOLD analysis project Ga0136846, IMG submission 96841) | Grasslands soil microbial communities from Hopland, California, USA - 2 Assembly 2016 (version 4) | ecosystem: Environmental > Terrestrial > Soil > Grasslands | place: USA: Hopland... | reverse complement strand
GTCTATGCCAACAGGGACCAGCTCGTGCAGATCTTCCTCAATCTGGTGAAGAATGCCGCCGAAGCCATTGGTGATCGGCCGGATGGCGAGATCATGCTGACGACGGCCTACCGTCCGGGTATCCGCCTTTCCGTCGCCGGCACGCGCGAGAAAATCTCGCTGCCGCTGGAATTCTGCGTGATCGACAACGGCCCAGGTGTGCCGACCGATCTCGTGCCGCATCTCTTTGACCCGTTCATCACCACCAAGACGAACGGAACCGGTCTTGGCCTGGCGCTTGTGGCCAAGATCATCGGTGACCATGGTGGCATCGTCGAATGCGACAGCCAGAACCATCGCACCACTTTCCGGGTTTTGATGCCGGCCTCCAAAGGCATCACATTTGAAGACGCCCCCCTTCCGAACTCTACAGGGACTACTCGATGACAGCCACGATCCTTGTCGCCGACGACGATGCAGCCATCCGTACCGTGCTTAATCAGGCTTTGAGCCGCGCGGGTTACGATGTGCGCATCACATCCAACGCCGCGACGCTCTGGCGTTGGGTTTCCGCCGGCGAAGGCGACCTCGTTGTAACCGACGTCGTCATGCCGGACGAAAACGCCTTCGACCTTCTGCCGCGCATCAAGAAGGCGCGGCCGGAACTGCCTGTCCTAGTCATGAGTGCGCAAAACACCTTCATGACGGCGATCAAGGCCTCGGAAAAGGGCGCCTATGATTATCTGCCGAAGCCGTTCGACCTGACGGAGCTGATCGCCATCATCGGCCGCGCTTTGTCGGAGCCGAAGCGCAAGCCCGCCAAGCTTGATGACGACATGCAGGATGGCATGCCGCTTGTCGGACGCTCGGCTGCCATGCAGGAAATCTACCGCGTGCTGGCGCGTCTGATGCAGACCGATTTGACGCTGATGATCACCGGCGAATCCGGCACCGGCAAGGAGCTCGTCGCCCGTGCGCTGCACGACTACGGCAAGCGCCGCAACGGTCCCTTCGTCGCGATCAACATGGCAGCCATCCCGCGCGACCTGATCGAATCGGAATTGTTCGGCCATGAGAAGGGCGCTTTCACCGGCGCGCAGACGCGTTCGACCGGCCGTTTCGAGCAGGCGGAGGGCGGCACGCTGTTTCTCGACGAAATCGGCGACATGCCGATGGATGCCCAGACGCGTCTCCTGCGGGTGCTGCAACAGGGCGAATATACGACGGTTGGCGGCCGCACGCCGATCCGCACCGACGTGCGCATCGTTGCCGCCACCAACAAGGACCTGAAGCAGGCGATCAACCAGGGCCTCTTCCGCGAAGATCTCTACTATCGCCTCAACGTCGTGCCGCTGCGCCTGCCGCCGCTGCGCGACCGCGCCGAGGATATCCCCGATCTCGTCCGTCATTTCATCACGCAGGCGGAAAAGGAAGGGCTCGGCTCCAAGCGATTCGACCAGGAAGCGCTGGAATTGATGAAGGCCTATCCTTGGCCGGGTAACGTACGCGAGCTGGAGAACCTCATCCGCCGTTTGATGGCGCTCTATCCGCAGGACGTCATCACCCGCGAGATCATCGATTCGGAATTGCGCGCCGATGTGCCGGATAGCCCGATCGAAAAAGGGCCGGTGCGGACCGGCACCATGACCATCGCCCAGGCGGTCGAAGAGAACATGCGCAGCTATTTCTCCAGCTTTGGCGAAAACCTGCCGCCGCCCGGTCTCTATGACCGGGTGTTGACCGAGATGGAGTATCCGCTGATCCTCGCGGCGCTGACCGCTACCCGTGGCAATCAGATCAAGGCCGCCGATTTGCTTGGCCTCAACCGCAATACGCTGCGTAAAAAGATCAGAGAACTGGGTGTTTCCGTCTATCGGAGTTCACGCACTGCTTGACAACGTGACCGGATGCGTTGCATTTTCGCCACAATGCGTTGCTTAAAGGTCACGCAGCCGGTTCGCGGTTTTTGCGGTAGCGATTCATCGGAAAAACTCCTGCACGAGCAGACATTGTTCAGAAGTTTCAGGCCGTTGTATCAATAGTTTTAAGCAGGGGTTTCGCATTTGACGCGAAATCAGGTGGCAATGCCGCCTTTGTTTGCTGCCCACTACCGCCAAAACAGTGCTGATTGCAATTAGGCCAAGGCGCCGACCGTCGCCTGTGCTTGGAGATATTGGGAATGAAGCAGGACGCGGTGTCGTCGGCGGCGAGCGACGAGGCGGTTGTCAAGGTGACGGACCGTCGTGCGTCCTTCGCTCTTCCTGGCCTGATCCTGGCCGGTGGAGCATTGTCGTGCGCGATCGCCACGCTTCTGGTGCTTCTGGGGCTGACCCCGATTGCCCCCACATCCTCCGTCGTCTTTACCTCCGTCGTGATCAACGGCCTGTTCGTACTGGGGTTGATCGCCCTGATCGGGCGCGAGGTGGCTCGTCTCGTGAAGGCGCGCAGCCGAGGCCGCGCCGCGGCACGCCTGCATATCCGCATTGTCGTTCTCTTTTCCATCGTGGCGATCACTCCCGCGATCCTCGTGGCCATCGTCGCCAGTCTGACGCTGAATGTCGGCCTCGACCGCTGGTTCGCATTGCGCACGCAGCAGATCATCAGTTCCTCGCAGAACGTTGCGCAGGCCTATCTGATGGAGAATGCCAGCTATCTTCAGGGCCAGACCGTGTCCATGGCGAACGACCTGGAACGCAACCGCTCGCTCTACAACCTCGATCGCACCGGTTTTGCCGATTTGATGACCAGGCAGGCCAAGGGCCGTGGATTGCTGGGCGCCTTCCTGGTGCGCCGCGACGGCACGGCGATTGTTCAGGCCGATATCAAGACCGAGCGTCCGCTGCCGGCGATCCCCAAGGACGCGCTCGAAGCTTCCGCCGATGGCCAGCCGACGCTCATCCCGCCGGGCGTCACAAACCTCGTCGGCGCGATCATCAAGCTCGACGATCTTCCCGGCGCCTTCCTCTATACCGTTCGGGCCGTCGATCCGCGCGTCATGAACGCCATGCGTATGGTCGAGGACAACACGGCCGAATACAAGGCGATGGAAGCGGGACGCATGTCCCTGCAGATCGCCTTTGCCGTGCTTTATATCGGCTTCGCCCTGATCGTGCTTCTGGCGGCGATCTGGACCGCGATCGCGGTGGCTGACCGCATCGTTCGGCCGATCCGGCTTTTGATCAGCGCCGCCGACAACGTCGCCTCCGGCAATATGAACGTGCTTGTGCCGGTGCGCGCCGCCGACGGCGATGTCGGCAGCCTGTCGCGCACCTTCAACAAGATGATTTCCGAGATACGCACCCAGCGCGACGAGATCCTAGAAGCCAAGGACGAGGTGGATGATCGTCGCCGCTTCATCGAAGCGGTGCTTTCCGGCGTGACCGCGGCCGTCATCGGCGTCGAACACGACAGGCGGATCACCATTGCCAACACGTCGGCCGAAGAGCTTCTATCGCTGAAGAGCGAAGAACTTGTAGGCAAGAACCTGGCCGAGATCGCTCCCGAAGTCGAGCAGGTCATCACCGAAGCCACGACGCGGCACCGCAATGATTTCCGCAAGCAGATCAGCCTCGTGCGCGGCGGCACGGTGCGCACGCTCAGCGTCCAGGTGACGCGCGAGGAAACGCGTGACTCAAACGAATCCTATGTCATCACGCTCGATGATATCACCGATCTCGTCATCGCCCAGCGCTCCACCGCCTGGGCCGACGTCGCCCGCCGTATCGCGCACGAAATCAAGAACCCGCTGACGCCGATCCAGCTTTCGGCGGAGCGCATTCGCCGCCGTTTCGGCAAAAACATCGCCGAGGCCGACCGCCCGATTTTTGATCAATGCACCGACACGATCATCCGGCAGGTCGGCGATATCGGCCGCATGGTCGATGAATTCTCGTCTTTCGCTCGCATGCCGAAACCGACGATGGAGCCGAGCGATCTGCGCGATATCCTGCGCGACGCCGTATTCCTGCGGGAAATGGGTAATAGCCATGTCAAGTTCGAGCGCGAGCTTGGCGACGAGCGGCTGGAAGGCATGTTCGACACGCGCATGCTTGGTCAAGCCTTCGGCAATCTGATCAAGAATGCCGTGGAAGCGATCGATGGCGTACCGAGCGGCGAGACACGCGAGGAGCCGAAAATTCTGGTTCGCGCGTCGCTGGACACCGAGCGGGACCGCTTTACGGTCGATGTCGTCGACAACGGTCGCGGCCTACCGGTCGAGAACCGGCACAGCATTCTCGAACCCTATATGACGATGCGGGAAAAGGGCACGGGCCTCGGGCTCGCGATCGTCAAGAAGATCATTGAAGACCATGGCGGGCAGCTCGAACTACACGATGCTCCCGCCGATTTCGACCAGGGCAGGGGGGCCATGATCCGCGTGCATCTGCCGCGCCGTGAGCAAGCCGTCGTCGCCCCGACAGCAAGTGACAAGGAAAGCGTTTATGGCATCTGATATTCTCGTGGTGGACGACGAGGAAGACATTCGCGAAATCGTTTCGGGAATTCTTTCGGATGAGGGGCATGAGACCCGCACCGCCCATGACAGCGACAGCGCCCTTGCGGCGATCTCCGATCGGGCGCCGAGACTGATTTTCCTCGATATCTGGATGCAGGGCAGCAAGCTCGACGGGCTTGCACTGTTGGACGAGATCAAGGCGCGTCATCCGGACCTGCCGGTCGTGATGATCTCCGGTCACGGCAACGTCGAAACCGCCGTTTCCGCCATCAAGCGCGGCGCCTTCGATTTCATCGAGAAGCCGTTCAAGGCCGACCGGCTGATCCTGATCGCCGAGCGCGCCTTGGAGAATTCCAAGCTGAAGCGTGAGGTTTCGGAACTGAAGCGCCGCACAGGTGACGCCATCGAGCTGATCGGCACCTCGGTTGCCGTTTCCCAGCTTCGCCAGACCATCGACAAGGTCTCCCCGACCAATAGCCGCGTGATGATCTTCGGCCCTTCCGGTTCCGGCAAGGAGCTTGTGGCGCGCATGATCCACAAGAAGTCGGCACGCGCCAATGGGCCTTTTGTTGCCTTGAATGCCGCGACGATCACGCCCGAGCGGATGGAAGTCGCCCTATTCGGCACCGAGGGATCGCCCGGCCAGCCGCGCAAGATCGGCGCGCTGGAAGAGGCGCATCGCGGCATCCTCTACCTCGACGAAGTCGGCGAAATGCCGCGCGAGACGCAGAACAAGATCCTGCGCGTGCTGGTGGATCAGCAATTCGAGCGTGTCGGCGGCTCGAAGCGGGTCAAGGTCGATGTGCGTATCATCTCGTCCACGGCCTACAATCTCGAGAGCCGGATTGCTGAAAGCCTGTTCCGTGAGGATCTCTATCATCGGCTCGCTGTGGTGCCCGTGCGCGTGCCGGCGCTCGCCGAACGGCGCGAGGACATTCCTTTCCTCGTCGATCAGTTGATACGGCAGATTTCCGAGCAGGCCGGTATTCGTTCGCGCCGGATCGGCGACGATGCCATGGCGGTGCTGCAGGCGCATGATTGGCCCGGCAATATCCGCCAATTGCGCAATAATATCGAACGGCTGATGATTCTCGCGCGCACGGATGGCCCGGATACGCCGATCTCGGCGGAAATGCTGCCGACTGATCTCGGCGACATGCTGCCGAAGGTCTCCGCCAAGAACGACTACCACATCATGACGCTGCCGCTGCGCGAGGCCCGCGAAATGTTCGAGCGTGACTATCTGATCGCGCAGATCAATCGTTTCGGCGGCAATATCTCGCGCACCGCGGAGTTCGTCGGCATGGAGCGCTCGGCGCTGCATCGCAAGCTGAAGTCGCTCGGTGTCTGATGTGGTTCATGCGCCGGTAATAATCTGTCGCACGACTGCCCGTAGTCTCGTGAATTCTGATCAAGGTCCGCCATGCCGAGAATAGCTTATGTGAATGGTCGTTACGTCAGACACAGCGACGCGATGGTTCACGTCGAGGATCGCGGCTATCAGTTTGCCGACGGCGTCTACGAGGTCTGCGAGGTTCGTCATGGGCTGATCGTCGATCTGACGCGTCATCTCGATCGTCTCAACCGTTCGCTCGGTGAGCTGCGGATCGCCTGGCCGATGAACCGTATGGCGCTGATCCATGTCATTCGCGAGACGCTCCGCCGCAATCATGTCCGCAACGGTCTGTTCTATCTGCAGGTGACGCGCGGCGTCGCCCGGCGCGATCATGTCTTCCCGCCGGACGGCACGCCGTCCTCGATCGTCGTCACCGCCAAGAGCACCGATCCCTCCGTCATCGCCAAGAAAAATGCCAATGGCATCAAGGCGATTACGGTGCGCGACAATCGCTGGGACCGGGTCGACATCAAGTCGGTCGGCCTTCTGCCGAATGCGCTGGCGCGCCAGCAGGCCAAGGAGGCCGGCGCGCAGGAAGCGATCTATATCGATCACAACAGCATGGTGAAGGAAGGTGCCGCAACCAATGTCTGGATCGTCGATCCCGATGGCAATCTGATCACGCGCCCGGCCGAGCATGGCATTTTGCGGGGCATCACGCGCACGACTTTGATGGAGGTCGCGGCCAAGCTCGGCCTTACCATCATCGAGCGTTTCTTCTCCGTCGACGAGATGATGGCGGCCCGCGAAGTGTTCATCACGGCGGCCACAAGTATTTGTTTTCCCGTGGTTGCCATCGATGGCGAAGCGATTGCCAACGGCCATCCTGGCAGCGTTTCCGAGAAAATTCGTGAAGCCTTTTTCGACGTTGCGGAAAAGACTGCGATTTGATACCAACAATCGATGGCGGGAGAGATTGAGGGTATCTCCTGTCCGAGACCTCAATATATCTTGATATTGCACCGGCTTAGGTCGGCAAAAAAGAAAGAATCGGCGCGATGGCGGAACGTTCTCAGAATTTGCAGGACTTGTTTCTCAATACTGTTCGCAAGCAAAAGATTTCACTCACAATCTTCTTGATCAATGGCGTGAAGCTCACGGGCGTTGTTACGTCCTTCGACAATTTCTGCGTCCTTCTGCGCCGAGACGGTCATTCGCAGCTCGTTTACAAGCACGCGATTTCGACCATTATGCCCGGTCAGCCGATGCAGATGTTCGAGAGCGAAGAAGTCGCATCCTAACCTAGGATTTGCCGTTATCACGACACGCGATACCAAAAACGATTCCATCATCCCGGAAGCCATAAAGCATCGGGATGATATGCGGGCTGTTGTCATCGTGCCTGTGCTGAAGCAGGCGCGTTCGCGCGCGGCAAAGGCCGATGGTGCGGCGACTACCTCGCGCACGCCGGAGAGCCGGCTCGAAGAAGGCAAGGGGCTGGCGCAGGCAATCGACCTGGATGTCGTCAACGGCTCCATCGTACCGATCAATGATCCACGCCCGGCGACCCTGCTTGGTACCGGCAAGATCGAGGAAATCCTCGCGCTGCTCGATGAATTCAATGCCGGTCTGGTGATCGTCGATCATCCGCTGACGCCGGTACAGCAGCGCAATCTCGAAAAGGCATGGAACGCCAAGGTCATCGACCGAACCGGGCTCATCCTCGAAATCTTCGGCCGCCGCGCCTCCACCAAGGAAGGCACGCTGCAGGTCGAACTCGCGCATCTCAACTATCAGAAGGGCCGATTGGTCCGAAGCTGGACCCACCTTGAGCGCCAGCGCGGCGGCGCGGGCTTCATGGGCGGTCCCGGTGAAACCCAGATCGAAGCCGACCGTCGCCAGCTGCAGGAGCGGATCATCCGGCTCGAGCGCGAACTTGAGCAGGTCGTGCGTACCCGCCAGCTTCATCGCGCCAAGCGCCGGAAGGTGCCGCATCCGATAGTGGCGCTGGTGGGCTACACCAATGCCGGCAAGTCGACGCTGTTCAATCGCATTACCGGCGCGGGCGTGCTGGCCGAGGACATGCTGTTTGCAACGCTCGATCCGACGCTGCGGCGCATGAAGCTGCCGCATGGCCGCACCGTCATCCTCTCCGATACCGTCGGATTCATTTCCGACCTGCCGACCCATCTCGTCGCCGCCTTCCGCGCCACGCTGGAAGAAGTGCTGGAAGCCGACCTGATCCTGCACGTCCGCGATCTCTCGGACGATGACAATCAGGCGCAGAGCGCCGATGTCATGCGCATCCTCGGCGACCTCGGCATCGGCGAGGCGGAAGGGGCGGAACGCATCCTCGAAGTCTGGAACAAGATCGACCGTCTGGAGCCGGAGGCGCATGACGCCATCGTCCAGAAGGCATCGACCGCCGAAAACGTCATCGCCGTATCGGCCATGAGCGGCGAGGGCGTCGATCGCCTGATGGACGAAATCAGCCACCGACTTTCCGGTGTCCTGACCGAGACGACGATCACGATCCCGGTCGACAAGCTGGCGTTGCTGTCCTGGGTCTACAGTCACGCTATCGTCGATAGCCGTGAGGATAACGAGGACGGCACGGTGAAGCTGGAAGTTCGCTTGACCGAGACGGAAGCGATGGAACTGGAGCGGCGTCTGGGCCGCGGCCCGAAGCCGCAGCGCGAGGACTGGGAATAGGAAGGCGGCGCGCTCTATTCGGCGAGCTGCCTTTCGATAGCCTTCGCCGCCTGCCAGATGTCTTCCATCCGCTCCAGCGAGGCTCCTTCCAGTGTTTCGCCTTCCGCCTCAAGCGTCGTCTCGATGTGGTTGAAGCGGCGGCGGAATTTCGTGTTGGTGCCGCGTAGAGCCTGCTCAGGGTCAGCGTCCACATGCCGGCCGATATTGACGACCGCGAAGATCAGATCGCCAAGCTCGTCGCTGACCTTGGCCTTGTCGCCGCTAGCAAGCGCCACCCGCAATTCTCCAATCTCTTCCTCGATCTTGTCGAGGATCGGTTCCGGAGCGGACCAGTCGAACCCGACCTTGGCGGCGCGTTCCTGCAGTTTCAGCGCCTCGGTCAGTGCCGGGAACGAGCGCTGCACGGAACCGAGAAAACCAGTCTTGAAATCCTCGGAGATGCCGTGCCGTGTCCGGCGTTCGCTGCGCTCGCGCTTTTCCTCGGCCTTGATCTCATCCCATTGCAGCTTCACCGCGTCATGCGTATCGGCATCCGAGACGGCGAAGACATGCGGATGACGGCGGATCATCTTGCGGGTGATGGCTTCTACGACATCACCAAAAGAAAAGTCGCCGGCTTCCTCGGCCATGCGGGCGTGGAACACCACTTGCAGCAGCAGATCGCCGAGCTCGTCGCAAAGATCGTCCATGTCCTTGCGTTCGATCGCGTCGGAAACCTCGTAGGCTTCCTCGATCGTATAGGGTTTGATCGTCTCGAAGGTCTGGACGATATCCCAGGGGCAACCCGTCTGAGGATTGCGCAACGCCGCCATGATCTCGATCAGGCGGGATATGTCTCGTGATGCTTCCATTGGGATCTCTGTGGTCCGGCTTGATCAGTTCAGCGGAATGTCGTTGTCGCCCTTGGACGACTGGTAGCTGTCGGAGAGCGCGGCATAGGCGGCCTTGATGCGCGCCGTCTGGTCCTTGAGCGCCGTCTTCAGCATATCCTCTTCCGTCTCGACCAGATCGGCAACGGCAAAGCTGTTCCAGAAGGCATTCTGACGGCGATAGCCGCCGGGCTCCAGCCCGAAGACCTCTTTCAGGATCAGCAAGTCATGCGGGATCGCGAAGGCGTCGCGGGAATCCTCGTGGCTGAAGAAATAATAGTAGTTGTCGAAGCCGGCCCAGGTGATCGCCGACATGCACATCGTGCAAGGCTCGTGGGTCGACAGGAAGATCAGGTCCTTGGTCGCGGGCTTGTCGCCAAGCTCGTAAAATCGCTTCAGCGCATGCACTTCGCCATGCCAAAGCGGATTTTCCAGCTCATTGTTGGTTTCGGCGACCACCAGCGACAGGTCGGACTTGCGAAGGATCGCCGCGCCGAATACCTTGTTTCCGGCGGCTACGCCTTTTTGCGTCAGCGGCAGGATATCCTGCTCCATGACATCAAGCAGGCGGGCGGCAATGGTGTTTGCAGACAAGCGTTGTACTCCATGGGTTTTTCTTAAGCTTAGCGTCATTGCCGGCGCGGCGGAATGCGCAAATGACGTATAGACACTATTGGCCACAGGCAATAAATCTATCTTAGGTATCGAAAGTCTTAAAAGTCTATAGATTTCCTGTATTTATCTTGTGTCGAGGCTTCTGGTGAGTTTTGCTCAAATCCTGGAGATGTCGAGCAAAAGAATACGGACTGGCCGGAGCATTAGAATTTCTGTTTCTTCAATCTGATGGCTGCAAAGGCGATATTCGGGCAATCTCGAAGTGGAACGATAATGCCTCCCAGGACTGACCAGCTCTCGGTGTTCCCAGCTTTCTTTCGCGTGGAAGGAAGGATTACGGCTGTCTTCGGGAATGGCGATGAAGCTTTCGCCAAGACGCGGCTTCTGATGAACACACAGGCGAAAATCGTTGCCTATGCGACGGCGCCGGAAGCTGACTATCATTCCTTTCTGATCGCCAACCGCATCGAAACCGTGCGGGCCGCTTTCTCTCAGGATCAGGTCAAGGGTGCTGCTCTGGTTTTTGCCGCCACCGGCGACGCCGAGACTGACCGCGCGATTGTTGACGCGGCGCGTGTCGAGAGAATTCCGGCAAACGCCGTCGATCAGCCCGACTATTGCGATTTCTATACGCCGGCGCTCGTCAACCGCGCTCCGGTCGCCGTGGCCATCGGCACCGAAGGCGCTGGTCCCGTGCTGGCGCAGATGATCCGCGCGCAGATCGACCAGATTCTGTCGCCCTCGCTCGGCAAGCTCGCGGAACTGGCGACACGCTACCGTAAGCCCGTCGATCGCCTGGTGCCGCGCGGCGTTGCCCGCCGCGTCTTCTGGCGCCGCTTCTTTTCAGGCCCCGTTGCCGATGCCGTCAGTGCCGGACACTTGCCGCAAGCCGAACATGCCGCCGACAGCCTGCTGCACTCGGCCCACAAGGTCGAAGGCCATGTCTGGCTGGTTGGTGCCGGTCCTGGTGCGGAAGACCTGCTGACATTGCGCGCCCAGCGCGTGATGATGGAAGCTGACGTTATTGTTTATGATGCGCTCGTGCCGCAGGCGATCGTCGATATGGGACGCCGCGATGCCGAGCGGCTTTCGGTCGGCAAGCGCAAGGGCTGCCATACGAAATCTCAGGAAGAAATCAACGACCTGCTGGTGCAGCTTGGCCGAGAGGGCAAGCGCGTCGTGCGGCTGAAGTCCGGCGATCCACTGGTCTATGGCCGGGCGGGCGAGGAAATGGCCGCGATGCGTGCTGCTGGCGTTACCTATGAAATCGTTCCGGGCATCACCTCGGCCTTCGCCGCCGCCGCGGATTTCGAGCTGCCGCTGACGCTGCGCGGTGTCGCCTCGTCGCTGGTCTTCACCACGGGCCATGACCTGACCGGCGATGTGCTGCCGGATTGGGCGAGCCTTGCTATTTCCGGCGCGACCATCGCCGTCTATATGGGTCGCACGGTTGCCGCCTCCGTTGCCGGTCGCCTGATGGAAGCCGGGCTTCCGCCCGAGACCACCGTTGCCGTTATCGAAAACGCCAGCCGCCGCGACCGCCGCCTGATGCACGGCACATTGAAGGATCTTCCTGATCTGGAGCATCGCGACGAGCTGAGCGGTCCGGTCATGGTCATCATCGGCGAAGCCGTCGCCGGTGCCAATTTCGAACAGTCCGAGCCGCTGGTCCGTCAAGAGACCGTCGCTCAAGAATTTGCAAGGAGCTGATCCCCATGGTCGACAAGGTTCTGACCGCCAACCGGCTGACCGATGGTGTCGCCGTCTGGTTGAATGCCAATGGCGAGTGGGT
>Ga0136846_1220337_pt1 | contig 11760 bp, 6 predicted proteins | sample HopSoiMetagenom2_FD_96841 | JGI IMG/M metagenome (GOLD analysis project Ga0136846, IMG submission 96841) | Grasslands soil microbial communities from Hopland, California, USA - 2 Assembly 2016 (version 4) | ecosystem: Environmental > Terrestrial > Soil > Grasslands | place: USA: Hopland... | reverse complement strand
CGCCTTGCGGCCGTCCTCAAGCCGCGCGTTCCAGAGCGCCCAGGCATGGATCATGCGCGGCCAGATTTCGAGCGTGACCGCGACGTCGGCCGCGCCCATGGCCGCGGCGAGGCGGGTTGCGTCATCGAGAAGCGTCTCGGCCGAGCCGACCTGGATGAGCGTCGGCGAGAAGCCGAAGAAGTCGGCGAAGAGCGGAGAGATCAGCGGATCAGTACGGTCGAGCGGCGCGGGCACGTAGGCGTCCGCGAGCTCGCCGAGATAGCCCTTGTGGATGAGCGGATCGTCCGCGTCCTTGCTCGCGAGGCTCGCGCCCGACATCGTGAGATCGGTCCAGGGCGAGACGAGCCAGGTGCAGGCGGGCCCGTCCTCGCTCGCCGCGCGGAGGCGGTTGACCAGCGCGATCGTCAGGTTCCCGCCGGCGCTGTCGCCGCCGACGGCGATCGCGCCGGCAGCGATGCCCTGCGCACGCAGGAAGCGCCACGCGGCGAGCGCGTCCTCATGCGCGGTTGGGAAGGGATGCTCGGGCGCAAGGCGGTAGCCGACCGCGAGCGTGCGCCTGCGCGCCGCGCGTCCGACCTCCGTCACCATACGGCGGTGGCTCAGGATCGAGCCCGAGCAAAAGCCGCCTCCGTGGAAGAACAGCAGCACGCGCGAGGGGTCGGCGCCGGGCGCGACCGACCACTCCCCCGGCACGCCGCCGCAATCGACCGGCTCGCAGCGGATGTCGTCGGCGACGGGCCAGACCGAGCCGACCTCCTCGAGACGTGCCCGCCGGTCAGCCCAGCCGACCGGGCGGGCCTTTTCAGCGAGCATCGCTCGGATGGCCCCGATTTCCTCGTATGCCATGTAAGCAGACCCCTCCGTGCGAACAGTTGCCAGGTCCCTTGATAAACTCGGCGAAGGCGTCGGCGTAATCGGGCATGCCACCGGGAAAACACCGCCCGATTCTGCCGGCCGTGGTCGCCTCGATGAGCGGCGGCTCGGAGCACCATAGACGCTCGGGCCGCCGCGATGCCGATCCGGTCACCACCGCGGTGGTGACGGCGACCGAGACACCGGCCATGCTGGTAACGACGGCCCGGTGGCAGAGGACGCCCACCTCGGGCCAGATAGAAAGCGCAGGGACACGCTTCGCTTTCAGACAGGCTAAACCCGAGTTAGAACGTCGATCGCCACTCCTGAGCCTTCTCCGTGCCGCAGAGGCGCTATTCGGCAGGCGAGCGCCGGCGAAGCCTCGTCCGCCCGCGTTCAGGCTCCGCTCGAACCTCAGTTCGTCATGGCGTTAGCCCGCCACCGCGAGAAAAGGGATCAGACTAGGAGTTCTGCAGGAGTCGGTTAGGTCGGTTGAATATCTGAGTGAGCACCGCCTGGGCCCGCCGGCTTTACCGGCTTAACCGACTTTACCGACTTAAGAATAGGTCTCCTGAGACGGAGGTTCGAGCCTTTGGGCGAGAGTTCGCCGCCGAGTTGCCGGCCGGTTTGGTCGGTTAGGTCGGATAAGTCGGGATTTCGCTACCGGTGCTTGTCGTGCTGTGGCCGGCCCGGGCCCTGTCTCCGCGGCGGCGCGCCGCCACGGCATCTCGCGATCGCAGCTTCTGGCTTTTGGTCGCGACCTGCGAAGCTGAACGAAGGGCGAACCGGTACCTGGCTTCGTGATCGTGCCGAGCCGCCCACCGCCGCGACGCCGAACAGGGCATCGCGCTGCGCCAAGCCGGTGACGATCGCATCGAGATCGTGCTGGCTCGCCGGCGGCGCATCATCGTTGAGACCGGCGGCGACCGCTAAGCGGGTGCCGACCGTGGCCGATCAGGTCGGCGCCTGCACGACGATCCTGCAGCCGCTGTATCGGCTCATCGACGATCCGCTTGCGTGGCTGGCCCACGTCTCCCGCGCATCCAATGCCCATCCGGCTCGCGCCCTCGACGATCTCCTCCCTTGGCACTCGGGAGCCGCTCAGGCCGACATCCCCGCGGCTGCGTAGCATCGCACGTCCGGATCACGCCTGACCCGCGGCCTCACCGTGCTTTCGATTAGGCTGCTCTTCAGTACGGAATGGAGTCATCGTCGCGCTCGGGTCTGGTCTCCCACGCGTCGGTCGCGTCCCATTGCACCGGGAAGAACAGCTCGTCCCATTTTGCGCGGGCTATTGGAAGAGGCGGAACCACGTAGCCGCTCGGTCTCTGGTTCCGCCGCTTGACATAGCCGAACCCGCGCTCGCCGAGAAAGTCGGCGACAGCGTTATGAGTAACATCGGTCCGCCGTGTTGCGCGTCGCACCTCCTCAGTCAGGGCCTTGGTGGGCAAGAGCATCGAACCGCCGCCGAGGTCCTCGCCCTCCGGCAGTTCACCGATTACGAGACAGTCATGAAACGTCTTCTGGATCGCATCTAAACTGGCGACCTTTTGCCGCGCCAGCTCATCGGTATCAGGCCGAGCCTGCTCAGGGTGCCAGTTGCCGAGCGGCAAATGGAGCAAGTCGTGCATCATAGCCGCTAAGCCGCCGTTCTCGATCTCGTCGACGAGCGCCGAGAAATATTCTGCATCGCCCTTCCGCCGGTCCGAAACGGCGAACACGGCGAAGCGCCGCGCGCCGATGCTCGCCGGCACGACCCAATCGTTGTTCGAGGCCATGACAATATGGAGGTGGTTGGGCGCGGCGACGGTGTCGACGCCCTTGGCCTCGATCGGGATCGTGGGCTCGGTGATCAGGCCCTTCAGCGTTCCTTCGCCGTCGCTGTTCGGGACGATGGCCTCGTCCGCGAAGAGAAAGCAGCGATGACGTAGATGGGCGTTGAATCGCCCTGCCACATGGAGCATGTTTTGGACGCGCAGGCCGTGAACCCCGAAGGCGTCCACCAGCGCATTGCAAAACAACCCTTTTCCGACGCCCTCGCCCCCTTTGAAGACCAGCGCTACGCGAGGCGGCGTCGCCGGGTTTTGTAGGCACCATGCGGTCCAGTTCAGGTTATAATCGGCGTGCGCAGCGTTCCCGTCGGCAAGAATATCGGTGATATGTTCGCGGAGCCGCGGCCATTTGCCGGGCCGCGGGTCGACGCCGAACCCCTTCCAGAGGTTGTACGTATCCCGGTCGCAGCTTTCCGTCGGATCGAGCACGAACCCGCGGCGGTAATAGCGGCGCTGCGGGCTATGCTTCCATATCCGTGACGCGGGCACCATCTTCCCGTCTTCGGTGCGGACCTGCATCGGGGCGAGTTCAAAATCGAACGCCTCCGCTTGCATGACGTCTAGTGTCCCGTCTGGCTCCTCGCGGTAGTACTGAACCCGCCGGCCCTCGAGCACGGCGAAGTACTTACGATTGATAATCGCGACCGCGTCGTCGCCGACGGCATCGCGAGCACGCTGCGCTTGCCGGGCGGCGTACTCGTCGGGCCGCTTCTTATCGACGACCGACGCGCTGATGCCGTGGTCGGGATTGGTGATGATGGCGATGATCGCTTCATCGCGAAGGCCGGCACGGGCAAGCTCGCAACAGACGTAGAACAACCATTCGGATCGGCTCGGGAGCCTCTCGGGCTCGCCCGGATCATGGCCGTGTACGATCACGGTGCGCACGTTCGTCGGAACCCTCTCAAGGAGTTCCTTCAAGTCGGCTTTGTCGGCCGCCGACGCAGGCCCCGCTACGTCGGAGCGCACGGCGGGCGGCTGAGCGGTTGGCGCCGCCTTAAACTCGGCAAGGTCGTAGATGCGGTCGGCGTTGTACTCGACGAGGCGCGAAAGGGCCGGAACGCGACCGCGCTTTCGCTTTGTTTCGTTCGGGACGTTGATGGTCCCGGGAAGGCGCATAATGCGATCGAGATTCGAGACACCACGATCGCCCCCCAAGTCGAGCGCCATCTGCTTGTTGTAGGCTTCTAGCTTCGCAGCGGCGTCTTCAGACCCGTTTGCCGGGTGTTCTTTGTTCAGGATCCAGAACGCTTGATAGCCACCGCCGCTGTCGATCATGATCGTCGGCGGCGTCGCGTACGAAGCGATGATGCTACGGATGCGCTCGCGCTCGCTCTTGATGTCCTCCCCTTCCTTCGGGTCGATGTCCGCGTGGATTGCGATCATGCCCCGAACATCGCTCTTCTTTGCCTTCACGCCGCGTCCGTTTAGCGGGTGGAGCGTGGGATTGACCGAGAAGTAGAGATTTGCGTTACCTTGGCGGGCGTCGATCCATTGGCGAAGGGGTTCCTGCTCTTCGGCCGGTCGGAAGGTCGCGGACTCGACCCCGCGATCGTCCGGAATAATCGCGGTGAGTACGATGGGGTTTGACCCCCGGTAGCGGACCAGGAAGTCGACGGCCTCTCCGGTCTGGGGATCAGGAAGGGTCATGCGACCCTCCCCTGTTGGATTCCAGCCGTCCGATCAGGAGGTGTAACCGGCTGAGTGGACGGTTCGGCCTCCCATCCGGCAGAAAAGGCTTGACCGTGGACGGCTGGTTGATGAACCGAAAAGCACTCGCCCGTGAGCCGAACCTAAGCGCTTCCTCCGGACAATGAGTTACATCGAAGGCGCCTGTACAATTCGGCGATTTCGGGCTCTGGTGATCGGGGTCGTACCACTTTATAAATCCCTCACCGGGTAAAACGATAACGTACTCTTTACCTTCCGGATGGACGGGGTTATTCTCCCGAGTGTCAGCTGGCGAGCGGACAGATCCCGGAGCCCGCCCGAGGTTCGCGCCTCGGCGGGTTTCGTTGTTCTTTGCCATGGCTCAAGCCGCGTCATCGGCTCGCGGCCCGTGCTGCCGCTGCGCCGCTCGGGACGCGACCCACGCCAACACTTCAGAGCGCAGCCAAACCACGCGCTGCGGGGCGAGGTGAACTTGGCGAGGAAAGCGCCGGAGCCCGATGAGCTTGTAGATTGTTGGCTTGCTGAGGCGCGTGAGGACCGCGACCTCCCGGACGGTTAACAGTTGATCTTCGGTAGTCATGCTGATGCTCTCGTGTTGCGTTAACTTCGAGAGATCTAAGCAAACTAGCGGGTACGGACGATCCTGGTAAATTCGACGAGGTATCGGGAATTACCTAAACCTCCTCCTCTTCGCTTTGATGTACTCCAGCAATGTGTAATGGGCTCGCTCGCGAGCGAGCGCCGGGTCTTTAAGGTGGTCGTCGACGTGGTGTAGGCAGTCACCCAGAAAGTGGATGAAGGCATTGTGCTTCTCGCGCTTGCCCGGGGCCGGGTTGCCGCCTGCCTTTACCCAGAGTTGTCGAAGCGCTCCGATGCAGTACACCCTTGCCAAGTTGCGAGGCTTTCCTCGTCTTGGCGCCTCCACCCAGCTAAGCAACTCATCGACTTGGTACGCCACACTCGCTAGGTGGGTCGCCCCCGTGGGGAGCCCTCGATAGGCCTTGTCGAGTTCATCGTCGGTGAGCAGCCACTGCTTGTCGGCGGCAGTGAGCCTACACAGCGCTGCCTGTAGGACTTCGAGCTTCTTGATCAGACCAGGACTGTTTCGCAGAAACGCAAAGCGCCGTTCGCCTTGCTCATAGGCATCTCGGACAAAAGCTTGCTCTTCTGGGCTGAGACTCGCCCACCCCTTCAGCTCCTGCCACCTCAGCTCCACTGCCTGCCCCACAGCTCCAGAGCCGCGCGCTTCTCGTCGAGGTAACTGTATCTGTTGTAGGTGCCGGCCACGCCCTCGATGACGTGCCCGAGCACCCGCTCGATGTGCTCCTGCGGCACGCCGAGGCGGGCCATGTGTGTAGCAACCGAGCGGCGCAGGTCGTGAATGACCCAGTTATGCACCTTGGAGAGCCGGTCGAGGCGAACCTTCGCAGTGCTAAAGCCAGTGACCGGTTTGAGCCCGGCCGTTGTTGAGAAGAAGTAGTCGCCAGGACTCCATCGTGGCAACGAGGCGAGGATGCGCAGCGACGGCTCTGCCGAAGGGACCGCGTGCGGCCGCCCGGTTTTGTAGGAGGCAGCCGGGATTTCGAGCGTTCGCAGGTCCTGGAGTAGCCAACGTCGGCGTGCCAACGCGATCTCGCTCCGTCGCTGCCCGGTAAAAATTAGCAGCCGGAACAGCGGCCCGAATGGGTAGCCCATCTGCTCCGCACCGTCCGAGATCGCTCGCAACTCCTCCATGGACAGAACGCGCTCGCGCGGGCGGTAGGCAATCTCGGGCCGCTCCATGCCGGCCAGAGGGCTTGCGGTGACGATGCCGCGGTCAACGGACCAGTTGAACAGTTTGGTTAGATGCTTTCGCACCTCCCGGGCCATTGCCACTCTTCCGTCAGCGACAAGTCGGTCAAGCAGCTCATGGGCGTCCGCGCGTCGAATGTCATGGATCGCCACCTCGCCCCAGCCAGGTAGGACGTAGCGCTGGAGCAGTGCCTGGGCCTCTCTCCACTTCTTCGTGTTTGGCTTGGCGTAGAGCGCAATGAATCGATCGCTGACAGCACTGACTGTTTGGGCCTGTCGCGACTGCGCTTCGTGCTGACGCTGACGGGCAGGGTCGCGCCCATGATCAGCGGCGTCGACAACAGCGCGTGCCTGCTCGCGCGCGGTGCGCAGGTCCAGGAGAGGGTAGTGGCCTAGGGTGATTCGGCGAAGCGCGCCCCGCACGCCCCCTGGACCCTGACCCGCGACTCGATAAAGCACGGACCAGCTTTTCTTCCCGCTCTCCGTCACCCGTAGCATGAGACCTGGCGCCAGTTCGTCGTGGATCTCAAGGCGTCTCCTTGGATCGGGCGCGACTCGCTTCACGCCGATCTCAGTCAGGCGGCTTTTCATTGGATTAGCTCAATCGCTCGGGCCAAAGCGCACCAATCGGGTAACGCTTCTCGATACGGCGATATCCCCTACGGTACTCTACGTAAACGACTTAAGTGATCTAAAGCATTCCCTAGGAGTTCCGGTCCGAGGTTCACGACGGAGAATGGATCGCGCGGAGGCCAGGGTCGCCTCGATTCGTTGTTCGACTCGCCGATGGCGCAGGACCGCGAAGCCTACCTCATCGCCCGGCGCGGCCGGCGCGAGCGACATCTCTCGGGAGACCAGCGTTGTTGCCGTACTTCGGGCGTGTTCGCGGGGTAATAAGGGGTAACGAGCTAGGTGGCTATTCCCCCTTACGGCGCGAGACTCGGCGGGATTGCTGCAGACCGTTGAGGTGCCGCTTTCGATTGGAGAACGCGACCGCCAGAGACCACCTCGGCCCGCCGCAGAATGCCGATCGCGCCCTTGGTAAGGGAGAGGTCGTGGGTTCGATCCCCCCTCGCAGCACCATCAAAGCCCGCACGTCGCGTTCAGCGATTCCAGCAACGGAACAGATTGTCGTGAGGGCCTACGTCAACAACCGCATACAGGTCCGCCGCGTCCTTCCGGAGGATGATTCGGTCGCCATTGGGCGCCGTTTATGATGAAATGGCCGGCCGCCCCTTCCAGGACGCGGAACCTGAGGCTTGCAAGAGACGGATCCTGCAAGAACTTTGCGAGGGACGCTCGGGCGGCCTTCTGACGATCCGGAGGTAAGCCGCCAAGCCTCTCCAAGAAGCTCTTCTCGATCGTGAGGCGCGTCGTCACGCCATGGCCGACCGCAGATGGCTTTCCAACGCAGCAGGATCATCGAATGTCGGGCCGCCCTTTGCGTCCGGATCGAAGCGCGCGCGCAACGCCCGCAGGAAGAGGCCGAAATCGGCGCGTTCGCTGTGTTGGCGCTCCAGCAGCCCCGCGGCTCGCTCCATGAACTCGCGCGCCATCGCGCCGTGTCGAGGTGAGACACGCAAGCCGCGCTTCACCAAACGCTCCCAGCGTCGCTGATCTTCGCGGGCTTCCTTCGCCATCAGGGCCTGCCGCTCGTCAACCGCAGCGATGATGCGGTCCAGAGCCGCTACCTCGTCGGGGCCGGCCTCCACCGAACGATGCTCAAGACCTGTCCAGAGTTCCTCGCGAAGAGCGCGACCGCGCGTCACCCACTGATCAAGCGCCTGCGCCGCCTCATCGTAGCGACGCTGGTTCTCCGCCTTGACGGCCGCAAGTGTGCCGTCGTGCTCGAACACGGACCGCACGATGGCCGGAGGCGGTGCAAGCGCGTGGCTCAAAGGGTCGATGAGGGCCGGGTCGAACATAGGACCCCATATACCGCGGACGACCCTAAACGTCACGTTCGGCAATGCACCCCGAGGACGCTCGGCGGCTGCCCTACTCCCGCTCCAAAATCCCGGCGATCGCCTGGATGCGGTTGCGGACGTATTTCGGCAGGCCGGCGCTGATCGAGGTGCCGGTGTTGAAGGACGAGTTGCCGACGAGCACCTGCGCCGGGACCATGTTGCGCAGCACCGGCACGCGCTCGAACTCCTTCTTCTTCTCGAGCACGTCGGACTTGACGCCGAGCGCCATGAGGGCGGTGACGACGGTCTTGCCCGGGTCCGAGGGGTGCGGCTGGAACACCGCCAGAAGCTTGCCGAAGCTCATGATCTGGTTGACGAAGAACAGGTTCTGCTCGAGCGCGCCGGCGACCGGCTGATCGAGCCCGGTCAGGCGCATGAGGGCCGGCTGCGCAGCCTCGGCGCCCGACAGCACGCGCAGCTCGCTCTGGAAGTCGATCGCCTCGGCGATCTTCTTTCCCCCTTCCTCGAGCTTGTTCGCGAGCTTGATCCCCATCGGCAGCTTGCCTTCGAGGTCGTAATGCGAGTCGATGCAGACCGCGCCCGGCGCCTCGCACCAGCGCCGGTCGGGGTGGCGGTTGTAGGCCGCCTCCGGCTCCTTCTGCGGCATCGCGTCGGCGGCCGCGAGCGCGCGATGGCGGATCGAGGGGTCGACCTTCTGCAGGAACGGCAGGCTCGCGTAGCGGCGAAGGTCGATCGAGGCAGCCGCCTTCGGCAGCACGAAGCGCGCCTCCGCGACGTACATGTGGAGCTTCTTCTTGTAGGGCTTCGTCACGCCGTTGAGCGTCACGCTGACGGTCGGCTCGACATAGGCGGGATGGAGCGCGAGCAGCTGCTTCTGCAGCGGGCGGGCGCGCTCCCAATCCTCGAAGCGGACGAGCCCGGTGCCGGGGTCGGCGAGCTCGTCGCCCTTGTGGTCGCTGAAGATGATGGTCCGCGGCGCGATCTCGGCCGGCGCGACGGCGGTCGCCGCGGCAACCTCCTTCAGCCGGAACTCCTGCGCCGACGCGGCGCCCGCAGAAGCGAGCGCCAACACGGCAAGAAGGACGGGGATGGTTCGCATCTTTAGTAGATCTGGTTGCGCCAGGGATAATCGGGGTCGACCCGCCGCGAGCGCCGCTGGCGCGGGTCCTCATCCTCCCACCAGGGCGGCGTCGTCGGCTGGCGCCAGCCCGGCTGCTGCTGCTGCATGCCGGGATCGTCGCGCCACCACGGCGCCTGCGCGTAGGCGCCGCGGCCCTGACGCTCGTCGCCCCAGACGCCGGCGCTGTCGCCGTCGGCGCCGTAGCCGTAGCCCGGATACCGCGAGGCATAGGCCTGCTCGGCCGGCACGAGGCGGTACTGGGTCTCGTCGAGGCGGCCTTGCAGGTCGAGGCGGAAATGCTCGACGAAGGCGGTGCGGCTGCGGTCGGTCAGGCGGTCGCCGCTGCGCAGGTCGATCGGCAGGTCGACGAGCTGGCGGCTTGCCGCCGCCGAGGGCGGCGCCAGCGCGACCTTCGGCACGCCCGAGGCCCAGGCCGCCTGCAGGATCGGCTCGAAGATCGGGATCGCCACCTTGGCCCCGGTCTGGCCCGGCCCGAGGGTGCGGCGCTTGCCGTCGGCGTTGTCGTAGCCGACCCAGACCGCGATCGTGACGTCGTTGGTGAAGCCGACGAACCAGGCGTCGGCCTCGCCGTCGGTGGTTCCGGTCTTGCCGCCGACATAGGCCGCGTGGCGGCGCATCGAGGCCGCGGTGCCGCGCTCGACGACGCCCTGGAGCATGGTCTTGAGCTGGTAGAAGGCGACGCGGTCGGCCGAGCCGAGCGAGACCGGCGGCTTTACCGTGTGGGCGTAGATCGCCTGCCCGTTCTCCTCGACGGCCTCGAGCGCGTATGGGGTCGGGCGCGCGCCCTCGTTCGCGACCGCGGCGTAGAAGGCGGCAAGATCGAGGAGCCGCACCGGCTGGGCGCCGAGCACGAACGGGTAGTAGCGCTCGCATTCGAGGTAGAGCTGCGCCTCCATGGCGAGCTCGCAAACCCGCGACAGGCTCTGCTCCGGGTCGCGGTTGATGGCGCCGTCGAGGAGGCGCGCGGTGACGAGGTTCTTCGAGTTCTCGAGCGCGCGCCGCAGCGTCACGAGGCCCGACGCGCCGCGGTCGTAGTTGCGCGGCGACCAGTAGTCCTGCGGCCGCGACGAGCGCCCGCCGACCGGCGGCAGCGTCACCGGCGCGTCCCAGACGAGCGTGTTCGGCTGCAGCCCCTTGGCGAGCGCAGCGAGGTAAGTCAGCGGCTTCAGCGTCGAGCCCGGCTGGCGGTGGGACTGGGTCGTCCGGTTGAGCTGGCTCAGCGGGTAGGAGAAGCCGCCCGCCATGGCGAGGATGCGCCCGCTCTGGTTCTCGAGCACGAGCGCCGCGCCCTGAACCATCGGGCGCACCCGCAGCTCGGCGCGGGCGCTTCTCTGGCCGCCTTTGCCCCTCCCCTTGGCGTCGACTTTTCCCTCGCTGACGCGGACGCGGACGACGTCGTGCAGGTTGAGGGCGCGCCGGATGCCGGCGCTCCAGGCGTTGAGCGGCACGATGCGGCCGTCGGCGAGACCGACGCGCACGACCTCGCCGTCGCGCGTCTTTGTCTTGTCCACGACGATGGCGGCCGGCCAATGCACGTCGTAGAGCGGCAGCCGAGCCCGCTCAAGCGCCTGCAGCCACACAGGTTTGGGCGCGCCCGCGGCGGCGCCGTCGGACTTTTCGGGCGCCGTTTCGAGCCTTTTGATTGTCTCGGCAAGATTCGCCTCGGCGCCCTCGAAGCGCATGCGCCCGGTCGAGAGCTCGTAGCGGGCGAGCCCCTCCTGGAGGGCGCCCTCGGTCGCGCGCTGGAGCGGCGCGTTGAGGGTCGAGCGGACGACGTAGGAAGCGCTCGTCAGGCCGTCGACGCCGGCGAAGGTCTTGGCCTCGCGGTTGAGGTGGTCGACGAAGTGGAGCCCGGCATCGCGCCGCGGCCGCTCGAAGGCGGCAAGCACGGTCTTTGCCGCAAGCGCCCGCTGCATCTCGTCCGCCGAGATGGCGCCGTCCTCCTTCATGCGGTTCAGCACATAGGCGAGGCGCTCCTGGGCGCGCTCGGGGAAGCGGTCGGGGCTGTAATAGTTCGGCCCCTTCGGCAGGCCGGCGAGGAGCGCCCCCTCGGCGAGGGTCAGGTCCCTCGCCGTCTTGCCGAACCAGCTCCGCGCCGCCATCTCGACGCCCCAGGAGGCGCGACCGAGATAGATGGTGTTGAGGTAGAGCTCGAGGATCTCGGGCTTCGTCATGGCGCGCTCGAGGCGCGAGGCGACGATCATCTCGCGAATCTTGCGCTCGTAGGTGACGTCGTCGCCGACGAGGAGGTTCTTGGCGATCTGCTGGGTGATGGTCGAGCCGCCCTGCGGCCGGCCGGGCTTCGCCAGGTTGCCGATGAAGGCGCGGATGACGCCGCGCTCGTCGATGCCCTTGTGCTGGAAGAAGCGCTTGTCCTCGGCGGCGACGAAGGCTTGTCGGACATGCTCCGGGATGTCGGCGAGCGGCACGCGCAGGCGGCGGTTGTCGGGCTCGTAGAGCTCGGCGAAGCGCTCGCCGCGGCCGTCGAGAACGAGGCTCGCGCCCGGCAGCTTTCCGCCCTTCAGCCGCGCGTGGTCTGGAAGCT
>Ga0136846_1214632_pt1 | contig 11760 bp, 20 predicted proteins | sample HopSoiMetagenom2_FD_96841 | JGI IMG/M metagenome (GOLD analysis project Ga0136846, IMG submission 96841) | Grasslands soil microbial communities from Hopland, California, USA - 2 Assembly 2016 (version 4) | ecosystem: Environmental > Terrestrial > Soil > Grasslands | place: USA: Hopland... | reverse complement strand
GGAGATAACAGTATGCCTGCCAAGCTTAGAAAATATACAGTGTATCACATCCTTCCTACTGAAACATTCAAAGGAAAAGTTGGCGTTAGCTCTGCGTTTCAGAGACGATGCCGACAAAATAGAGAACTATACGGATTAGATATCTCTATTGAAGTTCTGGAGAAATTCGTTGGAACAGTTGATAAAGCGAGTCGCAAAGAATGTGAGTGGCAAAATAAGCTCGGATACGAAAGTGATAGGACGAGTTACTCTCAGACGCTTAAGACAAGCGGTTTTGTAAACTCTACTAGAGAACAGCAATCTGAGAGAGGCAAAGTTGCCGCTAAAGTTTCTGACCTAGGACATATGTCTAAAGAGGATAGAGAAAAACATAAAGTTGGTTTTGAACATAATAGTTGGTATAACGGATCAGAGAAGCATAAAGAAGATGCTAAGAGAGGCGCTAATATAGCTGCCAAAAATAAGTCTCTTGGGATGCAGACAAAAATTACTTGTCCCTATTGCGGAAAAGAAGGTCAAACTGCGATAATGGGCAGATGGCATTTCGACAATTGTAAAAGTCGAAGTGTTTCCGTGTAAGACTATAGAGCTTGGCGAAATGTTTACAAAGTTCAAACAGGTATCAATTTCCTCCCGTGTGGTCCCCCACCACATAAAACTCCTGTTTGAATGACATTTCGCCCTTTTGTATAACTATGAAGGAGTAGGCAAAATGCCTGAGGCACGTAAATATTTTCCGTTTTAAGGAGACTTAAAATGCAGGTTGATCAGAGTGAGGTTTTTCGACCAATTCCTGGCTATGAAGGCCGTTATGAGGCGTCGTCTTTGGGTCGAATAAAATCTGTTCTTCGTAACATTATTTTGAGGCCCGTGATTAATCCCGTAAGCGAGTATCATACCGTTAACATTAGACGGGATGATGAATCGATCAGATGCCCAAAAGGTGTTCATGTCTTAGTTGCTTCTACTTTCTTAGGGCCTTGTCTCGAAGGACAAGAAGTTAGACATTTCCCTAAGAGAGATCGCAGCAACAATAAACCAAATAATTTGTGTTATGGTACTCGCTCTGAAAATTTGAAAGATAGAGAAGTGCATGGCACAATGCTTAGAGGTGAGAAAGTTTGGAATTCTAAGCTAACAGAGCAGGATGTTAGAGAGATTAAGTATAAGTTGGCTAGTGGCGGATATGGAATTAACAGTAAACTTGGTAGAGAGTATGGTGTTGCACATCAGACTATCTACGACATAAAAAAGAATAGAAAATGGGCTTGGTTAGTTTAAACAGAGGAGATAGGGTTATGACAGAGGCTAGACGTTATTTTCCGGCAGAAGGTGGTCCTGAAGAAATCATGACTGCTGTTGGTCCAATCGGTGCAGGCGGACTTGATGCTGCTGATCTTCCGGCAGACCAGTGCATCCAGTTGGATCGTATGGTTACGTCTGGAATTTTGGAAGCCGAAGGTCCGGCAATGGACCCTGTTCGTGAACTTGTTCCGCACATGCAACACATGGTCGAAAACAAGGTTACACGGATGGGCGCTCAGCGTCGTCCTTATGCAAAGGCGTCTGAAAAGCTGGCGATCGTTAAACGTGAGACTCCTAAGTCGGCTGTTGTCGGCGGTGGTGGCCAGTCAATGGTCCAAGCCACTCAAGACAAGTCGCCTTCTCCGAAGGCTGCTGGTCAAGAGCAGAAGAAGTAATTTTCTTCTGAAAGCGTAAAAGAGTCAGGAGACTTGAAATGAGTGAAGATATTAAAGCTGGTGAAACACGCATGGTTTTTCCACCTGAAGGCACAAACAGTGCCCGAGTGTCAGGTGTGAAAGTTCAGGCTTCTGGAACACCAATGACAATAAATCAAAGTCTCCTGACTTTGCATGAAAATGGAATGATTCGTATTGGTGAGGTTTCTGATCAGCAGGCTCAAACGGCTCAACCTGTCCAGGCTCCAGAGCAGCCTCAGGAAGCCGCTCAACAGCCTCAGGCTCCTCAGCAGCCGCAGCCAAGTGAACCGCCTCAGCAGCCTCCGGAACAGCCTGCACCGGCAACTGCTGAACCTCAAGGTCAACCGGCCGATCAGGCTCTTCCAACTTCCGATGATATTGACCGGATGACAGATGTTCAGTTGAAGGACTTTCTTGAGAGTGTTGGACATGAAACTGCTGGCAGAAAAAGACAGTTTCTTGTGAGAACGGCAAAAGCCTACATTGAGAATGTAGGCAAGTGATTTTCTATGGATAATCTTGCTTATCAAACAAGGGCTGTTAGAACTTATCTAACAGCCCTTGTTGGTTCTCCGGTACTAGAAGCTGTTGATGAAGAGGTAAATGCTGTTCAAAGTGCTATTAATGCTGCTCTATTAAATTATTGGATTGCTTTTCCTTATACATTTCGAGATTCGTTTTCGACACCTACGACAGGCTCTTTGGGCTTCTCAGTTCCAGAAATTCTTGCAAGAGCATTTTCCGATGAGAATGTCAGAGAGAATGCGTATTTTCTTGGAATCTCACGTCTCGACGATAACCCTTCGAATGTGTGGGGAAGTAATATTGACTCTTATTTGTTGGGCGTTCCTTTCTATGGTTACAGTGCTTACGGGGACTTACCATACCCGTATTCAAGCCCTGTTGATTTGGCTCAGATGACAAGGATTTCAACTGAAGCCAACGTAATGACAGGCGAAGTTGAGATTGAGTTTAATCCAACAGGTTCAGGTTCTTTATCGTTTTTGACACCAAATAGTTGGACACAATTAACAGTCTGGTTTGCTTTTGGTTTCAATGAGCGCGTAGGAATGCGTTACATTCCTATGAATATGATGGATTATTTTAGAAAGCTAGCCGGTGTCGAATTTCTTAATATTGTTTTGATGGCAAGAACACAGGTTCAATTGAATGCTGATTATCGGATTAATGTTGATCAAATTACAAGAAGAAGAGACGAGTTAAAATCAGAAGCTAACCAGATGTTGGGTGAGCTACATGCACCCGTGATTATGTGGGGTTAGAAATGTTTAGATGGAAAGTCTACCTTCAGAGACAGGCAGAAGGCTTTGATCCAGGAGTTCTTGAGTATAGCCATATTTTTGTGGTTGCTCCTGATCCAGAAGCAGCTATTACTGAAGCTCAATGGATGTATGATAAGCGGACTGATAAGATTGAAAATCCCGATGCAGGCGGTCCTGCGTGGAAGCTTTCTGATTTTGGTGATCAGAAGGAAAATCCAGAGTTGGTTGGTGAGATTTGAGTAATGGAACTTATTTTTAATCTTCTTTTGACAATAATAGTTGGCCTTGCTCTTTGTTTTACCCTTTTTCTCTTAATGGTCGTAGCAATTTACGTGAGCAGATAGATGCCTTCAATAACCAAATTATTGCCTGACGCTACGAATGTTGGGAATTTGGGAAAGTTGCCTGTTAAAGGCAGACCTAATGTGAATTACGTTCCTTCTGGAGGCGGAGAAGGAAGTCTTTGCTTTAAGAACGGCAAAAAAGGTAAAATTCGCTGGGTTAACGGAAAAGCGACTTGTGTTACTAATTCAAGTCAGGAGTCAGAAGAAATGGATACCGATCTTAAAGAAGCTCTAAAGGATGTGAAAGAAGCCAAAGCGCTTCGTTTTTCATCGCCAAGCCGAACACAGATTGGCAAGCAATACCATCATTCTGTGGATTACATGACTGCTGTACAGGGCTTGGGAAAGCTGAAGGCTTCTCAGATTGATGGTGGTCCTGGAAATTGGTTTTTTACGTTATCAGCAAACGAAGATAATCAGAATCTTGATACATCCCGGATGAATGGAAAGATTTATGCGGGTGTGACGGTTCAGGCAGTTGCTAGAGAGTCTGTTGAAACGCCTAAGTCTGGCGAGAATCTATCTGTTTCTGAAACCATTACAAAGATGGTTGAGGAAGCAAAAGCCAAACTCGAAGGCTAATATTAATGCCAACCGTTGTTCACCTGCGTCAAGGGGCAGAGAGGGTATTGCCCGTTACTGTTCAGAGATTTGAATCTGGAGAGGTTCAGGTTGAAAGTCTACGTGTTACACGCTTCTTTGGAACCCGTATGGTTCTCGCTTCTGGACCTGTTTCATCTTCTGGAAGGTCTCCTGGAACTCCAAGTAATTATGTCTGTCAGATAGCTTTTTACGGGGTTAAAGACCTAAACGCTGGACCTTCAGTTAATGATAATGCTGGAGTTCGCTGCTCTTGTCAGGGTTATAGATTTTATTTCGATTTCGCGAACCGTAAAGCCGGGGCTTCTCACGGTGCTCGATTTACTCCCTACGTAAGAAAAACTACAACAATACCACCAAAAAATCCAGACCAGATTCCAGGCGCTTGTAAGCATCTTTTGACATTTATTCAGGCGTTAAACAATTCTGATTTCTTCGTAGAGAAGAAGAGAAGGCAATAGGTAATGAGTAGAACCCTTCAGCTTCTAGAGCAAGTTGTTCAGGAAATCAAAAGTCCTGAACATGACTATCTGTCTAACAAGGGTTGGGATTACGATTCTACAAGAGGTGAGTACTATCATCCAAGTTCAAATCATGTGATTTTGTATCATCGTGGTAATGGTCAGCATTATGTTGGCGGTGGAAGGTTTGGAAAGAAAAAGACTATTCCTGTTAAGACTGCTCAACAAGCACATCAGATGGCAATAAGTTCTAAATAGGAGAGCTTGGAATGAGCTTCATCTTAACAAACGCAAGAGACTTATTTGAAGTTTCTTCAGAAATTGATCCGGAGAAGCATAAGAATCCAAATCAAGGAGATAAGACTCCAACCTTTAGTCAGCCGAAAAAGCCGACTTATCACATCTTCGACAAAAACGATGTTGAAAAGTCTTGTCAATCTTTTGCTAAACACATCTCTACGTATCGTGATTTGTCTGGCACAAACATGCCAAGAGACAAGAAAGAAGATTTGTCCAGTCAACTTCATCAATCTGTTCATAAGTCGGGTGGATTTACAGTTAAGCGTCATTTCAAGGATGCTCCAAAAGCAGGCTATATGGTTTCTTTAACTCAAAAAACAGAACAGACTCATCCAGAAAACGATTTGCATCCGTATCATGTTCAAAACTACATGAATCAACATAAACATCAGTTGGCAAAGATAAACGCTCATATTGGTGGTTGGCACGATCCGGAAACGAAGAAAGTCTATCTGGACGTAAGCCATCACTTTCCTAAAATGGAAGATGCTGTTAGGGCTGGACGTAGGGCCAATCAACTTGCTATATTTGATCTGAAGGCAGGCAAATCTATCTACCTTCAGAAAAAAGATTCTCAAGAAACACCTAATTTAAATTATCGTTCTGTAAAAGAAATGGTTGATGCAGGACTTGGAAATCTGAAAGGATAGGATAATGAATCTTTTAACCGATGCAAGAACGATTGCTGAGTCCCTACTGAAAGAGGACGTGAATGACTTTCAGATTGGACAGTCTGTTTTAACAAAGCAGTACCGCAGGCGTGGCACTGTGAAGGCTGTTGAAGGTGCCTTCCTTCAGGTTGAGCTAGACAAGGATGAGGCACAGGCCGATATTGGTTCGGCTGAAGGCGGCCTTCGTCATTTTCATTTTACAGCACTGTCCCATATTTAATCTGTGGACGATTATTTTAATATTAATGTAATTTATGCTATTTACCTCCTTATGTTTGTTTTTGCGTTTTTTATAGCGTTTATTTTAGGTAGAGAATAATCAATGAGCAAAGTTTATACTATATACCATTTACCCGGCAGAAAAGTAGGGTGTACAGTTAATCCAGGAAGACGATTTAAAGAATACAGATTGCAGGGTTATACAGGCCCTATCGAAATATTAGAAAGATTACATTGTTCTGTTACTGAGGCTGGAAACAAAGAATGGATGTGGGCAGACAAGTTTGGCTATAGGAGAGGCTGGCATTATACTTTGACGTATGCTGGTCAAGGAATTAAGAGACGGATGAAGTCTGGATATGTTAGGGTTAATCCAGGAAAAATAAGGTTTAGCAAATGAGAGTTCTTATTAATATTTTTGCAATTATCATTTTTATATCTACTGTTTTCCTACTTATGTTTGCTGTTGGTGTGTCTATTCTCTTCTTTATTGTATATAGTGTTGGTGTTGCCATGAGCCCTGTTAGTTCAACTCGCTCAAAGCCTCCCACAACAACAGTTGATGTTAGAAATGATTCAGTAAAATACAAGGGTGATGCATGAAACTAAAGATTCTTGATATCATTAAAGATACTGACCTTCGTAACGAAGACTCCGTATGTGATGCATATAAAGCTGTTTGGAGTGCTTTTTGTACTTTTTGCTCAGAGGATAGTCGCTTAGTTTGTCCAGATTTTAGCAGGGAAGTTCTGCAATTGAGGATAATAGAAGATGACCGATATTTTGATAATTATGATATATGTGATACTGATTTAGTTCTTAATTTTGTGCGGGGTGTCCAAGAGCTTCTTTATTTCTGTGCGAGACAAGGAATTGAAGTGGAATGACGCTCATCACTTATCACGATGATCCAAACTATGTAGCTACAAAAAGCTTCATGCTTAATACTGAAAGAGGTAGCGTTTACATTGAAGAGGCTGATCCAGTCTCGGTTATGAAAAACGAAGAAGGCAATGTCTTTTTCGGAAACAACGGAACAGTTTTGCAGATAAAGAATAAGACGACTTTAAGCGATCTTCTCAATAGAGTCCGTCCAGCGACCTTTAGGCTTGGCGTTGAAGAGGATGGGGAGATGTGCTTAGTTGCTACGATTCAGGAAGACAAGTCTGCACTGCTTGATAATATCAAGCTGTCAGAAATGCCTTTTTCTGATGTTTGTGGCGTTGACTCCATTCGAGATACCATTGGGAGTAGTTAGAGATGAAAACCGCAGTGTATGCCGCGACTGATGTTGCTTTTGACACAAAGTCTGAGCGTGTACTTTATCCAAAGGGTTCTCTGATTCAGATTGAAAACTTTAACGGTGACATTTTTGTTGTTCATCATAAACTTACTGATAAGGAAATTGAAAAGGAAGGTAAGAAAGAGACTGAAAAGGTTATTGAGACCAAGCTTTACAAATTCCTTCGAATGGAGGATTTGAAGTTTGCGCTTGACGCAGTGATTTTCGATTCTCAGCTTTCAGATGCAATTGATTTCCGTGATGTTAGCCTGACAGATACTCTGCTGTCTGAGAGGATTCCTCCCGGTTTTGTTCTTGCTTATACTGTTGATGAAACCTCTCCTTTCAAAAAGAAGTATGAGAAGGAAGGTAAAGAGATCATCCGACTTCCGGTTCGTACTCGTGTGAAGGAGATGTCTTCGAATGACAAGATTAAAGAGCTTGCTGTTTTCGATGAGAATCAGGAAGCTTTCAATGTCGAGACATTTGAAGATATTACTTCCGTAACCGCTCGCATTGAGGGCAATACCAATCAGACTGGCTATCTTGTCCATCTGCCAGCCTTGAATGATGTTCGTCCTTATCTTCCGAATTATCTAGAGTCCAAGCTTCGTGAAGGGCTTCCTGAGGACTTCAGAATCCTTCGAGTTCTTGCCACAAATGAAGATACGGGACAAGAAGAGCGCACAGACACTATTCGTATTTATACGAATGGCGCTCCGGTGGCTCAGATTGAGCAGTTTCTTTCTACACTTCCTCTCTCTGTTACGTGGCAAAGAAACGAACAGAAAGAGGCTTACGAAATTGATATTCTAGAGAATGATCCTGAAGAGGTTGTTGAGACATTTTTCACTCATGAAGTTTATCATGAGAGCTATACGCTCCTTGAAGGTGAAGAGCGTAAGGAAGGCAGCAAGTGTGTTAATGAGGCTGGAGATGTTGGAGTTCTTGTCAAGCAAGACGATAAACTCGTTTGCATGACGAAAGAATCCTACACACCTGATTTTAATGATTATGTGAAGGTTGGCGATCCTTGTCAGACTGAAGTTGGAATCTCTGGGACAATTCAAGAAGTTGATGGTTCTCTTGCTTGTGTTTGCAAGACTTGGAAAGAAACTGATCACGAAGATTACGAGTTTAATCTTTCTGAGGCAGAAAAGGTTGCCGGTGCTCCGTGCAAAAAGGGTGACATGCCAGGAACCCTTCAGCCGAACATGATGGGCAAGCTTGTTTGCAAAGTTGCTGGCCAGACAGAAACTGTTGGGTACATAATTCCGAAGATTGATGAAGCTGAGTCCTACGACGGATATCCGCTATCACCTGGATCAAGTCCAAAAGTGGGTGATCCTTGTGATTATCAAGGAAAGCCAGGAACTCTTGCTTTGCAAAATGGTGCGTTGATCTGTGCACTTGGCGGCTAGAAGCCAAAAGGCGCTGAGGGTGCCAATTAAGGACATTTTTTAAATGGCCTTGGACTGTTTTATTGTTGTGGAGAGTAGCGACGGGTACGTTGTCCATCGCTACAAGACTTCTGAGTTTCTTGAGGCAATTACTGTGCCTCAAGAAACTCGTAACACTAATTCATTTTATGTTAAAAGAGCTAAAATTGTTGATCAATTTGTAAAAGACGGAAAACCGCAAGATGTAGTTTATTGGATTGAGCAAGATCAAATTAAAAAGACAGTGCTTCCAAAGACAAAAGATAATAATCCAAACCCTAAGATTGTTGTAGGAAATATCACAAACGGATATGCACAAGTTTGGGTTAATGGAAAGAATACTGAAATACGTGTTCCTCCAGGAATGAGCCATGAGGAGTTTAACGACTTAGTTCATCGTGTAACTGGAAAAGATAAAGACGATGGACCTGATTTTACAGGTATACACGGATGGGGGTCAGCAGACCACGCTAATCAATATAGCTTGCTACAAGGAACGTCGTAATGTACAGAAATTTTGCTAATGCTTCTGTAAAGTATCAAGCAAAATTGCGTGATCGTGACGTTGATGCTGTAGGTGTTCGTACTTGGATTCGAATCAACGAAACAGAAGAAGCAAGAGATTTTTATGGTGATCCTATTATTAAGACAAGAACCTTTCGTAAGCAGATTTCATTAATTCCTCTTTATGATCGATATTACAACGTTGTTGATCTTATGGGGTCTGATGTTGAACTCAATATGCCGCTTCAGTGTATTGTACGTGTTCAAGAGCATATTCCAAATAATTCCGTTATTGAATTGCCACTGAGAAATGACGAAGGAAAATTAGTTAATAATTGGTGGACTGTTAATTCGACACAAATCAAGCATCTTGAAAGAGGCTACTCAAGAGTTGCTTATTTAACGCCAACAAGAGAGCCTGTTGAGAATTTCCAAAGGGAGACATTTCCAATTACAGCAACTTCTCACTTAACTGTTGACGCAACGGTGATCCATGCCGGACCCTGATGACGTTCGTCCGTCAACACTAAACGAAATTAATCAAGTTATCGCAGAACGTTCGTTTGAGTTGCTTTCTTTTATTGCGCCAAGAACATGGACTGATCCAAAAAGAATTGTTTACTCTCCAATTGATGAGTTTGACACGGCAATCGAGATTTTTGAAGGGACAAGAAGTCGTCAGACTCCCGAACACCTTCAGGTTCCTTTCGCTTACTTCTCAAGGCATACTGGACTTGCTGTAGGAGATACGTATAATTTCTCAAGGCGTCCATGGGCAGAGTGGCTATCAACCTATGCACGACAAATACCCCGTGCAGATAAAATGATTAAGTTTATTCCAGCAACTTTTCAGTACAAGCTAAGAATATTTGATAATAGGTTTCAAAAGCTAGAATCTCTTATTGATGCTCACTTGCATATGGGAGTCAGATCGAAGTCTAAGAGATACTTTTACGACTCTGATGTTTTAGGCGTTCGCACTCCTTATGGTATTGATTGGGGAAACCCTCAATATGATCAAAATCCAAACTTGAGAGCAAAAACTCAAGAGCGCGGTAGACTTTATTCTATTATCATTCCGTTTGAAGTACACTGTGCATTGGGTCAATCCCTGCCAGTTAAGAGGATCGAGGAGATTGACGTTGGGCTTTATCATCTCCGTGGTAGCGGTAGGCCAAGCCCTAACGACGACGATAAGATTGACCAGTTGATAATAGACTCCAATACGGAAATATAGGAGAGATATGATGGCTTGGGCCACAGTCTACTACTACAACAAAAATAAGTTTTCTGTTACTGTAAAGGGTGATGATAACCAGACCTATTTTCTTCCACCTAGAACTTTTTCGTTTATCAAAGTTCAGCTAAAAAGCGGTTTCACGTTACCTCCTGGAGTTGTGTCTTACTCGACACCATCATGGTTTCAGCAGCGTCACTGGCCGTTTCATAAGCCGTGGGGCTCTGATCCCGGTGCTCCTTAATTCTTGAGCTAAGAACTCAAGAAAATTCCGAATTATCGGACAGTAACATTTAAGGAGAAAGAATATGAGATTTTATAACTCCGAATAGGAGACGAAAATGGCCGTCTTGTGGAAGCTTAAATGATGAATGAAAGGTAACAATACCATGTATACGATCTATCACGTCAAAGGAATCAAAGTCGGCTGCACAAAGAACTTTGAAGCTCGCTGTCTGCAAAATAAAGCGATGTATGGCGACGATATAGAAATTGAGATTCTAGAAATACTAGAAGATGAAGTTGGAGATTCTGTAGCTGGAGACGTCGAATCAGGTTGGTCAATATCTCTAGGCTATAGGAAACAGACTCACTACAAAATTTCTTGTGAAAATTTAGACGGTGCTTGGGGTTGGAAAGGTAAGAAAGGTTTTGCTGTTAGAACTGATCTTGCTAGAACTTCCTATCTGACAAAAGAACAGTATCAAGAACTTGGTCGAAAAGGTGGAAGAAAGGGATTTGAAGCTCAGTGGAAAGCTGGCAAAAATCCTTTTCATAATTCTGAAATTCAGTCTCGAAATGCAAAACGTGCAGCAGAACTTGGTCGTGGTGGAATGAAAAAGATTGTTGAATGTCCTCATTGTGGCAAATCAGGTACGGCTGCCATTATGGGACGTTGGCACTTTGATAAGTGTCGTAACAAGAACATCAGCTTAGATGCTGACAGTAAAATTGTTGTTACGTCCAATTTAGGGCAAAGTCCCTAAAATATCGAAGGATTACGAAAGTGGCGATTTACGTAGCACCTGGGGTCTACGCAAGAGACGTTGACCTTTCGCAGATTGTTAGAAATCAGGCAACTTCGGTTGGCGCTATTGTTGGTCAAGCGCAACGTGGTCCGACAAATAAGCGAGTTCTTCTCACAAATACAAGAGATGCAATTTCTCTTCTTGGTGCGCCTAATACAGAGTTTGGCTATGGTGTCCATTCTTTGGTTGTTGCCCTTGAAGAAATGCAACGTTGCTATTTTGTCCGAGTTACGGATGGAGCCTATAACGCTGCTACTATTATCAATATTGAAACTGCTGATGAGCCGTTTGCTGAAGTGCCTCAGGGTGTCCCTGAGCTTATCGCTGAAGAGTTTGATTCCTTTCCAGTATTAATGACTGAAACTATAGACGTAGGTGACGGCACTGAAGCTACTTTTACTGGAACTTTGGTGCACGATCCGGTTTCTCGTGTTGTACAGATTGAGGATGGCGATAGAGTTATTCCTGTGACCATTGCTGGTAATGGCACAATTACAGGAACCGGACTAACAGCCGGAACGATCAACCTCGCTACAGGCGCTATTTCTATTACTTTTGCTGTGCCTCCTGCCGCTAGTCACGCCATTCAGGTTGTTTATGAATATTCAAATGTTACGGATTCTGCATTTCTCATTCTAGCAGAAAATCCGGGTGAGTGGGGCGGTACTATT
>Ga0136846_1238531_pt1 | contig 11762 bp, 11 predicted proteins | sample HopSoiMetagenom2_FD_96841 | JGI IMG/M metagenome (GOLD analysis project Ga0136846, IMG submission 96841) | Grasslands soil microbial communities from Hopland, California, USA - 2 Assembly 2016 (version 4) | ecosystem: Environmental > Terrestrial > Soil > Grasslands | place: USA: Hopland... | reverse complement strand
TTGAAGCATCAAACACCCATTCAGGCGCTCAAGGCTTGGCGTGAAAAAAAGCCCGAGTTGTTCGTCAAAAAGGTCTATGAACACACGGGACTTGACAGTTAGTGTTCGCTAAGTCGCGAAAATTTCGAATCTAGTCTTTTTGAGCAACGCCAAGCTTCGCCGATCACCGCATGGATTGCTCGACGATCTGCGCGTGTTTGCGTGAGTCAGTCAGGCTTTGATAATGAAGAAGTAGGCCGGGTGTCTCGGCGAGCTTTCCGACTCACGAATCTTCTCGCGTCCACCGCATCCAGCAGGTTGGCTTCGAGCGGCGAAGGTGCTCCGGTGATGGTCGATGCCAGCACCTGCGCGCCCAATGCACACCAAGTGATGCCACGCGAGCCGAGGGCGGTGAATGTGAATGCGCCGGGGACGCTCGGAACGAATCGAGGTTGATCAAGACGTGATGCCCTCTTGGCCGCCTGCAGGTCCGGAACCGCGCCGATGATTGGCAGCCGATCGTCGGTGGACCAGCGAACACCCACGCGGCCGCTGAGTTTGAGTGCAGGCAACCCGCGCCCAATGAGTCGTTGCAACTGCGCCAGGTTGTAGGCGTGATCGCTGTCTCGGATGTCCGTGGCTTTGTCGCCCGGATGCGCTGTCGCACCGAACATCGCTGTGCCATCGATGTCGGGCAGCAGATACCCGGCCCCGGCGACCGGAATGCGCGGCAGCTCCCCAAGTGCCGACGCGCAAGCCATGCTGATCTGCCCGCGGACCGGATCGATCGGCCAAGCTGCCTGCCCAAGCAGGCGCAGTGCATCTCCCGCGTTGGCGAGGATGACGACAGCGGCTTCACCAACGCATCGACCTTCTAAGTCGAAGGCCCGCCATCGGCCGTCGACGTGTCGCAGGGCGTGAACGTCGATGCCGCCGCAGAATCTTGCCTTGTCGCCGGATGAGCGCAGCATGGCCGCTGCAAGTTGGGCGGGATGCACCCATCCGCCACCAGGATAAAACCATGCCGGAGATGACAAGGCGATGCCGGCGAGGGAACTTGCTTCATCTGCGTCAACCGCACGAACGTAGTGATCGGGTAGGTCGGATCGCGAAAGCAAGGCCCGCATCGCCTCGATTCCATAGGGTGAGTCTTCGAGTCGTAACAGGCCATCCACCGCGCCTGCGACTTGCCATTCATCGACCGCCCGAGACACGAGTCGTTGCGCTTCAAGTGCCGCCGCCCGGTTGAATCGCGCATGGGCGCCATCTTGCGGATTGACGATGCCGTGGAAGAGGCCGGCCGGGTTGCCTGAAGCTTCCTGCGCCGGTGCGTGGTGACGATCGAGCGCCGTCGTTCGCCACCCTTGTTCGGCCAAGGCCCAGGCGGCCGAGCAGCCGGCGAGGCCGGCGCCGATGACCAGGGCGTGTTGTTCGGTGTGTTTGGGAGCACCTGAACGTGAGGGTGTTGTACGTGGCTTGAAGCTTGGCGAGTAGCGGGCGATTGTCTGGGTCGCGGACGATGGAAGTGTTTTGAAACCTGCACCAGAAAGCGCGTCCGTCCAATCGGTCAAGCCGCTATCGATGCAAAGCATCGCTTCGGTGGCGGCCAAGCGTGACATGGCCCGCAAGATGCGCATGCGCTGCCTGGATTCGAGGCCATGGTGCAACCCGGGGCGGGCGGTCGACGAAGTCGCATCGTCGCGGGTTGCATCAGGGCTTCGAAGGCGGAACACGTTCACTTCACACACGAGCTCAGGCAAGACTGCCGATACGTCGCCCAACGCCAGCACCAGCTGAAGCCGCCCCCCGTCGAAACTCAGACGATGGAGATTCGGCGTCATTGGGGGCCAGACGTCGGCCAAACGGCCGGCAAGGTCTCCAGGCTCCAAGCTCCGCACCTCATCGGCCGTGATCGCCCGAGGCTCGATCGCAACGAAATGCATCCTTCCGCATTCGACGCCTTCGCGGCGCCAAGCATCCCACGCGGCAAGAAAACCCCGCACTGCTCCCGTCCCGGCATCGAGCACCACCACGCGCTCATGCTCACGCCACCACTCCTGCAAGAGATCTGTCATTGGTAAGTCGAAAGGTGCACGTCCAAGCGATCCACGTTAGCAAATCAAGGAGAGGCCAAGGAGAGTCGAGTGCAGAAAAGACAAAGGGCACCGAAGTGCCCTTTGTGTGCTGATGCGAGAAACAAGCCTCAAACGCGTTTGCGGTACTCGTGCGTGCGGGTGTCGATTTCGATCTTGTCGCCGGTTTCCACGAACAGCGGAACCGAAACTTCGAAACCGGTGGCGAGCTTGGCTGGCTTGAGAACCTTGCCCGAGGTGTCCCCCTTGACGGCCGGCTCGGTGTAGGTCACTTCGCGGACCAGGCTGGTCGGCAGTTCGACCGAGATGGCCTTGCCGTCATAGAACACCACTTCGACGGGCATGTTGTCTTCGAGGTACTGGATCGCGTCACCCATGTTCTCGGCTTCGACCTCGAATTGGTTGTATTCGGCGTCCATGAAGGCGTACATGGGGTCGGCGAAGTAGGAGTAGGTGCACTCCTTCTTGTCGAGGATGATCTGGTCCATCTTGTCGTCAGCCTTGAAGACGACTTCGGTGCCCGAGTTGTTGAGCAGGCTCTTGAGCTTCATGCGCACTGTGGCGGCATTGCGGCCACCGCGGCTGTATTCCGTCTTGAGCACGACCATCGGGTCCTTGCCGTACATGATGACGTTGCCGGCGCGAATTTCCTGTGCAATCTTCATAGCGATTTCCGATTTGTCCCGGCCTGGCGGGGATGCGCCGCGGGTTGATCCCGGACGCTGTAGAAGCGCGCCGGAATGTGTCCCGGATCGCGCAAAGCTTTGAATTTTAGCGTCTTTCGAGGACGAATCCGATCAGTTGGCTGATCAAGTCCGGCCGGGCGAGGAGGTCTTCACGCCACGACTCACAGTGGTCTTCCCAGGAAGGCAGGATCGGGAGGCTGGGTGCGTCCTTGGACAAGCCATTCCAAACGGCATGGAGGTTGCGAATCGGGGCCGCCACGGCCGGGTCGGCATGGGCGAGAAAAAGGTTGTTGAACGCAGCCAGTTTAGAGGCGTGAGCGCCATCATCTTGCGGATAAATCTGCCAGGCAAAGGGCTTGGCCGCCCACTGGGCGCGCACGAACGAATCCTCGCCGCGCACGAAATTCAGGTCGCAAGTCCAGAGCAAATGGTCGTATTCGGCCTGGGTCAAATGGGGCAGTGTGACGGCTCTCAGGGCGGCCCTTGCCAAGGTGGGTCCGAGGATTTGCGCGACCTGAGACGAGGCCTTGCCTGGGGTCGTCAACAGGACCGTCGGTTCCCGGCCCAAAGTGTCGAGCAAGGCGGGCAGGGCCGGGTTGTCGTAGCAAAAGAGACTCACCACCCGCTCGCCCGGACGACGTTCCAGGTTACGCGAGCGCAAGAACCGATCTGGATTGAAATGTGCCTGCCTCGGCAGCAGATCGACCTCGCGCAACAAGCCTCCCGTCCGAGCAGTGAAGCCCGGATAAAAGAACCACTTCGTGAGCCCCCGGCCCGGCCCGCTCATCTGTGGCGAGGGCAGGGTGTGGCTGCTCTGCACGTAGGCTTCGGCACTCAGGTATTCGAGATTGATCCAAACTGGCGGTCGCGCGGCTCCCGCCATTCGAGCTACGAAGTCATCCGGTGGATGACAGCCGAAGGCTTCGATCACGACCTCGCCCGGTTGCTCGACCGTGGCCTCGCCGCTCCATTCGACGACTTGCACGCCCGGACGTCCACTCGGTGCCATCCACTCCAAGGCACTCGCATCGTCAACCCACAATCGCACCCGCTCGCCCCGTGACGCCAGGTCGGCAGCGACGCGCCAGCACACGCCGATGTCACCGAAGTTGTCGACCACGCGACAGAAGATGTCCCAAAGCATCGCCAAATTATCGCGGGTGGGTTGTGGACATAATTCGGTCGATGACTGACGTTGTAGACGCCCCCTTGGAAGACGCGCCGCCCGACGATGCGGCACGCGAACGGCTGCTCACCGACGTGGCTGCGTTGCCCGGCCTGCCGGGTGTCTACCGCTACTTCGATGCGCAAGACGCAGTGCTCTACGTCGGCAAGGCGCGCGATCTGAAGAAGCGCGTGTCGAGCTACTTTCAGAAGAACCACGGCGGCACGCGCATTGGCCACATGATCGGCAAGATAGTGCGGCTGCAGACGACGGTGGTGCGATCGGAAGCCGAAGCGCTGCTGCTCGAAAACAACCTGATCAAGACGCTCAAGCCGCGCTACAACATTCTGTTTCGCGACGACAAGAGCTACCCATATCTCAAGATCGTCTCGCACGAGTTTCCGCGCGTCGCCTACTACCGCGGCTCGGTGGACAAGAAGCATCGCTACTTCGGGCCTTATCCGAGTGCATGGGCGGTGAAGGAATCGATCCACCTTTTGCAAAAGGTGTTCAAGCTGCGCACTTGCGAAGACACGGTCTTCAACAACCGCACGCGACCGTGCCTGCTGTATCAGATCAAGCGCTGTTCGGGACCATGCGTCGACTACGTCTCGCGCGAGGACTATGCGCAAGACGTGAGCCACGCCGAACGATTTCTGCTCGGCGAGCAGCAGGAGGTGATGGACGCCTTGCAGTCGCAGATGATGGCGCGTGCCGAGGCGCTTGAGTTCGAGCAGGCGGCGGAGATCCGCAATCAACTGGGGGCCCTGTCGCGCGTGCTGCACCAGCAGTCCGTGGAGGACAATACGGGCGTGACGACCAAGGACGCCGACATCCTCGCGGTGAAGGTGCAGGGCGGCCGTGCCTGCGTGAACCTCGCGATGGTTCGCGGAGGTCGGCACCTGGGCGACAGGCCGTACTTTCCGACTCATGTTGACGACGCGACGGCGATCGAGGACGGCACCGAAGAGCGAGAGATGCCGAAGGCGCCCGAAATCCGCGTGCTCGAAGCCTTTATCGCGCAGCACTATCTCGAGGGAGGCGTGCCGCCGCTCCTGGTGCTGAGTCATCCGGTGGACAGGGCTTTGATCGAGGCGCTGTCAGAGCAGAGCGGCATTCGCATCGCGGCCCAGCACCAGCCGCGCGAACCGCGGCGTGCGTGGCTCGACATGTGCGTCAGGGGCGCAGAGATCAAGCTTGCGCAACTGCTTGCCGAAGAAGGTTCTCAGCAGGCCCGAACACGTGCCCTGGTGGAGGCGCTGGACATCGAGGCCGACGATCTCGATACCTTCCGCATCGAGTGTTTCGACATCAGCCATACCGCTGGCGAGTCGACTCAGGCATCGTGCGTGGTGTTCGAGAACCACAAGATGCAGAACTCGCAATACCGACGCTACAACATCGAAGGCATCACCGGTGGAGATGACTATGCGGCCATGCGGCAGGTGCTGACCCGCCGCTACGGGAAGATCGCCTCGGCGTTGGCGGAGCAGGCCAATGCCATACAAGCGATTTCAACGCCTGCCGATGGTGAACAAATCAGTACCGAGGCCGCTGCCGTGGCACCGCCCCGCAACCTTGCACGACTCCCCGATCTCGTGCTCGTCGATGGCGGCAAGGGCCAGGTGAGCATGGCGCGTGCAGTCTTCGAGGAACTGGGTCTCGACCTCGGTCTGATCGTCGGTGTGGAAAAGGGCGAGGGCCGCAAAGTTGGCCTTGAAGAACTGGTTTTCGCCGACGGTCGCGAGAAGGTCTATCTCGGCCGCGACTCCGCCGCCTTGATGCTCGTGGCGCAGATCCGCGACGAAGCGCATCGCTTCGCCATCACCGGTATGCGGGCTCGCCGCGCCAGCGTGCGCACGGGCGGCAGCCGGCTGGAAGACATTGCGGGCATTGGCCCGAAAAAACGTGCCAAGCTGTTGCAGCGATTCGGCGGCGTTCGCGGTGTGGCGAGCGCAAGCGTCGAAGACCTCGCGACCGTGGAAGGGGTGTCCCATGAACTCGCCGAGGAGATTTATCGTGCCTTGCATTGATCCGCGCTTCGCGCGCATTGCATTCGCGGCCATCGTGTTTTTGACTGCTTGTTCGACGCCCGAACCGCCGCCGACAGCGCCTCCCGCTCGTACCACGACGTCGGGGGCTTCCGCCAAGCCCGCCATGTCCAATCCGGGGGGCGTGCGCAGCATGACCGAGTTGCGTCACCAGGCGGCCAAGCGCCTTGTCGCCGCCAACCCTGGTGGTACTTACACGGGCACAGTGCCCGACGTGTTGCTTGCGATTCCTGTGCTCGAGGTTGAGCTCAATTCCGACGGCAGCATCCGCCGCATCGATGTGTTGCGGCATCCGAGGCAGGCGCAGGATACGGTGCAGATCGCCATCGATGCCATGCGCCGGGCGGCGCCATTCGGCGACGTGTCGCGTGTGCCCAAGCCCTGGAAGTTCAGCGAGAGCTTCCTCTTCAACGAAGAGCGCAAGTTCAAGCCCAGAACGCTCGACGAATAGCCGCGATTCGGCGTTCTGCGGGAACTTCGGCAGAATGCGAGCATGTTTTTCAACCTGCCGACTCTCCTCACTTGGGCGCGAATCGTCGCCATTCCCCTCATCGTCGGCGTGTTCTACGCGAACGGTCTCAAGCCGCAGATGCAGAACCTGATCGCCACCATCCTTTTCGTGGTGGTTGCGCTCACGGACTGGGCGGATGGTTATCTTGCCCGCAAGCTGAAACAGACGTCTTCGTTCGGAGCCTTCCTCGATCCGGTAGCGGACAAATTTCTGGTTTGTGCATCGCTTCTGATTCTTGTCCAACTTGATCGCGTCGACGCATACGTCGCGCTGGTGATCATTGGGCGGGAGATCGCGATCTCCGCTTTGCGTGAGTGGATGGCTCAAATCGGCGCGTCGCGCAGTGTCGCAGTGCACATGCTCGGCAAGCTGAAGACCACCGTACAGATGATTGCCGTTCCATTCCTGCTCTATCACGGCGATCTTTTCGGCCTGATCGATACTCACCTTTGGGGCACCGGCCTCATCTGGGTCGCCGCCGTGCTCACGATCTGGTCGATGATCTTTTACCTTCAGAAAGCGCTTCCGGAAATCCGCGCCAAGGCCCGATAGCCTTGAGTGCCTCGCGACAAAACGCGCTGATTCGCGCGATGCCGTTGGTGTTCGTGCTCATCTGGAGTACCGGCTTCATCGTGGCGCGCTTCGGCATGCCGCATTCGCCGCCGTTCACGTTCCTTGTCATCCGGTACACGCTGTCGGTGGTGTGCTTCGGGGTGTGGATCGCACTGGCTCGTGCAGCGTGGCCGCGCGACAGTCGGCAGGTGCTTCATCTCGCGGTCACCGGCGTTCTCATGCATGCTGGCTATCTCGGCGGCGTCTGGGCGGCGGTGAAGCTTGGCCTTGGAGCCGGAACGATTGCATTGCTGGTCGGATTGCAGCCGATCCTCACCGCCATCTGGGTGACCGTATTCGGAGCCTCGATGCAATCTGGAGGTGGGCCTTCGCGAGAGATCGATCCAGGGGTGCACCCAGGCTACGAAAGCCGACTTACCAGCCGTCAATGGGCCGGCCTCGCGCTCGGGCTTGCGGGGCTGGTCCTCGTCGTGTGGCGCAAGCTTGGGGCGGGCGAGGGCACCATGATCAATCTGTCACTCGCCATCTTCGCCTTGCTGTGCATCACAACAGGCACGCTCTATCAAAAGCGCTTTGTCGCAGCTTGCGACGTGCGCACCGCGAGCTTCGTGCAATTGGTGGCAGCATTCGTCGTCAGCCTGCCCATTGCAGTGCTCGAACCGGGAACAGTGGACTGGCACCCGGCCTTCATCGGCGCAATGGCGTGGTCGGTGCTCGCCTTGACGCTCGGCGGCAGCTCGCTGCTGTACCTCTTGATCCAGCGCGGCGCGGCGACAAAGGTCACGAGCCTGCTCTACCTTGTGCCGCCCTGCACTGCGGTGATGGCGTGGGCCATCTTCAACGAAGTGCTCACTGCGCCCATGATGCTGGGAATGGCGCTGACGGCAGGAGGGGTGGCTTTGGTTGCGAGGACCGCCCCCGGCCTGAGAGGCTAAGAGTATTTCGATCATGCCCGCTCATCACGCCAAAAAGACCCCTGCTCGTCGCTGCAAATGCTCGCCATAGCACGAGCCATGGCTGCGTTTTGCGCCTAGATCAGGCGCCTTTTGACGTGCTGCTCGGGGACTGCCTCTGACCGCGCACAGTCGCCAGCATGTTCACATCCTTCGAAGCGCGTCGCTTCACCCTCGATGACGCGGTCATCCACGCACGGGTGGGTGGCGCGGGACCTGCATTGTTGCTGCTCCACGGGCATCCCCAATCGCATGTGATGTGGCATCGGGTCGCCAATGATCTGGCGATGCAATTCACGGTGGTGGCACTCGATCTGCGCGGGTACGGCGATTCCTCGCGGCCGGTGTCCGAAGCTGGGCGGACGGTATGCAGGCCTCTCGGCCTTTGATTCGGCTGCAATGGCGGAATATGAACGCTGCGTGGCCCTGCCAGGCACCGCGCATGCCATCTGCGAGGACTACTGCGCATCTGCCACGATTGACCTCGAACACGATCGCGCCGATCGCGCGGCAGGCAAGAAAGTCGACCTCGAACTGCGCGTGCTGTGGGGGCACACGGCACCGTCGGCCAATGCTTCGACGTCCTCTCGCGGGCTCTTTGTCCGACACATAAGCATGTCAAGCGAGAAATTGTTCACACCCTACTTGCTCAAGGTGAATACGCATAGAATCCGCTTCCGCGCTTGACACTGCGAGGTCGCACGGCTGTAATGAATTTGAAGCGGACCACCCGATATCCGCGGCCCAGACCACCATCCCAGATTTCCTTGTGAGACACCTTTGAGAGGGGGCACCTTCGTGAACAAATCCGAACTGATCGAACACATCGCCAAGCAGGCCGATATCTCCAAAGCGGCAGCCACGCGCGCGCTCGAAGCAGTAATCGGCGGTGTGAAGACCACGTTGAAAAAGAACAACAGCGTGTCGCTGGTAGGCTTCGGAACCTTCAGTGTCAGTAAGCGCGCAGCGCGCGCAGGCCGCAATCCCCGCACCGGCGCCACGATCAAGATCAAGGCTGCCAAGGTGCCGAAGTTCCGCCCCGGCAAGGCACTCAAAGACGCGGTGAACTGACATCATGAATTCCTTCGCGTCGCATTGTTCCTTCCCCCCGAGAGGACTGTCAGCCGCCCTGTGGCGGCCCAGCGGCGTCTGAATCTCGGGTGCTTAGCTCAGTTGGTAGAGCGGCGCCCTTACAAGGCGTAGGTCGGGGGTTCGAGCCCCTCAGCACCCACCATACAAGCGGCTTGCCACCACCGGGCAGATGTGGCCCGGTCGGCTAGAATCCCGGCAAGCCCGCACCCTCAAAGGCGAACCTCGGTTCGCCTTTGTTGCGTTTGCAGCAGGCTGTTTTTTTGCTCCGGGGCGCAACCCACAGCCCTATCTTTGCAGTTGACTACTTTCACGGTCGAGGCCTTCGATGTTTGATTTCGTCCGCTCGCACACCCGCCTGTTCCAATTCGTTCTGTTGCTGGTGATCTTCCCATCCTTCGTGCTGGTGGGCATCTCCGGCTACAACAGGTTCACCGACGCGTCGAACACCACCGTCGCCACGGTCGGCTCGCAGAAGATCACGCAGGCCGAGTTCGACTCCGCCCACCGGCGCCAGATCGACCGCATCCGCCGGCAGGCGCCGGGCGTGGACGTGAAGCTGTTCGACACGCCACAGATGCGCCAGCAGATCCTCGATAGCATGGTGCGTGATGCGGTGTTGCGTGAGGTTGCCGACAAACTGCACCTGAGCGCATCCGACGAGCGTGTGCGCACAATGATGCGCAACGATCCGCAGCTTGCGTCGCTGCGCGGCCCGAACGGCGAGATCGACAAGGAGCGCTACATCATGGCGCTGGCCAATGCAGGCATCACGCCCATCGAATTCGAATCGAACTATCGTCGCCAGCAGGTCTTGTCCGGCGTGAGCAACACGACCTTCGCGCCGGCAGCGGCGGCGAGCTCGGCGCTCGATTCGTTCTTCCAGCAGCGTGAGGTACAGGTCCAGCGCTTCGATGCAAAGGCGTACGCAAGCAAGGTCACGCCGACCGATGCTGACATCGAGAAGTACTACAACGACCCGGCCAACGCCGCGCAATTCCAGGCGCCGGAGCAGGCGAAGGTCGAATACTTGGTGCTGGATGTGGACACGCTGGCGAAGTCAGTGGTGCCCGTCGAGGCGGACCTACAGAAGTACTACAAGGAAAACGAGAAGCGCTACGTCTCGCCGGAAGAGCGTCGCGCTAGCCACATCCTCGTGAAGGCTGAGAAGTCGGCGCCCGCAGATGTACGCGCCAAGGCGAAGGCCAAGGCCGAAGCCTTGCTTACCGAGGTGAAGAAGAATCCTGCTTCCTTCGCTGAAGTGGCAAAGAAGAATTCGGAAGACAAAGGCACTGCTGAGCGTGGTGGCGATCTCGACTTCTTCGGCCGTGGCGCCATGGTCAAGCCCTTCGAAGATGCTGCCTTCTCGATGAAGGAAGGCGACATCAGTGGCATCGTCGAGAGCGATTTTGGCTACCACATCATCAAAGTGACCGGCGTGCATGCCGGCGGAACAAAGACCTTCGAAGAAGTTCGACCGGAGATCGAGAAGGAATATCGCCGTGCTGAAGCGCAGAAGAAGTTCTCTCAGAACGCGGTCGATTTCACCAACATGGTGTACGAACAGTCCGATAGCCTGAAGCCTGCCGCAGACAAGTTCAAGCTCGAACTGCGCACTGCGCAAAATGTCAAGCGCACGCCGGCGCCAGAGACGCCCCCGCCGTTGAACAATCCCAAGCTGCTTGATGCGCTCTTTGCAAACGACATCATCAAGAACAAGCGCAACACAGACGCCGTCGAGACGGGGCCGAATCAACTCGTCTCCGCGCGCATCGTGCAGTACGCACCGGCGCACGTTTTGCCGTTGACCGAAGTGAAGGAGATGGTCCGCCAACGCGTGGTCGCATTGCAGGCTGCCGCGCTCGCTCGAAAGGACGGTGAAGCGCGTCTTGGCGAGCTCAAGAAGAGCCCGCAGACGACATTGCCGGGTGAAGCGATGGTGATCTCTCGGGCGACAACCAAGGAGCTTCCGCGCACTGTGGTCGATGCCGTCTTGCGCGCAGATACCGCGAAGTTGCCGGTTACGCTGGGTCTCGAAACGCCGGATGGCTATGCAGTCGCTCGCATCACCAAGGTGCTCGGGCGCGACCCGGCAGCAGGCGACCCGGCGAGGGCAGCGGCCCAGATTGCCCAGGCGCTAAACGACGCCGAGACGCAGGCCTACTACTCGGCGCTGAAAACGCGCCTTAAGGTCGACATCAAGAACAAGTCCTTGCTGCCGTCCTCGGAAGCTGCGAGCGCCGCCACGAAGTAGGGCGGATCGCATTGATGTGGGCGACGCGCAAGAAAGCGCCCAACGCATCGCATATAATTGAAGGCTCTGCGGTGGCTGTAGCTCAGTTGGTAGAGTCCCAGATTGTGATTCTGGTCGTCGTGGGTTCGAGTCCCATCAGCCACCCCACCGCATATCGATGAAAAGGCCTCTCGGAGCGATCCGCGAGGCCTTTTTCTTGGCGGATCGTCAGAGGCAAGCTTCTTGCGGAGGAGCGCATCGAAGCGACACTGGTGGCGCACTGTCGCGGCGCTCTCTCAAGTGGCCGGTGTATGCCAATTCAGGGTCGCCCCCTGATGGCCACCCAAACTCCCCCACCCATGTCCACCTCAAAATCCCCCACCCTGACCGTGCTTCGATGAGGCGCTGATCAGGTCGGCAAGGCCGGCT